>Ga0209368_1000976_pt1 | contig 15258 bp, 13 predicted proteins | sample EBPBio242008_DNA_FD_185862 | JGI IMG/M metagenome (GOLD analysis project Ga0209368, IMG submission 185862) | Wastewater treatment Type I Accumulibacter community from EBPR Bioreactor in Madison, WI, USA - Reactor 1_4/24/2008_ DNA (SPAdes)... | ecosystem: Engineered > Bioreactor > EBPR >...
AAGAGCTGCTTGTCGAGGTCCAGACGCTCGGCGATGTAGGTGTCGCGCTGGATGACTTCGCGCAGGATGCCAGCCTGTTTGGTTTCCAGAACCTGCCGAAGGGCCCGGTCCGAGAAGGCGCGGTTGCCGTTGAAGGTCAGCCGCTCGACTTCCGTCACCCTGCCCTCGGTGATCTCGAACACGAGATCGACGCGGTTGTCACCCTTGGGAATGATCTTGGGCGTAACGGTCGCAGCAAGGCGGCCGCGCATCCTGTAGGTCTCGGCAATGGCCTGGGCATCGGCCTGGGCAAGGCCGGCGGAATAGACGGCGCGCTGCTTCGACTTGATGGTCGTGAACAGATCCTCGTCCTTGATGCGCCGGTTGCCCTCGAAGTTGATGACGTCGATCATCGGGTTCTCGGTCACCTTGATGACCAGGGTGTTGCCCTCTGGCACGAGTTCGACCGTGGCGAACAGGCCGGATTCGACGATGCGCTGCGTCGCGTCGTTCAAGGCGCCGGGCGTGAGTTCCTGGCCCGCCTTGATTCCCGCATAGGAGAGCACGGTCGGAACATCGACCCGGGTGCTGCCTTCGACGCGGACCGAGGTGAACGAGAAGGTCTGCGCCAGGGCAGACCGGCCCGGAAGCGCAATAACGAGCGCAAGCGCAATAACGGCAAGCACTTGCAGGACCGCAGCGATCGGCAGACCGGCACCGCGCGATGGAAAACCCTTGTCCGCTTCGCGCATCCGTCCGCCTCGTCCTTAGCAACCCGTCCGTCTGGTTAGCCGGGATGGCGGACCTTGTCAAAAGGCCCCGAGCCGGTGGCGGCAAACGACTGCCGCTCCGGCGGGGCGGCGCCGTGCCTCAGTTCAGCGAGGTGATGAAGGAAGCACCGAGCGTACCGACCACGAGCCCCGTCGCCACCGCAGCGACGAAGAACAGCCGGTCGGCATTGATGCTGACCAGAAGCTGGATTCCGCGATAGCCGTCATTGATCACGTGCATGACTGCCTCCTGTGCTGGGGCGGGTATGCGATCCGATTGCGGCGGAATTCGGGCGTCTGGCGGTCTTGCAGAAGGGCTTAGCGGCAGAAGAGCAGGTCGTTGCCGAGTGCGAAGAGCATCAGTGTGAGAAGAATCGACAGCCCCACCGCCATGAGAGCGCGCAGCGCGCGTTCGGTGGGCGGGTGGCCTGTCACCGCCTCCCAGGCGTGGAAGACGAGGTGGCCGCCATCCAGCACGGGAATCGGGAACAGGTTCATCAGCCCGACGGCCGTGGACAGCATGGCGATGAACCAGACAAAGCTGGCGCCGCCCTGCGAGGCCGCATCGGCCGAGGTTTCGGCGATGCCGATCGGGCCCTGCAGGTTGCAGGTCGAGATGGCGCCGGTGACCATGTGCCACAGGCCCGACAGCGTGGTGGTGATCAGCGCCCAGGTCTGGCTGACGCCGAGTTTCAGCGCCTCCCAGGGATTCGGGGTGCGGGTTTCGGGCTCGATCACCAGGCCGCCGGTCAGGCCGATCAGCCAGCGCGTCTCGAATCCTCCGTCGGCCGTTGGAAGGTCGGCACGGCGGGGCGTGAGCGCAAGCTCCTCAGTCGTGCCGTCGCGCCAGACGGTCAGCGTCACCGTCTTGCCCTCCGAGGCGCCGATGGCGCTGCGCAGCTGTTCAAAGGCCCAGATCGGCGTGCCGTCGATATGCGTCACCACGTCGCCCACCTGGATGCCCGCGTCCATCGCCGCCGATTGCGGCTGCACGCCATCCACCACGGGCGGGAAGGGATAGGGTCCCTCGACCGTGAGCGCGTTGCCGTCGCGTTCGATCGCATAATCTGCCGAAGGCGCCGGCGGCAGGGCCTGGGCTGCGGCGATGAAGGCGGCGAGGTCGGGGGTTTCGGTGCCGGCCAGCGCCGTGATGCGGTCGCCGGCCTGCAGGGAATCGGCAAAGGCCGGCATGGGTTTGACCGCGCCCACAACGGGGGCGGTGGTGGGCACGCCCCAGGCCATGGCGAAGACCAGAAAGACCAGCGTCGAGAACAGGAAGTTCGCCATCGGCCCCGCGGCCACCGTGGCCGCGCGCGCCCAAAGTGGCGCGCCGTGCATGGTGTGGCGCTGGTCTTCGGGCGCAAGTCGCGAGATCGCCTCGGCATCCTTGCCCGAGGCAGCGTTGGCATCGCCGAGGAATTTTACATAGCCGCCGAATGGCAGCGCGGCGAGTTGCCAGCGCGTGCCGCGCTTGTCCATGCGCGACCACAGGACAGGCCCGAAGCCCAGGGAGAAGACTTCGGCATGGATGCCGGACCAGCGGCCCACGATGTAGTGGCCGTATTCGTGGACGAAGACGATGACGGAAAGGGCCGCGACAAAGGCGATCAGCGTCAGGGCGGCGCTGCCGAAGCTCGGGATCAGGGATAGCACGTCGCTTGGTCCTCTTCCTTCCCCCGGCTAGTTCTTGGCCCGGATACCCTGGGGGACAGGCATCGGGTCGCCATCGGTCCAGAAGCCGATGACTTTCGGGCTTTGCCCCCGGCGGGTCGGGCCCGGCTCAGGCCATAGGCAGCCGTGCCGCCGCTTCGTCCGCCCGGATACGGGCGAGATTGTCCATCTGCATCACATCCGCAAGGCCCTGCGGATCACGCGCCAGCGAGCATTCGCCGGACAAGCGGTCCAGCGTGGCCTCGACCACGCGGGCCATGTCCATGAAGCCGATGCGGCCATCGAGGAACAGATCCAGCGCGCGCTCCTTGGCGGCGTTGAAGGCGGCCCCGGCCAGACCGTGCACCGCCATCACCTCGCGCGCAAGGCGCAGGGCGGGCCAGCGCGTCTCGTCCGGGGCGCGGAAGGTCAGCTGGCCAAGTCGCGCAAGGTCCAGGGGTGCGACCGGCAGGGCGGCGCGTTCGGGCCAGTTCAGCGCGTGGCCAATGGCGTGGCGCATGTCGGGGGTGCCCAGATGCGCCATGACCGCGCCATCGCGGAAGGCGACGAGCGAATGGACGATGCTTTCGGGGTGGATGATCGCCTCGATCCGGTCGGGCGCGATGCCGAAGTATTCACGCGTCTCGATCAGTTCCAGCGCCTTGTTGAACATGGATGCGGAATCGATGGTGATGCGCTTGCCCATGGCCCAGTTGGGGTGGGCGAGGGCCTGCTCGACCGTGGCGGTTTCCAGCCGCTCCAGCGGCCAGTCGCGCAGCGCCCCGCCCGAGGCCGTGACGATGATCTTGTCGACAGAGGCGATGTCCTCGCCCTTCAGCGCCTGGAAGATGGCGGAGTGTTCGCTGTCCACCGGCAGAAGCGTCGCGCCATGCGCGGCGGCGGTGGCCATGACCAGGGGCCCGGCGGCGACCAGCGTTTCCTTGTTGGCGAGCGCCAGCGTCGTGCCCTGTTCCAGCGCCTTGAGGCCGGGGGCAAGGCCCGCAGCGCCGACGATGGCGCTCATCACCCAGTCGGCCGGGCGGGCGGCGGCCTCGACCAGTGCGGCGGGACCGGCGGCACATTCGGTGCGCGTTCCGGACAGGGCGGCGCGCAGGTCAGGAAGGTCGGCTTCGTCGGCACAGACCGCCAGGTCGGCATCCAGGGCGCGCGCCATCTCGGCAAGGCGGGCGGTGTTACGCCCGCCGGTCAGGGCGACGGTGCGAAAGGCCCGCGGCCCGCCCGCGCGCATGACCAGATCGAAGGTGCTTTCACCGATCGAGCCGGTGGCGCCGAAGACCGAGATGCGGCGCATGTCAGCGGCCCACCGGGATGTCGAAGGCCCAAGCCAGCACCATGGTGACGACCATTGCCCCGGTCAGCGCGTCGAATCGGTCCATCACGCCGCCGTGGCCGGGGATCAGGTTCGAGCTGTCCTTCACGCCGGCGCGGCGCTTGATCCAGCTTTCGGCGATGTCGCCCATCTGGCCCGCGAAAGCGACGAAGGGCGACAGGATCACCAGCGCCCAGCCTCCCTGCCCTGCCAGCTTGAAGCCAAGGCCCAGAAGGGCGGCACCGACCCAACCGGCGATGGTGCCCGACCAGGTTTTCTTGGGGCTGATCGCCGGCCAGAATTTCGGACCTCCGACGATGCGGCCAACGAAATAGCCCGCCACGTCCGAGACGATGACGACGCCCAGAAGCCAGATCACGGCGGCCCGTCCCTCTTCGTCGCGCAGGACGAACAGGCCGTGGCCCGAAGTGAGGATCGCCAGCGCCATGACAGCCGAAACCGCCGGATGGACGCGGGCGCGAAGCAGGAAGACCAGGGCGACGACGGGAAAGACCGTCCAGGCCGGGATCGAGGGCCAGCCCTCATCGGCCAGCAGGGCCAGCGCCGCCAGGACTGCCGCCACCACGGGCCAGAGCCCCGGAGGAAGGGTCATGTTGCCCAGTTCCCAGATCATCAGCGTGGTGATGAGGGTCACAAGCAAAAGGAAGGGGATGCCGCCCAGCCAGATCTCGACTGCACCAAGCGCCAGTAGGACAACCGCCGACATCACGCGCTTGCGCAGGTCGCCCCAGCGGTCGGCCATGCTCATGCGGTGGCCACCCCGCCGAAGCGGCGTTCGCGGTTGCCGAAGCGCGACACGATCTGCGCCAGTTCGGCGGGCGTGAAATCGGGCCAGAGCGTGGGGGTGAACTCGTATTCGGCATAGGCCGCCTGCCAGGGCAGGAAGTTCGAGGTCCGCGTCTCTCCGCTGGTGCGGATCACCAGATCGGGGTCGGGCAGCGCGGCGGTGTCGAGAAAGCCCGAGAAGGCCTCGTCGGTCAGCGCGGCCGGATCGAGCCTTCCCGCCGCCGCCTCGGCCGCGGCGCGGCGCACGGCGCGCAGGATCTCGTCGCGGCCGCCGTAGTTGATGGCCACGGTCAGGTTCAGCCGGGAATAGGGCGCTGTGCGCGCCTCGATGCCGGCCATGAGCCTCTGCAGCTTTGGGTCCAGCCGCGACCGGTCGCCGATGAAGCGCATCCGCACCGATTCCGCCGCCAGCCGGTCGGCCTCGCGTTCGATGTAGCGGGCAAAGATCGACATCAGGCCGATCACTTCCTCGGTGGACCGCTTCCAGTTCTCGGTCGAGAAGGCGTAAAGCGTGAGCCAGCGGATGCCGATGTCGGGCGCGCAGCGCACGATTTCCTTCACCCGTTCGGCGCCCTTGCGGTGGCCAACAAGCCGCGGCCAGCCGCGGTTGGTCGCCCACCGGCCGTTGCCGTCCATGATGATGGCGACATGCTCCGCCGGGCGGGGGGCTTTGCCGTTCGGCTTATCGGTGGACAATTCGCCCCCTCCGGTGGTCGCTCAGACCTGCATGATCTCGTGGCTTTTCGATTCAAGCGCCTGATCAACCAGCTTGATGTGCTTGTCGGTCAGGTCCTGCACTTCATCTTCCCAGAACTTTGCGTCATCTTCCGAAAGATGCTTGGCCTTGGCCTTCTTGATCTGGTCCATGCCGTCGCGGCGCAGGTTGCGGATCGCCACTCGGGCGTGTTCGGCATATTGCGCCGCCACCTTGGTCAGTTCCTTGCGGCGCTGTTCGTTCAGTTCCGGGATCGGCAGCATGATGATCGTGCCGTTGGTCTGGGGATTGATGCCCAGACCGGAATCGCGGATCGCCTTTTCCACCTTGGACACCATGGCCTTGTCCCAGACATTGATGGTGACCATGCGCGGTTCGGGCACGTTCACCGTGCCCAGCTGGTTGATGGGGGTCATCTGGCCATAGGCCTCGACCTGCACCGGTTCCAGCATGGAACCCGAAGCCCGTCCGGTGCGAAGCGACGCGAATTCGGTGCGAAGGGCCGACAGGGCACCATCCATGCGGCGGGCCAGATCGTCTGTGTCGAGTTCGAATTCGTCGCTCATCGTCATCCATCCTTCTCCGCCTCGCGTTTCGGTCCGGGCGGTTAGCGGCCTCTATAGCAGAGGCGGGGCGGGGCGGAACAGGGTCCGCTCAGTCCTGCACGCGGGTATAGGTGCCCTTGCCCGCAAGGATGCCGCGGAAACCGCCCGGCTCGTCCAGCGAGAAGACGATGATCGGCAGGTTGTTGTCGCGGGCCAGCGCGATGGCGGTGGCGTCCATCACGCCGAGGTTCTTTTCCAGCACCTCGTCATAGGTCACGCGGTTGTAACGCTTGGCGTCGGGGAACTTCTTGGGGTCCTTGTCGTAAACGCCGTCGACCTTGGTGCCCTTGAACACCGCCTCGCAGCCCATCTCGTTGGCGCGCAGGGTGGCGGCGGTGTCGGTGGTAAAATAGGGGTTGCCGGTGCCGGCGGCAAAGATCACCACGCGCTTCTTTTCCAGGTGGCGCACGGCGCGGCGGCGGATGTAGGGCTCGCAGACCTGGTCCATCGGGATGGCGCTGATCACGCGGGTGAAGACGTTCAGCGATTCGAGCGCGGCCTGCATGGCCAGTGCGTTCATCACCGTGGCCAGCATCCCCATATAGTCGGCTGTGGCGCGTTCCATGCCCTGAGCAGAGCCTTGCAAGCCCCGGAAGATGTTGCCGCCGCCGATCACCATGCAAATTTCCACGCCAAGGTCGTGGACCGACTTCACCTCTTGCGCGATGCGGGCGACGGTCGGCGGGTGCAGGCCATAGCCCTGGTCGCCCATCAGCGCCTCGCCCGAGATTTTCAGCATGACGCGGCGATGGGTGACGCCGGTTGAGGTGGCATCGGGCATGGGCGGACCCCGCAGTTCGTGTTGGCAATTGACTGCGGCGCAAGATGTCGGAAAACGGAGGCAGGTTCAACCGGGGTTCCGATGACCCGGCGGATCGTGGAAAGGATCGGGAAGGGGAGGCGTTTCGCGCCCCCTGCAGGCCGGGACGGGTCTGGGAAAAGAGGAAGCCGGATGGCGCTTTCTGGCATATCGCGCGAGGCGCCGGTGCTGATCGCGGGGCCCACCGCCAGCGGCAAGTCGGCGCTGGCGATGGAGCTTGCGGCGCGAGACGGTCGGATCGTGGTGAATGCCGATGCGCTGCAGGTCTATGATTGCTGGCGCGTGCTGACGGCGCGGCCCTCGGTGGCGGACGAGGCCGCCCTGCCCCACGCGCTGTATGGCATGGTCACGCGGGATGCGCCCTGGTCGGTGGGTCATTGGCTGCGGGCGGTGGCGGGCCTTCTGGACCGGCCTGTGGTGATTGTCGGCGGCACGGGGCTTTACTTCACGGCCCTGACCGAGGGGCTAGCCGAGGTGCCCGAGGTGCCGCCAGAGGTGCGGGCCGAGGCGGATGCCCGGAGGGCGGCCGAAGGCTTTGCGGGAATGCTGGCCGAACTGGACGCAGCCACTGCAGCGCGGATCGACCGTGCCAACGGCGCGCGCGTGCAGCGTGCCTGGGAGGTGCTCCGCGCCACGGGGCGGGGTCTGGCCGACTGGCAGGCGCAGACGGGCGCACCGATGGTTCCCTTGGCGCGAGCCGAGGCTCTGGTGATCCGGCCTGGCGTGGACTGGTTGAACGCCCGCATCGACGGGCGGTTCGACAGGATGATGGCGGAAGGCGCTCTGGAGGAGGTTCGGGCGGAACTGCCGTACTGGGACCCCGCGCGCCCTTCTTCGCGCGCGATCGGGGCGCCGGAGCTGGTGGCCTTCCTGCGCGGCGAGACCGGGCTGGACGCGGCGGTCGAGGCCGCGAAGCTGGCGAGCCGGCAATATGCGAAGCGGCAGCGGACCTGGTTCCGCAGCCGCATGAAGCTGTGGCGGGAATTCGCCGTTTCCTGAATGGAAACAAGCGATTTGCCGCTGTTCCTCACCTGTTCCCTGATGCAGTCCGGCGACACAATCGCGACCTCGTGATCTTTCCGCTTGGGGATTGGCGCGGGGCCTGTTTATCTGGCGCCAGAAGCTGCCACCGGATCCCGCTGCCCATGTCCATTCCCGCTGCGCCCTCGCCCCCGCGCATCGTCGCGCTGCCGCGTCTTGCCGCCGCCGGCCGCTGGCGGGTCGAAGCCATGCGGTCGATCTCCGAGCCGTGCCTTCTTTGGTTCACCAAGGGCCAGGGCCGCATAACGCTGGCCGGCACCACCAAGGGTTACACCGCGCACAACGCGATCTACATTCCCGCCGGGGTGATGCACGGGTTCGAAGTCGGGCCTTCGGTCTTTGGTCAGGCTGTGTTCTTCGGGCGCGACGGCGCGCGTGAGGCGGAAAAGGTCCTGCCCGCCACGCCGATGCATCTTCGTATCCGCGAGGTTCACGCCCAGCAGGAGATGAACCAGATCCTTGAAGCCGCGCAGAAAGAGCTGGAGGGCAATGCCCCAGGCGCCGAACGCGCGGCACGCCATCACCTGGGTCTTCTGGTCGTATGGCTGGAACGCCAGGCGGCCAAGGCGGCCTCGGAAGCGGTGCAGCCGGATGCGGCGCGCCGGCTTGTGGCGCGCTATGCCGCGCTGCTGGAGCGGGATTTCCGCACCGGCATGGGCGTGGGCGACTTCGCCGCCGCCCTGGGCGTGACGCCCACGCACCTTTCGCGTTGCTGCCGCATCGCCAATGGTCACCCCGCCTCGGTCCTGCTGCAGGACCGCAAGCTGTTCGAGGCGCGCAAGCTGCTGTCCGAGACGCGGCTGCCGGTGAAGACCGTGGGCGAGTCGCTCGGCTTCTCGTCGCCCGCCTATTTCACCCGCGCCTTCCAGGCCTATACCGGCAAGTCGCCGACCGCCTTCCGCCGCGCGCCCTGACCCCTGCCTCCCAGGTTTGGTTCACCTCCGCACCGCGGGGCCCGGGCGCTTGCGCGGCCGGCTGACGGCCGGACAAAGCTTGTTTCGGACAGATTATGTCGCAAACCGACAGACTCGCGACGAAAGCTGACGTTGACGCAACGAGAAAAGCGATGCGTTATGAAAGGCAGAGGTTGCTGGCGAAAGCGGTTTGACTCCGTCCCCGAAGCCCACTGCGCTCCGGGACGGAAGGCTGCAACGCCGGGAAAGTCACACAACAAGGACAACCTTCCAGGGAGAAGACGATGACAAAGATGACTCGGGTGGATCAGGGCCTGCATCCCGCCGCCCACATGTATGCCGATGAAGTCGCCCGGGGCGAACTCAGCCGGCGCGAATTCCTTGCCCGCACCACCGCACTGGGTGTGTCGGCGGCTGCGGCCTATGCGCTGATCGGCGTGCCTATGCCGGCGGCCGCGCAGGAAACGCCGAAGGCCGGCGGCACGCTGCGCATGTCGATGGAACTGAAGGCGCTGAAGGACCCGCGCACCGCGGACTGGAGCCAGATCGCCAACTACACCCGCGGCTGGCTGGAATACCTGGTCGAGTACAACAACGACGGTTCGGTCCGCGGGATGCTGATCGAAAGCTGGTCGGCCAATGCCGATGCCACCGAATACACTCTGAAGGTGCGCCCCGGCGTGAAGTGGTCGAATGGCGATGACTTCACCGCCGACGACGTGGCCAACAACATCCTGCGCTGGTGCGATGGCTCGGTCGCGGGCAACTCGATGGCATCGCGCATGGAATCGCTGTGCGACTCGGTGACGGTGACCCAGCCCGACCCCGCCGATGCGACGAAGACGATCGAGGCCTCGATCCTGAAGCCGCGTGAAGGCGCGGTGACGGTGGTTGATCCGATGACCGTTCTGCTGAAGCTGAAGGCGCCCGACATCACCATCATCGTCGGCATGGCCGACTATCCGGCCGCCGTGGTGCACAAGTCCTATGACAACGGCGATCCCGTCGCCAACGCCATCGGCACCGGCCCCTACATGCCCGACGGCTTCGAGGTCGGCGTGAAGGCCGCGCTGAAGAAGTCTGACCAGCCCTGGTGGGGCACGGCCGTCTATGGCGGCCCGTACCTGGACCGTGTGGAATACATCGACCTTGGCACCGACCCCTCGGCCGAAGTGGCCGCCGCCGGTTCGGGCGAGATCGACGCTGTCTATCAGTCGGTCGGCGACTTCATTCCGCAGCTGGAAGCCCTGGGCTGGCCGACCTCGGAAGCCGTGACCGCCGCCACCCTGGCCGTGCGGTTCAACCAGCAGGCCGAGGAATACAAGGACGTGAACGTCCGCGTGGGCCTCGTGAAATGCGTGGACAACAAGGTCGTGCTGGAACTCGGTTACAACAACCTGGGCACCCCGGCGGAAAACCACCATGTCGCGCCGATCCACCCGGAATACTTCCCGCTGCCGCCCCTGACCCCCGATCCGGCCGCCGGCCTGAAGATGGTGCAGGATGCCGGCAAGGGCGATTTCGAGTTCGAGCTGATCTCGCTGGATGACGCCTGGCAGGCGGCAACCTGCGACGCCGTGGCCGCCCAGATCCGCGACGCCGGCATCAAGATCAAGCGCACCGTGCTGCCGGGCTCGACCTTCTGGAACGACTGGCTGAAGTATCCGTTCTCGGCGACCGAATGGAACATGCGCCCGCTTGGCGTTCAGGTTCTTGCCCTGGCCTACAAGTCGGGCGTGGCCTGGAACGAAAGCGCCTTCGCCAACCCCGAGTTCGACGAGCTTCTGACCAAGGCCATGTCGATCGCCGACGCGGGCGAACGGTCCAAGGTGATGGAGCGGATCGAGCAGATCATGCAGGAACAGGGCGTGATGGTGCAGCCCTACTGGCGCTCGATCTACCGCAATGCAGATGCCAAGGTCATGGGCTGCGAGATGCACGCGACCTTCGAGCATCACCATTACAAGTGGTGGATCAACGCCTGATCCGGCCCCGACCGACCGGAAGGAGGCGCGCCGTATCGGCGCGTCTCCACCCTTCCCGCCCCGACGGCGTAGTCGCGCCGCCCGCAGCCTTCCGGGAAAGGACAAGGCATGTTGAACTTCGTGATCCGGCGCCTTGCCGTCATGGTGCTGACAGCGCTGGTCTTGACCTTCGTGGTCTTCACCCTGACCAACCTGCCGCCCAACCTTGAAAAGCTGGCCAAGTCCGAAGGCTCGGTCCGCATGTCGGACGAGGCGGTGGCAAGCTGGCTGCAGCAGAACGGCCATACCGGCCCGATGATAGGCCGCTATGGCCAGTGGCTGGGCGTGCTGCCGGGCTGGACCTTCGAGGAAAACGGCACCGTCACCGGCCGTTGCATCGCCAAGGGCATGACCGCCGAGGATGCGCCGCGCTATTGCGGCGTGTTGCAGGGCAACTGGGGCTTTTCCACGGTGTTCAAGCAGCCGGTGCTGGATGTGCTGGGCCGCAGCCTTGGCCACACCGGCTGGCTGATGCTGTGGGTCATGATCGTCATGGTGCCCAGCTCGCTGATCATCGGCGTCCTGTCCGGCATGCGTGAAGGCTCGCGGCTGGACCGCGTGCTGTCCACCTTCGCCATCGCCACCACGGCCACACCGGAATACGTCTCTGGCGTCATCCTCGTCGCCGTCTTTGCTTCGGCCACCGCCGGCGTCTCGCCCTGGCTGGTCGAACAGGGCTGGATCAGCGGCAAGACCCTGTTCCAGGGCACGGCCACCAGCGCGATGGACAAGATCACCTTCTGGAACTTCACCCTGCCCGTGATGACCATCGCGCTTTATGGCATCGGCTACATCGCCCGCATGACCCGCGCCTCGATGACCGAGGTGATGACCCAGCAATACATCCGCACTGCCCGGCTGAAGGGCGCGAGCTTTGGCCATGTCGTGATGAAGCACGCGCTCAGGAACGCGCTGATCGCCCCGTTCACGGTGATCATGCTGCAGTTCCCCTGGCTTCTGAACGGCGTCGTCATCGTCGAGACGCTGTTCAACTACAAGGGCTTCGGCTGGACCCTGGTCCAGGCCGCCGGCAACAACGACATCGACCTGCTTCTGGGCTGTTCGGTCGTGGCCGTCTTCGTCGTTCTGGTGACGCAGCTGATTTCCGATATCGGCTATGTCTTCCTGAATCCCCGCATCCGGCTCGCGTGAGGTGACCATGGACACGCTTGGCTGGGGTTCGATCCTTTCGATGATGGCGGCGCGGTTCTGGCCGGTCTGGATCGCGCTTGTCGTCACCTTCGCCCTCTCCATCGCCTTCAAGCGGCGGCTCGGGCTTTACGGCAAACTGTTCGACAGCCCGATCGGCATGGTGGGCTTTGCGCTGGTGATGTTCTGGGCCTTCACCGCCGTCTTCGCCGACCAGATCATCACGTTCGACCCGCTCACGCAGTTCCGGGGGTTGAAGAACGCCCTGCCCGGCACGGCGGTGCCCGACAGCGAATACGGCTGGTTCCTCTTGGGCGGCGACAACCTGGCGCGCGACGTGTTCAGCCGCATGGTGATGGGCGCGCGCGAGGTGCTGAAGATCGCCCCTGCCGCCACGGTCTTTGCCTTCATGGTGGGCATCACGCTTGGCCTGCCCGCAGGCTATTTCGGCGGGCGGCTCGACACGCTTCTGTCCTTCCTGTCCAACCTCGTGCTCGCCTTCCCGGTGATCTTGTTGTTCTACCTGCTGGTGACGCCGGAAATGGTGCAGACGGGCATCCCGATGTACATGGCGGCGGTACTGTTCCTGTTCCCGGTGATCTTCCTCTGCACGCTGTGGAACAGCCGCTACTTCACCAGCCCCGGCAAACGGAACCTCTATGTCGGCCTGTCGCTTGCCATCGGCCTCTGGGCCTATTCGGGCCTCGCCTTCAACGCCGATCCGACCGGGCTCTGGTCGATGGACCCGAACCTGCTGAACGTCTTCGTCTCGGTGGTCTTCGTGAACTCGCCCACGGTGTTCCGCATCGTGCGCGGCCTGACCATGGACCTGAAGGCACGCGACTATGTCTCGGCCGCGCAGACCAGGGGCGAGAAATCCAGCTACATCATGCTGTGGGAGATCCTGCCCAATGCCCGCGGCCCGCTGATCGTCGATTTCTGCCTGCGCATCGGCTACACGACCATCCTGCTCGGCACGCTCGGCTTCTTCGGCCTGGGCGTCACGCCGGAAAGCCCGGACTGGGGCTCGACCATCAACGCCGGCCGCCGGCTCTTGTCGGTCTATCCCCACGCCGCGGTGGTCCCGGCCCTTGCGCTCATGAGCCTGGTCCTCGGCCTCAACCTCCTGGCCGACGGGTTGCGCGAAGAAAGCCTGAAGGACTGATGCCGATGACCGCAGCCCTGCGATCCTTTGTCTGAAAGTATCCCACCGGGGTCCGGGGGTGTGAAATCCCCGGTCCGCCGCCAGCAACCCGCGGAAAGGCCCGACATGTCAGACTGGGACCCCTCGCAACCGATCCTGCAGATCGAGAACCTCTCGATCTCGTTCTTCACGCGCCTTCGCGAAATCCCTGCGGTGATGGATTTCTCCTGCACCGTCATGGCCGGTGAGGCGATGGGACTGGTGGGCGAATCCGGCTGCGGCAAGTCCACCGTGGCTTTGGCCGTGATGCGCGACCTGGGCAAGAACGGCCGCATCACCGGCGGGCGCATCCTCTTCAAGGGCCGCGACCTGACCAACATGACCCAGGAAGAGCTTCGCCACATCCGCGGCAGCGAGATCGCGATGATCTATCAGGAGCCGATGGCAAGCCTGAACCCGGCGATGAAGATCGGCGCGCAACTGGCCGAAGTGCCGATGATCCACCAGGGCATGTCCAAGGACGAGGCCTGGAAGCTGGCCCGGCAGATCGTGGCCGATGTGCGCCTGCCCGACCCCGACCGCATCATCAACGCCTATCCGCACCAGCTTTCAGGCGGCCAGCAGCAGCGCATCGTCATCGCCATGGCGCTGATGTCGAAGCCTGCGCTCCTGATCCTGGACGAACCCACCACCGCGCTGGACGTGACGGTCGAAGCCGGGATCGTCGATCTGGTCAAGGACCTGGGCCAGAAATACGGCACCTCGATGCTGTTCATCAGCCACAACCTTGGCCTTGTGCTTGATGTCTGCGACCGCATCTGCGTGATGTATTCCGGCGAGGCGGTGGAGACGGGCCGCATCGAGGATGTCTTCGACCACATGCGCCATCCCTACACCCAGGCGCTGTTCCGTTCGATCCCGCTGCCCGGCGCCGACAAGAACGCGCGCCCGCTGATCTCGATCCCTGGCAACTTCCCCCTGCCCCACGAACGCCCGCCCGGCTGCAACTTCGGCCCGCGCTGCGACTATTTCCAGAAAGGCCGCTGCGACGCCGCCGATGTGCCGATGTCGCCAGTGCCGGAAGGCGTCCGACACGAAAGCCGCTGCGTGAAATGGGCCGAGATCGACTGGGGCGCGCCCCCCGCCAAGCGCGTCGAGAAGCCGCGCGTGCCGCCGGGCAAGGTCGTCCTCAAGATGGACGACCTGAAGAAATACTACTCGATCGCCGGCAATGCCTTCGGGCGCGGCGCCAAGAAGGTGGTAAAGGCCAACGAAACCCTCAGCTTCGAGGCGCGTGAGGGCGAGACGCTGGCCATCGTGGGCGAATCCGGCTGCGGCAAGTCCACCTTCGCCAAGGTGCTGATGGGGCTGGAAACCGCGACAAGCGGCTCGATCATGCTGTTCGACGAGAACGTGCAGTCCACACCGATCCAGAAGCGCAACACCGATACGGTCAGCCGCGTGCAGATGGTGTTCCAGAACCCCTTCGATACGCTCAACCCCTCGATGACCGTGGGCCGGCAGATCATCCGCGCGCTGGAGATCTTCCGCTGGGGCAAGTCCGATGACGAACGCGAACAGAAGATGCTGGAGCTTCTGGATCTGGTGAAGCTGCCCCGCGCCTTCGCCGAACGGATGCCGCGCCAGTTGTCCGGTGGGCAGAAACAGCGCGTGGGCATCGCCCGCGCCTTCGCCGGTGGTGCTAAGGTCGTGGTGGCGGACGAGCCGGTCTCGGCGCTCGACGTTTCGGTTCAGGCCGCCGTCACCGACCTGCTGATGGACATCCAGCGCGAGAACCGCACCACGCTCTTGTTCATCAGCCACGACCTTTCGATCGTGCGCTACCTGAGCGACCGGGTGATGGTGATGTACCTCGGCCATGTGGTTGAAATGGGCACCACCGATCAGGTCTTCTCGCCGCCCTACCACCCCTATACCGAGGCGCTTCTCTCGGCCGTGCCCATCGCCGACACCCATGTCGAGAAAAAGCGCATCGTGCTGGAAGGCGACATCCCCTCGGCGGTGAACCCGCCGCCGGGTTGTCCGTTCCAGACCCGCTGCCGCTGGAAATCCCAGGTGCCCGGCAACCTGTGCGACACCCAGATGCCCGAGGTGCAGGTGCTGGAGGGCGGTCACCAGATCAAATGCCACCTGTCGCGCGACATTCTTTCCAGAATGGAACCGGTCATCAAGATCGCCGCGGAATAGCGCGATTGTGGCAACGCCGGTCGACCGGGGCGCGCAAATGCCCCTTGTCGGCCGGCATTGTATCGAAGTTGAGCCAAATTCGACTGCCATACCGCGTCCATC
>Ga0209368_1000978_pt1 | contig 15240 bp, 14 predicted proteins | sample EBPBio242008_DNA_FD_185862 | JGI IMG/M metagenome (GOLD analysis project Ga0209368, IMG submission 185862) | Wastewater treatment Type I Accumulibacter community from EBPR Bioreactor in Madison, WI, USA - Reactor 1_4/24/2008_ DNA (SPAdes)... | ecosystem: Engineered > Bioreactor > EBPR >...
TATGTGTTGGAAAATACGGGATTCTCGGACTACGAGGCCGCGATGATCAGCCAGACCTACTACAAGGTGGACCGCGCCGCGATGAAGGACCTGGCCGAGCTTTGGGTGCCCGGCCAGCCGGTCCACCTGAATGAATCCTATGTCGCCCGCGCCCGCCAGCTGGATCGCGATCTGGAAACCGCGTTGATCGAGGCGCTGGACGACAGCCGCCGCCCTTCGGAAGCGGCGGAATAGATCAGCCTTCGGAAACGCCCGCCTCGGCAAAGGTCGCCATGCCGGAATGGCATGCCACCGCGCCCTTCAGCACGCCGATCGCCAGAGCGGCGCCCGACCCTTCGCCAAGCCGCAGGCCAAGCGCCAGGAGCGGCTCCTTGCCCAGTGCCGCCAGCAGCCGGCCATGCGCGCCTTCGGCGCTCTGGTGGCCCGCCACCGCATGATCCAGCGCCCCCGGCGCCGCGCGATGCAGCACCGCCGCCGCCGCGCAGGCGATGAACCCGTCCAGGATCACCGGAATCCGCTCTGCCCGCGCCCGCGCCATGGCGCCCGCCATGGCCGCGATCTCGCGCCCGCCCAGGCAGCGCAGCACCTGCAGCGGGTCGGCCAGCACCGCCTCGTGCCGCCCCAGCCCCTCGTTCACCACCTGCGCCTTGCGCTTCAGCCCGTGATTGTCGACGCCGGTGCCCCGGCCAACCCAATCCTCGGCGGCCCCGCCGAACAGCGCCGCGGCAATCGCCGCCGCCGCCGTGGTGTTGGCGATGCCCATCTCGCCCGCCACCATCAGATCCGCCGCCGGGTCCACCGCATCCCATCCGGTGCGCAGCGCCGCCACCACCTCGGCCTCGCTCATCGCGGGCGCTTCGGTGAAATCCGCCGTGGGCCGGTCCAGCTCCAGCGCGTGAACCGCCATGGTCGCACCAAAGCACTTCGCAAGCTGGTTGATGGCGGCGCCGCCGTGCTGGAAGTTTGCCACCATCTGCACCGTCACTTCCGCCGGAAAGGCCGAAACACCCCGCGCGGCAATGCCGTGGTTGCCCGCGAAGATCAGCACCTGCGGCCGCTCCAGCACCGGCTTCTCGCGCCCCTGCCAACCCGCCATCCAGATCGCCAGTTCCTCAAGCCGCCCAAGTGCCCCCGGCGGCTTGGTCAGCATCCCGTTGCGCGCCGAGGCTGCCTTCAGCGCCCCCGCATCGGGAGAGGGCAGTGCAGAAAGGAGGGCACGAAAGGCGGAAAGGCTGTCAAAGGTTGGCGCGGGCATCGTGGTCCTCGTTGAATGGCGGTCCCGGCTTGGCTACCCAAGGGGCAGAAGATCCGCCAGCCCGGAAAGGAGACCACGATGCCCCCGCGCGACACTGCCGCGCCCCGGATGGCCGACATCCTCTCCGCCCTCGGCCTTCTGACGCGCCTGCCGCTGCCCGACCACGCCCCGCGCGGTGCCGAGGCCGCCTGGGCCTGGCCCCTGGCCGGCGCCGTGGTAGGCCTGATCGGCGCCGCCGCCGCCTGGGTCGCGCTCGCGCTTGGCGCCGGTCCTGGCGCCGCCGCCGCCGCTGCGCTGGTGGCGCAGGCCCTGACCACGGGCGGGCTGCACGAAGACGGCCTGTCGGACACCGCTGACGGCCTTTTGGGCGGTCGCACGCGGGAAAAGCGGCTTGAGATCATGAAAGACAGCCGCATCGGCAGTTTCGGCGCGCTGGCGCTGGTCCTCGTGACGCTCGCCCGCTGGTCGGCTCTGGCCGCGCTCTGCGCCGGCGGCCCCTATGCCGCCGTTCTGGTCGCCGCAGGCGCCCTGTCGCGCGTGCCCATGGCAGCGATCATGGCCGCCCTGCCCAATGCCCGCGACACGGGCCTCTCGCGCCTGACCGGTCGCCCTGCCGGCGCCACCGTGGCGCTGGCCGCCGCTTTGGCCCTGGCGCTTGCGCTGGTTCTCACCGGATGGCAGGTCCTGCCCGCCGCCCTGGTTGCCGCCCTGCTCTGCACCGGCCTGGCGTTTTCGGCAAAGTCCCGCATCGGCGGCCAGACCGGCGACATACTGGGCGCCAGCCAGCAGATCGCCGAGGCGACGCTTTTCAGCCTCCTGAAATGAAAACGACGCCCCGAAGGGCGCCGCTTCCACGAGGTAACCGATATCTCAGGCGGCGCGGCTCAACAGCACGTCGTCCACCTTCTTCTGCGCGCCGGCCTCGTCCACACCGGACACTGCCGCCACTTCCCGGGTCAGCCGCTCAAGCGCGGCTTCATACAACTGACGCTCGGAATAGGACTGCTCGCGCTGGTCATCCGTGCGGTGCAGGTCGCGCACGACCTCGGCAATCGCCATCAGGTCGCCCGAATTGATCTTCTGCTCATACTCCTGAGCGCGGCGCGACCACATCGCCCGCTTGACCCGCGCCTTGCCCTTCAGCGTGTCCAGCGCCTTCGACACGACATCCGGCGTCGACAGCGAGCGCATGCCCACCTCCACCGCCTTGTGCGTCGGAACGCGCAGGGTCATCTTGTCCTTCTCGAACGAGATGACGAACAGCTCCAGCTTGAACCCGGCGATCTCCTGTTCCTCGATCGACATGATCCGACCGACGCCATGCGCCGGATAGACGATGAACTCGTTCGGACGGAATTCGGGCTTCTTGGTCTTGGTCATTCAGTGACTTCCTCACAGGCCGCGCCCACGTCAGACGACAAGTCACCGACCGCGGATGGAAACCCCCGGCGATGCCATATACTTGTCGTCATGAAAACCGTCCTGGGCGAGCAGCTCCAGGGCGGACCAAGGCTTTCTATGACATCCATATAACATGGAATCACCCCGATTCCAACTGGCGCGGCGGGCCATGCCGCGCCGTCGCCGGGTCCAAAACCGGATAGATCGCCTGAATCAGCGCCCCTTGCGCCGATGGCGCGCGAATCGCTGGTGGGTCAGCCGCCCGGACCGGCCGCTTCCGAGAAGTACTTGTCGCGCTTGCCGGTCTCGCCATCGCGTTCCTCGGCTTCGGGCAGCGGGTCCTTCTTCGTCACGATGACCGGCCATGCCACCGCATACTTGCGGTTGAAGGCGACCCACTCCTCCATGTCCGGCTCGGTATCGGGCCGGATGGCATCGGCCGGGCATTCCGGTTCGCAGACCCCGCAGTCGATGCATTCGTCCGGATGGATCACCAGCATGTTCTCGCCTTCGTAGAAGCAGTCCACCGGGCAGACTTCCACGCAGTCGGTGTACTTGCAGGCGATGCAGTTGTCCGTCACGACATAGGTCATCGGGCTGGTCCCTTTCCGTCTCGGCGGTGAGGTAGCCCACCCTGCCGCATCATTCAAGGCGGTCCGCAGCAGGCGGCGGCGCATCCAGGTCCAGATACAGCGTTTGCGCCTCGCTGGCTGGCCCACGGCGGATGCCGATCTCCAGCACACGCACCACTCGCACCCGATTGCCCTGGGTGAAGGTAAGCACGTCGCCGGGCCCAACCACATGCCCCGCCTTCATCACCGCCTGGCCGTTCAGACGGACACCACCCGCCTGGACCGCGTCGGCTGCATCGCCACGCGCCTTGAAGAAGCGCGCCTGCCACAGCCACTTGTCCAGTCGCAACACCGGCCGGCTGGCCGGGGCCGGGCGTCCCGACGGCCCGGCCAAGCCTCAGACCTTGCCCTTGAGGGCCGCCAGGACCGCAAAGGGGTTGTCGGGGTCGATGGGCTTTTCGGCACGCGGCGGGCGCGACTCGAAGGTCTTGGTGCCTTGCGGCTTGCGGTCGCCCCGGTCGCCGCCCTTCCGCTCGCCTTCCTTGCGCTCGTGATGCGGACGCCCGCCCTTGCGATCCCCCTGACGCTCGCCCGGCGGACGCTCGCCCTGCCCGCCCTCGGCGGGCTTCGCCTCGCCGCGTGGGCGGTCGCCCCGGCGCTCGCCCTGCGGCTTGGCCTCGCCGTCCGGGCGCGGTCCACGATCACCCCGGCGCTCGCCGCGCGGTTTGCCCTCGCCCTCGGTGCGCGCCGGCCGCTCGAAGCGCGGCTTGCGCTCGAACCGGGGCTTCGGCGCCCAGGTAAAGCTGTAGAACACCTCAGTTTCCACCGGCACAGCCTCGACCGCTTCGGCCGCTTCCACAGGGGCCTCGGCCTGCGCTTCCACGACAGGCTCCACCGCCGCATCCTCGGTCACGGCCGCGGCAGCAGCCTCTCCCTCCGGCACGGCATCGGCCGCCACGTCACCGGCTGCCTCGGCCAGGACCGGGGCTGCGACCTCGGGCTTCACCTTGGGCCGCTCGCCCTTCTCGCCCTTGTAGCCCAGCCCGCCCATCAGATCGGCGAACTGTTCCAGCGTCATGCCGGTGATTGACAGCATCTCCGGCGTGGCCTCGAACCCGGCCCGGCTGTCCTTGGCGCGGATCAGGTCGGCCAGGCGTTCCAGCATGTCGATGCGGATCGCCCGCGCCCCCGCAGGGTGATAGCCGGCCAGCGTGTAATGCCCGCGCGGCACATCGGCCAGATTCGGAATCGTCACCAGGCCAGGCGGCGGGCTTTCGGGAAACTCCGACAGGTCATGGTACAGCGACCACAGCACCAGCCGCAGCCGGGTGGCGGCAGGCTTCAGCAGGATCGGCAGGAACACCGTATACTGCCCGAAGCGCACGCCATGCTTGCGCAGCGCCGACCGGCCCTCCTGGTCCAGCGCCTTCACGTCCTCGGATGCCCCGCCCTCGCGCGGCATCACGCCAAGCGCCTCGACCAGCCGGAAGGCAACGCCCCGCGCCAGCCCCGCCATCGCCTCGTCCCGGCCCATGGCCAGAAGCGGCTCGAACAGCGCTGCCGTCTTGCGGTCGATGAAATGTTGCAGCCGGCGGCGCACCTTCTCGGTCACGTCGAAACCGGCTTCCTCGTCCACGAAAGGCTCGACCGAGGGCTTCATCACATCGGCGCCCTTCACGAGCTTGCCGACCGCCAGGTTGCCCCACATCAGGCCACCCTGTTCGGTGAAGTCCATCTCGGTGTCGGGCGCATTGTAGAACCGGTCGGCGCGAAGGCTGAACTCGGGCTTCAGCGCCGCCATCGCCGCCTGCCGCAGCGTCCGCGCTTCGTCGGTGCTGGCGCTTGCGTCCTGCTGGAAGCGGAACCCTTCCAGCCGGCCGACGAATTCGCCCTCGACCGTCACTTCGCCCTTGTCGTTCACCTCGGCCACGAGGTCCTCCTTCTGCTTCAACCGGCGAAGCAGAACAGATGTCCGCCGGTCAACAAATCTCTGGGTCAGCCGCTGGTGCAGCGCATCCGACAGGCGGTCTTCTACAGCGCGCGTCTCCTCGCGCCAATGGCTTTCGTCCTCGACCCAGTTCTTGCGCTGCGCCACATAGGTCCAGGTGCGGATATAGGCCAACCGCTTCGAAATCGCGTCAATATCGCCATCGGTCCGGTCGATGCGCGCAATCGACTTGGCCAGCCAGTCCGAAGGCACCCGCCCCCCACCGATCCCCCGCCCCACGAGGAAATCAAAAATCCGCGCCAGAAGCGTCGCATGTTCCGTCTCGCTGGCGGATCGGAAATCGGGGATGCGGCAGACATCCCACAAGAGCTGCACCCGTTTGGGCCCGGTAAGTTTCTCATGCACCTCGGGCATGGCCGAAAGCGTCTTCAGCGCCACCACGTCATCGGCGTCCCGCGCCCGGCTCAGCCAGTCGTTCGATGTCGGCGCCTCCAGCGACCGGATCAGCCGCTCGGCACTGGCGAAATCCAGGTCCGCGTTGCGCCACATCAGCTTCTTCACCGGCGCGAAACGATGGCCCTCGATCTGCTCCACCACCTCCTCGTCGAAAGGCCGCCCCTCTCCGGTCACGCCGAAGGTGCCATCCTCGGTATGACGCCCCGCCCGCCCGGCGATCTGCGCCAGTTCCTGCGGCCACAGCGCGCGCATCCGTCGCCCGTCGAACTTTGCGGTCGAGGAAAAGGCCACATGCTTGATGTCCAGGTTCAGCCCCATGCCGATGGCATCGGTGGCGACAAGGTAATCCACGTCGCCGTTCTGGTACAAAGCCACCTGCGCGTTGCGCGTGCGTGGGCTGAGCGCCCCCATCACCACCGCGCAGCCGCCCTTTTGCCGGCGGATCAGTTCGGCGATGGCATAGACGTTCTCGACCGAGAAGCCCACAATGGCGCTGCGCTCGGGCATCCGGCTGATCTTCTTGGCACCCGTATAGGACAGCTGCGAAAACCGCTCGCGCCGCGTGGAAATCGACCCCGGCGCCAGCGCTGCGATCGCGCCCCGCATGGTGTCGGCGCCCAGGAACATCGTCTCCAGCAGCCCCCGCGCATGAAGCAGCCGGTCGGTGAACACATGGCCCCGTTCCGGGTCGGCGCACAGCTGGATCTCGTCCACCGCCACGAAATCGGCGCCGATTCCGTCGGGCATCGCCTCCACCGTGCAGACCCAGTACTGCGTCCGCTCGGGCACGATGCGCTCCTCGCCGGTGACCAGCGCCACGACCGAGGGCCCGACCTTGGCGACCACCCGGTCATAGACCTCGCGCGCCAGAAGGCGCAGCGGCAGGCCGATGACCCCCGTGCGATGCGTCAGCATCCGCTCGATGGCAAAGTGGGTCTTGCCGGTGTTGGTCGGCCCCAGCACGGCCGTGACCCGCCCGGTCCCGTTCATGGCGTTCATCGCCGCTCGCCTATCAGAGGTCCTGCCCTGCGGTCTCTGCCTCGATCCGCTTCACGGCCTCCAATACGCCCTGCATCTGCGGATGTATAGCCAGCGCCGCCTTGTAGGCCTCCACCGCCTTTTCAGGCTCGCCGATCTCCTCGAAGATCATGCCCAGCCCCGCCAAGGCCCCGAAATGCCGCGGGTTCAGCGTCAGCGTCTTCGCGATGTCTTCGACCGAGGGGCCGAACTCCCCCTCCTGGTAATAGGCCGTCGCCAGGGCATTCCAGCCCTCGGCAAAGTCGGGCGCATGGTCGGTCAGCGCCGTCAGATGCTCGATCGCAACTGCGGTATCGCCATTGTCCAGCGCCTCGCGCCCCCGCTGCAACAGAAGATCCATCGCGGGCGAGCCCGACTTCGACCATTCGATGACGATCAGCCGCTCGATCCGCTCGGCCTCAGCCCGGTCGGCCTTCTGCAGCCGGGCGAACAGCTCGTCCATGTCCGCATCCTGGGCCAGCGCCAGACCCGCGCCCAGAAACAGCGCCGCAACCACCGAAAGCAGGTGTCGGAACGTAACGGCAAAGTTGTGTAGTGCGATACTCAAGCCCATAACCGGACTGTAGCGCTTTGGCGGACGAATGGAACGGCCCGCCGGTCAACAAATGCGGAGGATCCCATGAGCGACGTGATCAATGCGGCGGTGGAACGGCTTTCGGCCGGCGTCGGCCGGTTCGACGGCGGCATCGCCAAGTTTGTCATCACCGGCGAAGGCGCCATCATGATGGATGCCGATGGCGTGCGCGAAGGCGACGAAGAGGCCGACGTGACCCTGATCGCCTCGGCCGATGTGTTCCAGGCCATTCTCGAAGGCACGATGAACCCCACCGCCGCCTTCATGACCGGCAAGCTCAAGATCGACGGCAGCATGGGCAAGGCGATGCAACTCGCCGCCGTCCTGTCCTGACCTATCGACTTCTCCCGGCCGCCACCGCAGAAACAGGCGGCCGGACCCTCCGGCCCCGGATGCCGCGATGACCGAAGCCCCCTTCTTCCACGATCTCGTGCCCGACCGGCCCGAACAAGGCCGCACCGCCTGGCTGCGCACCGCGGACGGGATCCGCCTGCGCGCCGTGGCCTGGCCGGTGGATGGTGCGCGGGGCACGGTCTTCATCCTGCACGGCCGCTCGGAATACATCGAGAAATACGCTCCCCTCGCGGCCGAATTCGCCCGCGCGGGGCTGGCCTCGGTCACGATCGACTGGCGCGGCCAAGGTCTTTCGGACCGGCACCCGCGCCAGCCGATGATGGGCCATGTCAAGGGTTTTGCCGATTACCAGGCCGACCTGCAGGCGCTGGCCGCCCATGCAACCGACCTGAAACTCCCGAAGCCCTGGCATGTCTTTTCCCATTCCATGGGCGGCGCCATCGCGCTTCGCTCCCTCCTCTCCGGCTTCCCGGCAAAGACAGCGGTGTTCTCGGCGCCGATGTGGGGCATCTCCTTCGCCCCCGGCCTGCGCCCTGTGGCCTGGACGTTGACCTATGCGGCCAGGCCCCTGCGCGCCGATCAGCGCTTTGCCCTGTCCACCGGCCCGACCACCTATGTCGCCACCGCCCCCTTCGCCGGCAACAGCCTGACGCGCGACGAAACCATGTTCGAGCTGATGCGCCGCCAGGTCACGACCCGCCCCGAGCTTGCGCTTGGCGGCCCCTCGATGGGCTGGCTGCGCGAGGCGCTGCGCGAATGTCGTGCACTCGCCCGCAGCGCCCCGCCCGATCTGCCCGCCCTCACGGGCCTCGGGCTGGCCGAACGCGTGGTGGACCCGCGGCCCGTCCATGCCGTGATGGCGCGCTGGCAGAAGGGCCGGCTGATGCTGGTGCCCGATGCCGAACACGAACTGGTCATGGAACGCGACAGCGCGCGCCGCGCCTTCCTGGATGCCGCGCTCGACCGCATCGCCGGCTGATCAGGTTCGCCCGGCAAGGCGTAGATTTTTCTGCGAAAAATCTATCTCATGGCCAGCCGCCGCGCCTAGCCCGATCCTTCGCAGAAGGATTGCCCCCACGACGTCAAATTCGCCACGCAACCATAAGATTTTTCGCTGAAAAATCGCCGCGCAGTCGCATCAGATCGAAATCTGCGTGAACCCGTCGCGCAATGTGCGCGACCAGGCCTCGCTCATGGCGCGGAACTGCTCGTCGCCCGCCTCGATCCGGCGCTGCTGCGTCACGCGGCAGGCGTCCTTCTCGATCACGCACAGATCCAGAGGCATCCCCACCGAAAGGTTCGACCGCAGCGTGGAATCCATCGACAGAAGCACCGCCTTCTGCGCATCGGCCAGCGACGTGGTGCGGCGCACCACCCGGTCCAGGATCGGCTTGCCGTACTTGTGCTCGCCGATCTGCAGGAAGGGCGTGTCCTCGGTCGCCTCGATGTAGTTGCCTTCCGGATAGATCAGGAACAGCCGCATCGCGCCCCCCGCGCGCTGCCCGGCCACGATCATGCTGGCGCTGGCGCCCTGGTTCATCGCGCTCAGCTTCTCGTCCACCTCGCGGCGCACGGTGGCCAGCATGTGGCCCACGATATCGGCCACCTTCAGCAGCGTCGGCGCCTTCATGATCGAGCTTTCGGGCGTGGCCTCCGGGTCCTCCACCGCCTCGCGCAACCGCGCGATGGTGGTCTGCGTCACCGAAAGACTGCCGGCCGTCATGATCGTGATGACACGCTCGCCCGGTTCCTCGAAATGGAACATCTTGCGATAGGTCGCGATGTTATCCAGCCCGGCATTGGTTCGGGTGTCCGACAGGCACACCATGCCCGCATCCAAGAGCAGTCCCACGCAATAAGTCATTGATCCCCCCGAAGCGCCGCCAAGCTATTGCTGCGCGTTGGCAACCGCAACGGTCACTTCCAGATGTTCCTCGCCCGACCCGCGCGCCGTGCCCTTGATCGGCGCCGCGTCGCGGGCATCCAGCCCCGAACCCAGCCGGATGTAACGTTCATCCGGACAGCAGCGGTTGGCGGCGTCAAAGCCCACCCAGCCCAGGCCCGCCACATGAATCTCGGCCCAGGCATGCGCCGCCTCGGCCGCGGCCTCGCCGCTCATCAGATAGCCCGCCACATAGCGCGCCGGCAGACCCGCCACCCGCGCCGCGGCAATCAGCGCATGGGCATGGTCCTGGCAAACCCCCTCGCCCTGCGCCATGGCCTCGGCCGCCGTGGTATGGGCATGGGTCGCCCCCGGCTTGTAGGCGATCGCTTCCGACACCGCCGCCGAAAGCTCGTGCGCGGCGCTCAGCGCATCCTTGGCGCCCGCCAACCCCTTGCCCATCGCCGACAACGCCGCATCGGCCCGCGTCGCCCCGGTTTCGCGCAGCCAGGCCTCGGGCGGCAGCAGCTCGCGGTGGCCCCGCAGCACGCCCGCAAGGTCCTGTGTGTCCACCACGCCCGCAACGCGCACCTCGATCTCGCTCACCGGGCCGCGCACCGTCCAGCCCTGCACCCAGTCGCCCGCCCCGTCGCGGAATCCGCCGCCCTTCAACCCGCCGCTGACCGTAATCTCCCAGGACAGGACCCGCTGCCCGTCAAAGCTCGCCGGCGTCAGCCTGTGGCTTTGCACCACGCCCCGCACCGGCCGCTCATAGCGGTACAGCGTCACATGATCGACCGCGATCCGCATCAGCGCAGACCCCCGCTCAGATAGCTTTCATGGATCGTCGAGGTCAGGTCTGCCGCCGACCGGATGGTGCGGCTCAGGAACTCGTGCAGCCCCTCGTCGAAGACCTCCTCGACCGTCAGCCCCTCCAGCGCGGCCCGCAGCGCCCGCGCCTGTGCCTGCGCCGCCGTCTCGCGCCCGTATTCCGCCGCCAGCCGGTCCAGGTGCGACTGCACCCCGCAAATGCAGGTCATCAGCGACCGCGGGCATTGCGGGTTCAGGATCAGGAAGTCGGCGATCTTCGCCGCCGTCACCTCGCCGCCATAGGCCCAGTGAAAGGCCCGATGCGCCGACATCGACCGCAGAAGCGTGGTCCACTGGTAATTGTCCAGCCCCGACCCAACGAAATCGGCCCGCGGCAGAAGGACATAGTACTTCACATCCATCAGCCGCGCCGTGTTGTCGGCCCGCTCCAGATAGTAGCCGATGTTCAGGAAATCCCAGCCGCCGTTGCGCAGCAGCGTCGCGTCGATCGCCCCGCGCACCAACGCAGAATTGCGCATCGTCCATTCCGTCAGACGGCTCAACTCCAGCGCCGAACGCGGCTCGCGCTCAAGCGCCCGCAGTTCCTGGAACGCCGAATTCAGCGCATCCCAGACCTGCGTGGTCAGCGCCGTCCGCACGATCCGCCCGTTCTCCCGCGCCGCGGTGATGCAGCTTGCCACCGAGGAGGGGTTGTCCCGGTCGAAGAACAGATAGCTCTCGATGTTGCGCTGCACCGAATCGCCGTACTTCTTCGCAAAGCCATCCGCCGTGCCGGATGCGCGCAGAAGCGAATCCCACTCGTTGCGGTAGCCATGCGCCGAAGGCAGCATGGCGATGCGCGACCCCACTTCCAGAAGCCGCGCCATGGTTTCGGCCCGCTCCATGTAGCGGGCGATCCAGAACAGGTTGTCCGCCGTCCGGCTCAGCATCGGCTCACTCCGCCAGAACCCAGGTGTCCTTCACCCCGCCGCCCTGCGACGAGTTCACCACCAGGCTGCCTTCCTTCAACGCCACGCGGGTCAGCCCGCCCGGCACCAGTTCGATCCGCTCACCCACCAGGCAATAGGGCCGCAGGTCCACATGCCTGGGCGCCACACCCTCGGCCACGAAAGTGGGCGTGGTCGAAAGCGCCAGCGTCGGCTGCGCGATATAGTTGCCCGGATCGTCCAGGATGCGGGCGCGGAACCGCTCCACTTCTTCGGACGAGGCCTTGGGCCCCACCAGCATCCCGTATCCGCCCGAACCGTGCACTTCCTTCACCACCAGCTCCGGCAGATGCGCCAGCACATATTTCAGATCCTCGGCCTGCCCGCATTTCCAGGTCGGCACATTGTTCAGGATCGGCTCCTCCCCAAGGTAGAACCGCACCATTTCCGGCACATAGGTGTAAACCGCCTTGTCATCGGCCACCCCCGCGCCAGGCGCAGAACAGATGCTCACCCCGCCCGAGCGGTACACATCCATAAGCCCCGGCACGCCCAGCATGGATTCGGGCCGGAAGCACAGAGGGTCCAGGAAAGCGTCATCGATCCGGCGATAGATCACGTCCACCCGCTTCGGGCCCTCGGTCGTCCGCATCCAGACGAACTCGCCCTCCACGAACAGATCCTGCCCCTCGACCAGTTCCACGCCCATCAGGTCGGCCAGGAAGGAATGTTCGTAATAGGCGCTGTTGAAATGGCCCGGCGTCAGGATCACCACGGTGGGCTCCCGGTCGCATTTCGCCGGCGCCACGCTGGCCAGCGTGCGGCGCAAGAGCTCCGGATACTGGTCCACCGGCTCGATGCGGTTCTCGCGGAACAGCTCCGGGAACATCCGCATCATGATCTCGCGGTTTTCCAGCATGTAGCTCACGCCCGAAGGCGTGCGGCAATTGTCCTCCAGCACGAAGAACTCATCCGGCCCGGTCCGCACCAGATCGATGCCGACGATGTGGGAATAGACCCCCTTTGGCGGCACGAAACCCGACACCGCCTTCTCGTAGGCCTCGTTGCGATAGACCAGGTTCGCCGGGATCCGCCCCGCCCGGACAATCTCGCCCCGGCCATAGACATCCACCAGGAAAGCGTTCAACGCCCGCGCCCGCTGCTTGATGCCGCGCTCCAGCCGCGCCCATTCGGCGCCGGAAAACACGCGCGGAAACATGTCGAACGGGATCAGCCGGTCCGGGTCGCCGCCTTCGCCATAGACGGCGAAGGTGATGCCGATGCGGCGGAACAAGGCCTCGGCCTCGGCCTGCTTCATCTGGCGCAACTCGGCCGGCATCGCCTGCACCCAGTCTCCCAGCCGGGCATAGGGCGAACGGATCGCCTCGCCCTCGTACATCTCGTTGAAATAGGTCGTCACCGGGCCTCTTCCCCTACAGGCGGGATGGCTCCAGTTAAGAGCCCGCCGCGCCGGATGGAAAGACCCCGGCCAGAAAACCCCGCTGCGACACGAAGTTCTGCCTAAATCTTGGGCATGACGCCCGGCATCGGCCCTTCCGCCCCCTTTCCCCCGGCCCTGCCCGCGCTAATCTCGCCCCATGGCCCCGCCGCTCCTCACCTTCACCGACCGCGGCCTTTACTGCCCGGCGGGCGATTTCCACATCGACCCCTGGCGGCCGGTGGACCGCGCCCTGGTGACGCACGGCCATTCCGACCATGCCCGCCCCGGCATGGGCGCCTACCTGGCGACCGAAGCCGCCCTGCCGGTGATCCGCCACCGCCTGGGCCGCATCCAGGCCGAAGGCATCGCCTGGGGTGAAGCCCGCCGGATCAACGGCGTCACCGTCAGCTTCCACCCCGCCGGCCATGTCCCCGGCTCGGCCCAGATCCGCGTGGAACACCGGGGCGAGGTCTGGGTGGTCTCGGGCGACTACAAGACCGAATCCGACGGCCTGGCCGAACCGTGGGAGCCCGTCGCCTGCCACACCTTCATCTCCGAATGCACCTTCGGCCTGCCCGTCTTCCGGTGGGAGCCGCAGGCCGACAGCATGGCCCGCATCGCCCGCTGGTGGCAGGCCAACGCCGCCGAAGGCCGGCTTTCGGTGCTGGGCGCCTATTCCTTCGGCAAGGCGCAACGGCTGATGGCGGGCCTCGCCGCTCTTGGTCCGCTTCCCGGCCCGATCCTGACCCACCCGGCGGTGGAAGAGATCACCGCGATCCTGCGCGCGCAGGGCTATGACCTGCCCCACACCACTCGCCTCACCCCCGACGCCCCGAAGACCGCCCTGGCCATCGTGCCGCCCGCCGCCCTCGGTTCCGCCGCGTTCGACCGGGCGGGCGACACCGAACAGGCCTTCGTCTCGGGCTGGATGGCGGTGCGCGGCATCCGCCGCCGCCGGGGGCTCGGCCTCGGCTTCACCCTTTCCGATCATGCCGACTGGCCCGGCCTCAACGCCGCCATCCGCGCCACCGGTGCCTCCCGCGTTTTCGTCACCCATGGCTACACCGCCCCTTTCCGCCGCTGGCTGGAGGAACAGGGCTATGACGCGGGCATTGTCGCCACCAACTACGGAGCAGAGGGCGAGGACGACCCATGACCCCCTTCGCCGCCCTCTTCGCCGCCCTCGATTCCACCACCTCGACCGCCGCAAAGACAACGGCGCTGGCCGCCTATTTCCAGTCCGCCCCCGAGCCCGACCGCGTCTGGACGGTGGCGCTGCTCTCCGGTCGCCGCCCCCGCCGCGCCGCCACCTCCACCGAACTGCGCCTCTGGGCCGGCGAGGCCGCGGGCCTGCCCCCCTGGCTGGTAGAGGAAAGCTACGCCCTGATCGGCGACCTGGCCGAGACCATCGCCCTGATCCTGCCCACCGCCCCGGCCGCCGGTCCCACGCCGTCGCTGGCCGACACCCTCACGCTTCTTTCCCGCCTGCCCGGCCAGCCCACCGAAGCCCGCCGCGCGGCAATCCTCACGGCCTGGACAACCCTTCCCCCGACCGAGCGATTCCTGTTCAACAAGCTCCTGACCGGCGGCTTCCGCATGGGCGTGGCCCAGGGCCTGATGACCCGGGCGCTGGCCAGTGCCTCCGGCCAGCCCGAGGCGCAGGTGGCCCAGGCCCTCATGGGCGACTGGGATCCCGCCACCACCCCCTTCGCCGCGCTGACCGGCACGGCCCGAACCACCGGCCCCGATGCCCGCCCCTATCCCTTCGCCCTCGCCTCGCCGCTGGAGGATCCGCCCGAAGCCCTCGGCGACCCCGCCGACTGGCAGGCCGAATGGAAATGGGACGGCATCCGCGCCCAGATCGTCGCCCGCCCCGGCGCCTTCGCCATCTGGTCGCGCGGCGAAGACCTCGTCACCTCCCGCTTCCCCGAACTCAGCCCCCTCGCCGACCACCTGCCCCCCGGCACGGTGATCGACGGCGAGCTTCTCGCCTGGGACGCCACCGCCAGCGCGCCCCTGCCCTTCGCCGCGCTGCAAACCCGGCTCGGGCGCAAGACCGTGCCGCGCCGCCTGCTGGCAGAGGCCCCGGTGCGCCTCATCGCCTACGACCTCCTGGAATCCGATGGCCAGGACCTGCGCCCCGCCCCCTTCGCCACCCGTCGCGCCGCGCTCGAGGCGCTGATCGCCCGCCTGCCGCCCCTGCCGCTGTCGGCCTCGCCCCTTCTGCCCATCCCCGACTGGACCGACCTCGCGCTGACGCGCACCCGGTCGCGTGACGCCCGGGCCGAGGGCCTGATGCTGAAGCGCGCCGCCTCGCCCTACCAGGCCGGGCGCAAGCGGGGCGACTGGTGGAAGTGGAAGCTCGACCCGTTCAGCGCCGACATGGTCATGCTCTATGCCCAGGCCGGCCACGGCCGCCGCGCCGGACTCTACACCGACTACACCTTCGCCGTCCGCGATGGCGAGGCGCTGGTGCCCGTGGCCAAGGCCTATTCCGGCCTGACCGATGCCGAGTTCACCGAGATCACCCGTTGGGTCAACGCCCACACGCTGGAACGCTTC
>Ga0209368_1000979_pt1 | contig 15215 bp, 15 predicted proteins | sample EBPBio242008_DNA_FD_185862 | JGI IMG/M metagenome (GOLD analysis project Ga0209368, IMG submission 185862) | Wastewater treatment Type I Accumulibacter community from EBPR Bioreactor in Madison, WI, USA - Reactor 1_4/24/2008_ DNA (SPAdes)... | ecosystem: Engineered > Bioreactor > EBPR >...
CAGGCCTTCCAGCCGGTCGAGGGTAGCATCCAGCGCCTTGTCGAGTTCCTGGCCGATGTGACGCCCATAGCGCTGCGGGTCGGCGAAGGTCTTGGCCGCCTGGGCCGCGTCCCGGCTTTCGACGGCAACCTTCTGGACATCAGCAAGGATTTGGCCATGCCGGTCCAGTTTCCCCGCCATGTTGGCGACGACCGTGCCCAGGAGGTCGAGGGTTTCCCGAAGGGCTGCATCGGAAAGGGCAGGGCGGGCGGAACCGGGGTCAGGCATCAAGGCATCCGTGATCAGAGAAATGGGACAGGTGTTCAGAAATCGGTGTTGCGCGATCAGCGTTCAGATTGGGGCTTTGCGAGTTAGGCATCCGGCGGCGGGTAAAGCCCGTCGAACTCCCTGTCCGCGAAGTAGCGCAGCTTGCGGGCGAGGATCACGGGCTTGCCCTGGACGCGCAGCAGCTGGACCGACGGGTCAATCTGCATGATTTCATCCGGGGTCATCAGGTCGCGCGCCGTGATGTTGTAGGAGGTCGAGGGCGCATCGCCGGGCTTGTGGCTTTCGGTCCGGTAGCCGGTGGTTTCCCGCCCGATCATCTGGCTCAGCCATTTGGCGGTCTCAAAGTCATTCACCCCGAAGGTTTGCAGCACGCCCGCATTGGCCACGAAGGTATTGGCCCGCGCGCCGTAGAGGTCTTTGAGCTGGCTCATGTCCTGAAGGATGGGCCAGAGTTGCAGCCCATAGCCTGCCATCAGCCCCATGGCGCGTTCCACCGCTTCCAGACGCCCAAGGGCTGCAAATTCATCCAGGAGGAACAGGGCGGGCTGTTTAAGGCTCTGTGCGCCTGTCTGGGAGGCCTCCGCGTCTCTGGCGATGTCCTGAAGTGCCTGAGCCACCAGAAGGCGCAGCCAGCGGCTGTAGGCGTCGAGGCGGTTCGGGGGCAGGACGAGGAAGATCGAGGTCAGCTCATGCCGAAGGGCGGAGAACTGGAAATCCGAACGCGCCGTGGCGGCCACGATCCGGGGGCTGTCGAGGAAATGGGTGTGGCGCTGCGCCGAGGACATCACCGAGGCCGCTTCGCGGTCGGATTTGCCAAGGAAGCGGTTTGCGGCACGGGCGATCAATCCCCCGGCGGCGGCGCTGTCCTGCATCAGCTCCAGGAGGGCGCGGAATTTCTCTGGCGGCAGGGTCAGATATTCCCGCACTGTGGCGAGGGTTTTGCGGTCGGCATCTTCATGGGCGACGGCAAACATGATCAATCCGGCCAGCAGGGCCTTGGCCTCTTCGTTCCAATGCGCCTCGCTGACTTGGCCGGGTGGGTCCATCACCAGGGCTTCGGCCAGAGAGGCGGCATCTTCGCCCAGGTCTAGGCTCTTGGCATCCAGCCGCCCGAGGGGGTTGTAGGCCGAGGCGGGCAGGCCGGTGACGCCGAAGGGGTCGAGGATATGAACCCTGCCGAAGCGCTTGCGCGCCTCGCCCGCGATCTTCGCGTTCTCACCCTTGGGGTCGATCACCAGCACCGAGCGTTCGGCCAGCAGCAGGTTCGGGATCACCGTGCCGACCCCTTTGCCCGCGCGAGTGGGGGCGAGGGTCAGAAGGTGCGCCGGGCCGTCATAGCGCAGCAGTTTGTCGGTCTCGAGGTCGCGCCCGATCAGAAGGCCGTCGCCGCCTTCAAAGGCCGCACGTTCCTTCCGGGTGGCAAAGCGCGCCGATCCGTGGCTGTCGCCAGCGGATCTTCGGAACAGCGACGAGAACCCGGTCTTCATGTCGAAGATGCGGAATGTCACCAACCAGACCGTGCCATAGATGGTGATCGACAGGAGCCATTCCCCGATTGTGGACGCCCCGGCAAAGGGCCGCAGGCCCCAGTAGTATTGGCGGATGATGCCGGTGATCATCATGGCCGCGAAGGACGACAGCAGGAACACCAGCCCGAGGACGCCCAGGATAATGGGGGCCGCGACAAGCAGGGTCGCATAGGCCGAGAGGCGCTGGATCAGACGGAGCAGCTTGGGCATGGATCAGGCCTTGCCGCCTTCGGCAGCTGGCGGGGCAGGGGGCGGCTCTTCTGCCGGACTGGCGGGCTGCTTCGCATCCCAGCCTTCGAAGGCCTTGCGGTCCTGTTCGCGGGGCAGGTTACGCACCAGACGTTCGATCATGGCGGCAGCAGTAGAATCCCGTTCCGCCAGATCGACTAGCGCGCCGCCGAGGATGATCTTGCGCCTTGTGTCCAGCTTGCGCGCCTTCGTCGCTTCGCGGTTCTTCAGGGCGAGGAGCCGGGCCTTGGCCTGAGCATAACGCTTCTCGGCGCGTTCCAATTCTGTCTCAGCCATTCGTACCTTCACACACGCAGGGAATTCGAAAACATCTTTGGGTTGAATGTTGCATTGACGGAGCAAGGTCAAGCGGTTACCCGTAGGCCGAATAGGTCAAGGGCGCACTTATGCAAACTCTCCACCGCCTGCGGTGCTTCCGAGATTTGCGTGCGGTCTCTCCGGGGACAAAGCCCCCCGCCGACGGCGTCCCCACTCCGGCGCTTGTTGCGCCGGATCAGGAAGCGCGTCCCGCCTTCCCGAACCCTTCCTGGCCAAGCCTTGCGCGGCTTGGATTACGCCCCGCTGTCTCTGTCACCCTCGCCGGAACTGGCCCCGAGAGCGGGGCGGTTCCGCGTGGGCGTCCGTGTCAGCGGGCGATCCGGTTCCGCCTGCCCCGAGAGCGGGCCAGGCTGCCGGAGCGGGTCTGCCGCGCTGTGCTTGTTCGGCAAACCCTGGCCCATCCTGCGGATGGTCGTGCGCATAGCTGGCAGCATGTCCGCCCGCCTGTCGGCGTGGCTGCATGTCTGCCCGCTTGCGCGTTGGCATGCTGGCCCGGATGCCAGGCTGACCGCTTGGCCGTTTGCATATCTGACCGTTTGCCTGTCCAGCAGTCTGCCTGCCCCTTCCCGTCGCCTGATCGGTAGGGCGCGGCCATGGCCAGCTTCCACCTCTCCGTCAAGACGATCAAACGCAGCGCCGGGCGGTCGGCCACAGCGGCGGCGGCCTATCGGTCGGCCTCGGTCATCGAATGCGACCGGGAGGGGCGCATGCATGACTACACCGCCAAGCGCGGGGTAGAGGCGTGCTTCATTCTCGCCCCCGATGATGCACCCGATTGGGCCCAGGACCGGGCCGCGCTCTGGAATGCCGCCGAGGCGCGCGAGACCCGGTCCAATTCGGTGACCGCCCGCGAATGGGAGCTGGCCTTGCCGTCCGAGCTGTCAGACGCCGCGCGGATCGACATTGCGCGAGCCTTCGCCGCGCAGCTGGTCGAGCGCTATGGCGTGGCGGCCGATGTGGCGATCCATGCACCGCACCGCGAGGGCGATCAGCGCAACCATCACGCCCATATCCTGACCACCACCCGCGTTTTGTCTGCCGAGGGGCTGACCGACAAGACGCGCGTTCTCGACGCGGCCAGCACCGGCGGGCCGGAGATCGAGGCCATGCGCGGTTACTGGGCCGAGCTGCAAAACCACGCCCTTGAACTGGCCGGGCAGGAGGAGCGCGTCGATCATCGGTCCTTAGACGTCCAGCGGGAAGAGGCGCTGTCCCTAGGCGATGTGCTGAAGGCCGAGGAGCTGGACCGCGAGCCGGAGCTGAAGCTTGGCCCCGCCGCCAACGCAATCGAGCGCCGCGCGCAGCTGGTCGCCGAGGCCGAGGGCTACGACTATGAGCCGCAGACCCAAAGGGGCGCGCGGGTCCACGCGGTGCGCCAGGCCAAAGCCATGTTCGCGGAAATGCGCGAGCGGTTGGAGCTGGCGCGCGATGCTTATGCCGAAGCCCGTGAGGAGGGGCATGGGCATGTCAGCGCCGGGCTGGCGGCCCTACGCGCCGCCGCAGGGCGGCAGGCGAGGGAACTGGACCAGGACGAGATCAAGCAACGTTTGGCGCGGATCGCAGGGCATGATCTGGGCGAGGAGCATGATCATGCGCCGGGGCAGGGCGCGCGCGACATACGCGGCAGGCTTGCCGATGTGCTCAGCAAAGCAAGGGCCGAAGACCAAGAGCGGGAAAAGGCCCGCCAGAAAGAGCGCGAGCAGGAGCTGGAAGAAGAGCGCAAGCGGCGGCACGAACTCGACAGGGATCTCGGTTGGGAATTGTAATGTGAAAAAGAACTATTGAAGGCGCAAGCTGCGGTGCGGCATGGGGACGTATTGCACTATGCTCGCTTAATCCGCCGCCCACGAAGTCGGCAGCAGGCCACACTGCTCAAGCTCTTCCGATACTTGTCAGCGAATGGCAGGTTCGGCGTGAGCTTCTTGGGGCGCGCAACGAACGTTACCCAATATGGGTATCCTTGTATGCCATCAAGGATGAGGACGCATATCGGACCATCCGTCGATCCGCTATCGTCTGACTCCCTTTAGCACGTTGATCAGCGGGGTATGTCTTGGATCGAGGCGCGCAGCCAGAACCGGTCTGGCGGAAGCTTCGGCGAAGCGCCTTTTCTATCGCGGTCCTGGCCTGTGCTACTCTTGGTTCAGCGGGCTTGTCTGCTCATGCGCAGGCGATTGGGATTGCGGATGTCGATCAGCGTCTGGTCATTGAGTCCGTTTCGGTCAACATCGTGAATCCCAGTCCTGACCCGGCGGTCAATGCCCGTGTCGAGGATGCGGTTCGCCGCGCCGTCCAACTGTTTCCAGGGCAACGCTATGCCGAGGAAAAGCTGGCCTTCGTCGGGGCGATCGCGCGGCGCAACGCGGACATCAGCTCGATCGACTACACTGTTCTGCCAGGGCCAAGGGGAGGAGTCGACATTGTCTTCCGGGTCGGACTGGCGGAGGGGGCCGCCGCACCTGATGGCCGAGGATACCTCATCACTTCGAACCCTAACGAGTTTCCGACGCTCTATGATCGAGGCGGCACGTTGCTGCGGTTCCGGCTTGACCTCTTGTCCATGTACTATGGCAACAGTAACGCATGGTTCGGTCAACCCGGCCCCATGCTGAACGGCAACCCTCTTGTACAGGGCAGACCGGCCGGAGCAGGCGCCACCGGCTGGGGCGAGGGCTTCATCCACTACGGCCTATACGGCATGACACCGCTCAGCGAGACGGGGTATCTCTATGGTGGTCTCAGCGCGATCACCTCGGGTTCAGCAGGACAGGAACTGTTCACAAATCTGGACCGCGGCTACACCGGTATCGAGGATGCCTTCATCGGCTTCGTCACGGGCCGCACCAGCGATAACGGTGACCGGCTGGTGTTCAACTTCTCGGCGGGCCGTCAGCGATTCACGTTGGCCAATGCCTTCCTGATCGCCAACACGGCGGGGAATGGCGGCGATCGAGCCGCGCTGCAGTCGAATGCACGTTGGGCGGCCGACATGCTCGTCCTCGGGCAGGTGGCCTACAACAGCACAAAGCTGGAAGTCTTCTACCTCGATCCAGACGAATTGCCGGTGATCGACACCGACACGCGGATTGCCGGGATCAACCTCGAAGGCCAGCCGACGACCAGCCTGTCGATGGGCGCGAGCTATCTGGAAGTGCCATCTTCAGACCAGGCCTATTTCGGCCCGACCGGCAGCATCGTCGGGGGGCGCGAAGGGTTGCGGCTGACCGATGTCCGCTTCAACTGGCAACCGGCCGCCTCGGGCCAGACCGGCCCCTTTGTCGCCGGAGAAATCGCGCGCCAGACCAACCGCAACTTCGCGATGAACGCCACCGCTGCCTATGCGGAAGCCGGATACGAGTTTGCGGATGTGAAGTGGTCACCGACAATCAGCTACCGGCTGTCGTATTTCTCGGGGGATGACCCGGACACCCCTGCCTATGAGCGGTGGGACCCGCTGCTGTCCGGCGGGAACGGCGAGCAATGGGTGCAGGGGGTCAACAACTTCAAGGTCGTGCAGGATGCCAATGTCATCGCACACAGGCTTCAGGCGCGCCTGAACGTCACGCCTAAGCTGCAACTCGTGCCGCAACTCTGGGCCTTCTACGCCGACAGCCTGAACAACATCGGCGGCAATCCGGCGCTGACCTTCCTGTCGGACAGCGAATACGGATATGAGGCGAACCTGACCGCGAAATGGTTCGCCAACCGCAACCTCTACGTTCAAGGCCATGTGGCCCTGACCGTTCCCGGGGATGCGGTGGATGCCGCACTCGGCAACGACGCCCACAACTGGTGGAGCGCGATGGTTTTCGTGCGCTACGCCTTCTGATCCGGACCGTTGCCCGTCGGCGCCGCGCCCGGCATCATTGGCCGAAGGGCAACCATCAAACGGGCAAGCCGCTGCAAGCCACGCTGGTCCAGTTCCATCAGATCATTGCGCGCTGTGGCTGCGGGAAAGCTGCCCGCCAGTGTCCACCCCTTGCCGATCTCCGAGATCACCCAGCCCCGCTGCGCCAGAAGTTTCAGCTTCCGCCGCACCGTCTCGCGTGGCAGGCCAGTGACATCAGCCAGGCGCAATGCGCTGATCCACGCCATGTCGGGACCGCGCCCCGGTGTCGTGCGCGCTTCGAGCGCAGCCTGAATGTAGCGCTGACCCATGACGGCAAGGAGGATGACCTGGTCGAAATCACCGCCGAACACGCGGTAACAATCGACAAGATGCTCGCTCAGGAACTGCACGAAATGATACTGCGTTTCGGGGTAGCGTTCCTGAAGGGACGCCATGATCTGGTCGGTCGCAGAGCCCGAGGCGCTGCTGCGCCCCGGCGAGTCGGTTGTCATGGCGGTGTCCCAGGAACATATGTCAGGAAGGGCCATGTCAGCGCAGTGTCAGTAGGCTGTCCAGCCTCCATCCGTGGCATAGATGCCCCCGGTGAAGTTCGATGCCTCATCCGACAACAGGAACAGCATCATAGACACCTGTTCCCAGACGGTTGCCGGGCGGCGGCCGCTGTCGGCATAGGCCAGGATGCTTGCCGTCTTGATGCGGCCCATGGTCGGGCCGTCAGTATCTGCGGCGCTGGCCTGTACCAACGCGCCTGCCCGAGCGATCATCGGCGTGTCGGTGGCCGCCATGTTGACCGAGTTCACCCGGATGCCGAACGGCGCGTAGTCGATCGCGGCATTGCGGGTCATGCCATTGACCGCGTGCTTGGTCGCCACATAGGCCGGGTTGCCGGCCAGTCCAGTCATCCCGGCAATCGAGCCCACGTTGACGATCGCGCCACCCGAACCCTGCGCCACCATCTGGCGCAGTTCGGCGCGCAGCGTGCGGTACGTCCCGATCAGGTTCGTGCGGATTACGCCCTCCCAATAGGCATCGGTCGAGTCGTGCAGCCGGGCAAAGACCAGATCCTTCTGCGCGGCATAGTCCACCGGATCACCCGAAAAGACGGCATCCATCACACCGGCGTTGTTCAAGGCAAGGTCGATGCCGCCATAGGTGCGGATGGCGGTGTCGATCATCCTTTTACAGGTGTCCTCCTCGGCAATGTCGCCCTCGATGAACACGGCCTTTCCGCCCGCTGCCACGATTCCGTCGATGGTGGCGGCCCCGATATCGCCCATCCAGTCGACGCCGACGATGTTGGCCCCCTCTTTCGATGCTCGTATGGCGGCAGCAGCGCCCATACCACGTGCACAACCCGTCACGATCAGCGTACGCCCTGCAAGACGACCGGGCGCGAAGTATTCAGGATCGACCGGCGGAACATCCCTGATCCCTACGCCCACACCCTGCGCCGCCGCTTCGGTGGCGGTCAGGCCTTGAACCGTGCCAGCGACAGCCATGGCCCCCGCTGCTAGAGCGGCACCCTTGAAAACATCCCGACGGTCCATCGCCTTCCCCTTGCTTCGCGCCACGGTCGGCGTCGCCCCATCCCAAGCAGGGACTTCGGAGTTCCCCCGGTCGTGGAGCCTTGACGCTGATGCAATGGAGCAGCCTGGCAAGCTGGTCAATTAGAGGTATACCCAATTTGGGTGACCGGCGTGAGAATGAGCAAAGAGACCTTCCAAGCAAGATGGACTTGCCCGGCTTTTGTGGAGAGCACCAACTTAAGAACCGGGCGGTGTTCTATGAGAAACGGGAACAGACCGACACCGGAGTTTCGGCGTGAAGCGGTGCGGCTGGCACTGACCAGCGGAAGGACGCGGCGGGAGATCGCGGGTGATCTGGGCATTGACTTGTCGACGCAGGGCGGCACGCGAAAGAACTGGGCCAGGACGGGATCAAGCAGCGCTTGGCGCGGATTGTCGGGCAGGACCTGGGCGGGGAGCATGATCACGTGCGGGTGCAGGGGGGGCGGGATATACGTGGCAGGCTCGCCGATGTGTTGGGCAAAGCCAGGGCGGAAGACCAGCAGTGGGAAAAGGCCCGCGAAAAAGAACGCGAGCAGGAGATCAAAGCCGAGCGTCAGCGAAGGCGCGAACTCAACTGGGATCTCGGATGGGAACTGTAAACTTGTGCTGGCTGCCGATTTACATCAAGCGTGCCATGTCCAACGTTGCCCATCCCGAACAGAAGATGCGCTCAGTTCAGGGGGAACAGACCGGAGACTCATCCGGCAGAACGATATTGTTACGCAGCGTGTACTCGTCCCAGTGGGCTTTCAGTCGGTCGCGGAGGTCGGGCTTTTCTTCCGCAAGATCCGTCGTTTCGCCGAGATCGGTCTTCAGGTCGTAAAGCTGCCATTGGCCCGTCCCAGACGGAGGGCACATCCAGAGCAACTTCCAGTCCCCTTGGCGGATTGCCCGATTGCCAAACAACTCCCATCCCAGCCAATCCTCTGCCCCTCTGACCGATGCTTCGGTACCGTTCAGAACTGGCGCAAGCGAGATGCCCTGCAGCGGTTCGACCGGCTTGTCACGATAGGTCTGGGGATAGGCAACCCCGGCCGCTGCGAGGATCGTCACCGGAATGTCCATCACATGCGTGTTTGCATCCGAGATGCGGCCCCCGTCCCTGATGCCGCGTCCAGCGACGATCAATGGCGTTCGGATGCCCCCCTCGGACAGGTATCCCTTGAACATCCGCAGGGGGCCGGCGCCGACCTGGGCCCAAGCGGGACCGTACTGGATGAAGGTTCCCTTGCCGCCCCAATCCTCGAACCGGCTGTTGTCCCATGGTGGCGGCGCAGGCATCAAAGTGCCTTCGGGGCCGTTGTCGGAGAGAAAGACAATCAGCGTGTTGTCGTAAAGGTCCTTGGCCTTCAGATAGCCAATCAGTGACCCGATGTTGGCGTCCATGTTCTCGACCATGCCCGCAAAGAGTTCCATGCTGCGGGCCGACTTCCGCTGTTCGGCGGCGGACAGATCAGACCAGGCCGGGATCGTTGGCAAACGAGCGAAGACGGTGGTCTCCGGGCCAATGATGCCGAGCGCCTTCATGCGCTCGATCCGCTGCGCCCGGACCACGTCATAGCCCCGATCGTAGCGGCCGCTGTAGCGGTCGCGCCATTCGGCCGGCAGCTGGAACGGATCATGCGGGGCCTGCAGCGCCAGATAGGCAAAGAAGGGGCGGCCATCGCCACGGCTTTCTTCAATGTCTGCGATGATGGCCGCCGTGTAGTCCTCGCTGGAGTGGAAGCCAGGCCGCAATGTGGCAAGGGCCTTGCCGTTGTAGGTGTAAAGCTGCCGGTCGCCGGCCAGACCCAACATGTCATCTAGATGGCTGCCACCGCCCGGGATCAGGGCGAGGTCGCGCTCGAACCCCCGAGCGGCCGGCCAGTGTTCCGGCTCCTCTCCCATGTGCCACTTCCCGGCCATGTAGGTATGATAGCCAGCCTCCCGCAGCAGCTCAGGAAATGGCACGGCTCTGTCGGTCAGGTAGCCCTCATATCCTTGCAGGCCAGTCTGGTTCGGCGCGGTGAATTCCGCCATGTTTCCCAGGCCGACCAGATGGTTGTCTGTGCCGGTCAGCATCATCGACCGTGTGGGCGAGCAGGTGGCGCTGACGTTGAAGTCGGTGAAGCGGACACCGACGGCAGCGAGGGCGTCGATGTTCGGCGTTTGGATTTCGCTGCCGAAACTGCCAATGTCGGCATAGCCCGCGTCATCCGCCACGATCAGCAAGATGTTGGGACGCGCCGGCTCGGCATCAGCCTTCGCGCTGGCGGTGCTGAACACGGTCAGCACTGCGGCCAAGACCAGCCAGACCGACTGGTTGGCATGCCACAACGTCGACATCGGTTGCACCTTTCAAGCGGGGACAGGTGTACGAAAATGCCCGGCTACGCCTTCCCGCCTGGCGCGGGGAAAAGCCCGGTGTCAGAAGCTGTAGGTCACACCAAGGATCGGGCCGGAAAATGCGAGGGACGACTGGCCATCGTCCGTATCCCACTCCGCCTCGATATACCGGTAGCCGCCCTGCACGAGCCAGCGCTCGTTGAACCGGTAGCCGACCGTCGCAAGGGCCTGCCAGGTCGAAGTGTCGCCCGTCCCGCCGACATCAAGCATGACCGTCCCGAACCACTGGTCGTTGAAGGCAAGGCGAACCCGTGCCGCGACCACCGGATCAACCCAGTTCTTGGATTGCTCAAGGGCGAGCGTGGGCGCGCTTGCTCCGACAAAGGTCGTGTCCATCTCGGTCCAGAACGCCCGGAAGCCGGCACCAAGATCGACGGCGATCCTGTCGTCCTGGTGCACACGGTAGGCAAGGTAGCCGCTGAGGAGCGTGATCTTGTTGCCCACCGCGACTTCGGAATAGGCAAGTCCCGCGGGCGATGGACCATCTGCGGTCAGGTTGAAATAGTCGAGGTCGCCAATAAGGCCCCATGGCCCGTTCCGTGCCTCGACCGTGCCCATGAAGGCAAAGTCGAGATCCTTGATGGCATCGCTGAAACTGAGCTCGGCATCGACGGTTCCATGCGGCGTGTCAGCCGTCACGCTGGTGTCGGTCATCCATAGGTTCATCGAGATGTTGTAAGTCCAACCGCTGTCCTGAGCGACCGCAGGGCCTGCAAGAAGCGCAGACGATACAATACCCGCAATAAGCTTCCGCATGCACATCTTCCCTTAGTTTGGTTCATCCCTCACAGGGCTTAGAGCCGCCACTCTCGTATTTTCGTCACATCAGTTGGCAGTTGCATTGATGTATGTCAATCCGAGCATGCATCGCTGACTTGGCAGTTTCTCCCAAACGGTCGTTTCTGTCCCTACCGCCCTGCCCTTCCCCCGATCAAAGGCTTAGGCTGGACAAAAACCCATGACAAAACCTTTGCGGTTTTGGGAGGTTTTTGGCACGATGTGGCATGATCATCGGATATGCCCGCGTCAGCACAGACGACCAGAAACTGGACGGCCAGCTCGATGCCTTGAAGGCGGCGGGTGCCGAGAAGACCTTCGCTGACAAGATCACCGGCACGGCCCGCAGCAGGCCGGAGCTGGACCGCTTGTTCGATCAGTTGCGCCAGGGTGACGTGATTACCGTCACCAAGTACGACCGCCTCGCCCGCTCCCTGCGCGATCTTCTCGACATCGTAGACGCCATCCAAGCGCGGGGCGCAGGATTCCGGTCGCTGGCGGAGGACATCGACACCACTACGCCCGCCGGGCGGCTGGTGTTCCACGTCTTCGCGTCCATCGCCCAGTTCGAGCGAGAGCGGATTTCGGAACGGACAAAGGAAGGGCTAGAGGCGGCCCGAAAGCGTGGACGTGTCGGGGGCAGGCCCCCTGCCCTTTCAGCCTCCCAGGCGGCAGAGGTGCGGCGTATGCGGGACGATGAGCTGCGCCCCCTGCCGGAGATCGCGCAGATCTTCCGTGTCAGCGTGAAGACCGTCCGCCGAGCGTGACGGTCAGGTCTCTGGCCACTGTTCAGCGGGCCAATCTCGCGCCGTGTGTATCACCCGGACGATGGCGACAACTTCACCTGCAGGGCTGGCCGTGATGGCATAGGCGATGATGTACGGCAGGCGTGTGACGGACTTTTCATATGTATCGGTCACTCGGCCAGGTCGCCCGGTCGGAATCTCTGAAAGCGCCGAGGCCGCAGCTCTGATCCCGTCAGCGACGCGCTGCGCCGCAGCCGGGTTTTCAGCTGCGATGTAGGCCACTTGCACCTTGAGATCGTCCAGGGCGGCGCGTGACCAGATGACAGGGCGTTTCACGCCCTCCCGCCCCGGGTGGCGTCAATCACTGCCTGAAGTTCGGCCATAGCTTCATCATGCGACACGACTCGGCCAGCGGCGACATCGGCAAGTCCCCGCTGAATCCCGTCGATGATTTCCAGTTCCCGATCCACATAGGCCTCCACGGCCTCACTCGCTAGGAATGCCCTGCTGCGACGTGTGCCCTGTGCCAAGCGTCCTAGCTTGGCTTTGACATCAGGGCTGATGCGGATCGTCATAGTGGTGCTGGTTGGCATCATAAGCTCCCGTGCTCAAGTGTACACATCTAAGCACAACCTGGCCCCCAGGGCCAGCGCCATGTCTTCGACCATATGCCCGCTTGGTGTCTGGGCAGGGGAGGATTGCAATAATAATTCTAAAGTTAACGTTATATATATTGATAAAGATAACATTGACTTTTCTGATTCACTGGCTAGTCTTTGCCCATGTTTGTCATCACCTTCGCAAACCCGAAGGGCGGATCGGGGAAAACCACTTCCGCCATGCTACTGGCCGAGCAGATCGCCCTTTCGGGTGGCCGGGTTGCCATTCTCGACCTTGACCCGAACGCCAACATCCTTGCTTGGGCAAGGGGGCGTGAGGAAGCGGGCCGGGGGGTGCCTTTTGCCGTTCATGCCCGCCCGCAGGTGGAGGACACTGTTGCCCTGATCGACGGTTTGGAGGCCGGGACGGATTATCTCATCATCGACCTTGAGGGGTCGAAGGATCAGATCGTCACCTTTGCCTTGTCCCGCACGGACCTCTGCGTAATTCCAATGGATGGCTCCCCGATGGAGGCGCGACAAGCGGCTCAGGCGGTCCGCCTTGTCGAAACCACGGCCCGGATGATCAGAAGCCCAATCGCCTACACATTGCTGTTCGCGCGCACAAATGCGGCCTTCCTGACCACCGACGAAAGAGACGTTCGGCAGGAAATGGAGAGCAACAACATCAACACTTTGCCTGTTCGAATTGCTCGCCGTGCGCCCTACACACGGATTTTCCGAGATAGCCTCCTGTTGGCGGAACTACCCGATCTGGTGGCCCAGGAGATGAAAGGAAAGACGGCCTCTGTGATCGACAAGGCCCAGAAGCAGGTCGCCTCTGCCATTGAGAACGCCCGCGACTATGCGCAAGCCGTCATTGATACCCTCACGAAATCGAGGGCAGCATGAGCGGGAAGTACGGGTTCGGCGGGGGCATCGAGCTTCCCAAGATCGAAAGCCCAAAGCCTCGTCTTGCTCCAGACCAAGAGGCCCTGAAGGAAGCCGTCGAGGCGGGCACAACGCTAGGCTTTGTGAGCCGGGAGCCTACCGCCAAGCGCAAGCCTGGGCCAAAACGCACCGAGGCTCAGGACAAGGTTTCCATTCCTGGACCGAAACGGGTCATCGACCAGTTCCGAGCTTTTTGCACCGAACAGAATGTTACTCTTTGGGAAGGGTTGGACTTGCTTTTGCAAGGCAGGGGACGCTAGGGGCGTCCCCGCCGCTCAAACCACTTCTTGCAGAAGCCGAGGAATGCCTTATCAGGATTCTTCGGGGCATCAAGCCCACCATCGGCCATCCAGCTGCGCCATTCGCTTTCAAGGACATATACGTCCCAACCAGGAGCAACCGTGCGCGCCTCGGTCAAGGTGTCCGGGCTAAGGCGCACAGATGCGAAGCTCGGGATGCCGGTGGCTTGCTGATCTTCCAGCATCGTCCCGCGGTTGGTGAAAACAATCATGTCTTCATCGAGTTGGACACCGTAGTCTGGGATGTGTGCATGCTCTCTATCATGCTCCACGATGTTCTGAATCAGGCGCCGAAACTCCCGCAGGGTCGATGAAGATCCACATTTCCTTTGCAGAACGGGCAGGGTGATCCGCCATTCCCTTTTCTGCCCGCAATGCTTGCGTGCCAACTCATACAGGCGGCGCTCAATCGGTTTGCGCAGGCGGAAATAGTCCCGATGGAAAGTAAGGACTTCCTTCGCCCGGATCGCGTTGAAAACCCAATCCGAAAGTTGAATCTCGATCTCTTGCATCCGCCCGTCGCGAGTCTGTCGAACGATCTTTGCGCGGTCGATGATGCTGAAAATGTCGAGTTGTTCTGTCTCGCCGGTTACGATGTTCGTTTCTATCTGCGTGCCTTGCAGCCGGATCAGTGCACTTCGCAGAGCGTCATAGCCCCGACCGTCCGTGACGCGATTTGTGGCCTTCAGGAAGTCATACGCCTTCATCCTCAACGTCTTAGAGGGAATCTTACCTTCATTGATCGCAGCCATCAGTTGACTGATGCAGTAGATAAGGACATCCCGATCATGGATGGTTGCAAGTCCTTCGGCGGATGGCTTCACTTCAACGAAGTTCTTGCCGGTCTCGTCTTCGTACCGGCGGATGCGATGATCCGGCTTGGTCGAAAGCGAAAAGATGGGGTGCGCCATCGAAGCCATGTCCCCCTTGGGGGCAGCATCAAAAATATCGCAGACAAACAAATCCGCCTGCTCAAGCCGGTCAGGCAGCAGCGGAGATTTTGTCTCGTTCGTGATTTCACCCACCATATGCCTACTTTCGTGATTTCACACACACCGTCAAGGCCTTTCGTGATTTCACACACGGCACGGGTGGCTTTCGTGACTTTACACACGTTTCTTCGTGACTCTGCACACGCTCTTTCGTGACTCTGCACACGGGGCAGTCATAATACTTTTTTTTTATCAATGGCTTACATGTAGTTATCCACAGCGTAACACAGATTCTAACACCATATAACACTCACCCAATCAACCTAAGCTTCAACCGGCATAGAACACGCAAGCCACCTTCCCGGTTTCAGGCCCCCGCAACCACTCACCCCCAAGGGCAGAACAGCCGTTGCCGTTGCCCGCCAAGAAGCAGGGCAGGGCAATGGTCAAGCCGAGCGCCAGGACCAAGCCGAGAAGGGCTATGAACGGGATGCGCTTCTTCCAGCGCCCCGCTCTTTCGAGATCGTCGAGCAGATGGTGAAGGACAGCCTCTTCCTGTCGGACCAGCTCTTCCAGGCTGCGGCGGGTTTCCTGCCGATCGGTGGCGAAGCCAGATTGCAGGCCTTCCAGCCGGTCGAGGGTAGCATCCAGCGCCTTGTCGAGTTCCTGGCCGATGTGACGCCCATAGCGCTGCGGGTCGGCGAAGGTCTTGGCCGCCTGGGCCGCGTCCCGGCTTTCGACGGCA
>Ga0209368_1000980_pt1 | contig 15213 bp, 16 predicted proteins | sample EBPBio242008_DNA_FD_185862 | JGI IMG/M metagenome (GOLD analysis project Ga0209368, IMG submission 185862) | Wastewater treatment Type I Accumulibacter community from EBPR Bioreactor in Madison, WI, USA - Reactor 1_4/24/2008_ DNA (SPAdes)... | ecosystem: Engineered > Bioreactor > EBPR >...
CTCCGGAGGCCTCACGCCTCCGGGCATCGTCCCACCACATTAATTATCTGGAGTAGAAACTATGTCTTCATCACGTAAATCCGCGCCCGCACGCGAACCGCTCGACATAAATCTCGACTGCAAAGAATATGTCTTATCTGGATCTCCAGATAACACGTACTCGCGAGGCGAGAGGTCGAGCGCCAGCTCCGCGCGATCTGCGGGATCGAGATCGGCGAGGCGGCGCGAGAGCAGGGCTTCGCTTGTCGTGACGAGCTGGATGACGGCACTCTGGTCGGACTGCAGAGCGACATCGATCGCGGGGAGCAGGCTTGGCAGTTTCATTGCGAGAAGGAGCGCGGAGAAGAACCGCTGTTTCGCACTTTCGAAGCGTGATCGTGCGGCCGACAAGGCTTGGCCGTTGAGGGTAGCGCCAGTCAGCCGGTCGACGACGCTGGCGGCCGCAAGCGCCTCTTCCATATTCCGATGAATGATCGCCCAGGCGTCCGCATAGGTGTCGAAGTCTCTGATCTGCCCCGGCGTCAGCTCATGCTCGAGGATGTCATATTCGACACCGGCGTAGGAAAGCGCGCGCGCGGTATAGACACCCATGGCCTTCAGCTCGCGCGCGACAAGCTCCATCGCGGCAACGCCGCCGTCACGAATGCGCGCGGTAAACGCCTCGCGGTCGACAAACGCCGTGCCCTCGCCCCATAGGCCAAGCCGTGTCGCATAGGCCAGATTGTTAACGTCAGAGGCGCCCGTAGCGGAAGCGTATATGACGCGCGCGCGGGGCAAGCGGTTCTGAAGCTCGACCCCGGCAATGCCTTGCTGAGACCCCGATGTCGCTCCGAATCGCCCTTCCCCACCGGCGACGCCGCCCATGGCATGTGCTTCGTCGAACAGGAGCAATCCGTCGAACTCGTCGCCGAGCCATGTCAGGATCTGGTCAAGTCGGCGATCGCCACCAGCTTCGCTTCGCAAGGTGGCGTAGGAAGCGAACAAGATGGAATCGCCGATCTCGATCCCGGCGCCGGCACGGACACGGCCCAAGGGTTGAATGTCGAGCGGCGTCCCGCCGAGCGCCTGCCAGTCGCGGCGGGCGTCCTCAATCAGGGCGCTGCTATCGCTTAACCAGAGGTGGCGCCGGTTACCGCGAAGCCATTGATCCATGATGATCCCCGCGATCTGGCGTCCCTTCCCTGCCCCGGTTCCGTCACCAAGGAAGAAGCCCTGGCGATAACTTTGACCTTCGGCGTGGGGGATGAGGGCAAGGCCCTTATCCGGCAGGCGATAGCGGCCCGGGAGGTCGATGTCGGTCGCGGCGAGTGCGTGGACGATCGTCTCGAGCTGGGCCGCGCTCAAGACCTTGTCGTCGAGCACCCGTTTGGGAAGCTGCGGCCTATAGTTCGGCGCCGGTAGCGCGACGGCCGCCATCGCGGCAGACTCGACCAGCGGGCTCGGGTGCTCGGAAGGGTTGTCGAATTCTAGGCGCTGACTGCGCCATGGAACATATAGGGCGGCATCATCATGGGCCGCGGCGACGGGATCGTGAACCCGATAATCGACAGTAGCTATCTCGAAGCTCGGAAGCGGTCGCGCGGCCCGCGGGAAAGACTTGGCGGGGACTGCTCGGAACGCACCAAATAGCGACGCAGGCTTCGCCGCCCCCGGCGGCGGCGGCAGGGGAGCCGGTTGAATAACCGCGCGGGGCGGGACTTCGCGAATGGCTTCGAGAAGGCTGCGAACCGATGCCCGGTTGATTGTCGAGGGCGGGCGCCGGCCCCCGGATCCTTTGTCGGCAACGATAATGCGTACCGCGACCGATGTCCCCTTCCCTGTAAAGCCCTTGTCGAGCCGGAGCATCAACCGGACATGGGAACCGGAAACCGCGCGATCGAACAGCGAGCCGTGCTTTCCGCCCGGGTGGAAGTTGTCCGGCATGATGGCGACGACACGGCCGCCGGTCTGAAGGGCAGCGAGCGCAGCGGCGAAATGGCGGTGAGCGGCGAACGGGTCCACGGCGCCGGCTGCGTTGCGAGCGAACGGCGGATTCATTATCACGACAGTCGGTGCGACCGATACGTGCTGATTGATCTGAGCCGCGTTGAATGACGTGACGCTGATTCCGGGAAACAGGTGTCGGAGCAGCCCTGCCCTGACCGGATCAATCTCATTGATACAGACAGCTTTGGCGCGATCCGCCCATGTGGCGAGCATTCCCACGCCTGCGCTGGGTTCAAGGACGATATCGTCGTCGCCGATCGCGGCGAGGTGGGACACCAGCCATGCGAGCGCCAATGGGGTGGAAAAATGCTGGGTCGAGATTTGCTCCTCGCTCCGGACCGTTTGCGTCGGGAGCCGCCTCTCGAATTCCTCGAGCTTCTCGACGATCCCTGTTGGCGTCTCAGGAAGCATCATCGAGCGCAGCGCGAGTATCGTTCCGACCTCGATCGCGACGAAGCTGTCGCGTTGCGTCCAGGTTCCGTCGGCCGAGCTACTCCCATACGCTGCGGTCATTGCCTCGGTGGCGAGGCTTCTCGGGAGTGGCGCATCATTCTGAAGCGACTTTGCGATCTGGCACGCCGCAGCATATTGGCGCGCTGCCGCAGCAGGCGCCTGGTCGGTTTCGATGATCATGGAAGGGTCTCCTCTTTCGGGCCAATATTGGCCCCGAAAGCCCCTCCCCTTCTCTCACTCCTTTACGCCGGGCGTTGCTGTCTCAGTGGAGCATTCAGTCATCTATTGGCGTGCCGAAGTAGGCCAGGAGACGCCACGCGAGGTCGGGGTTCAACTCGACGAATTGTCGACGCCCGTCGGTGGTGTCGGCTATTTTGCGAATGAGCCCGTCATCGCACATTCGCTGGACAAGGCGGAGAGCCGTACTCAGCGGCAATGCGGAAGATACGCATAGATCGCCGGTGGCGATCTTTCTCTCTTCGCAATGCTGGATGAAGAGGTCGATCAGCATGTCCCACGCCGGCTCGCCTAAGTATTTCCTAGATCCAACAATATGTCTGCGGAGCAAGCGCCTCCGTGCAGTACGCCTTGCATTCGACAGCGCGAGGTCACGATCAGGAAATCCGGTCGACCGGCCAGAATCCCGGAGAAGGTGGTTTTTGACCATTTCCATGAGGCCGCGGCCATGTGGCCGCTGTCCGATCAGAGCGTGGCCCGATCGGCTGACGACGATGTGTTCGGTGAGCTCGATTCCCAAGTTGCTGGCGAGAGCCGCGAGTCTTTCCGTAGACGAGATATCCGCTTCGCTTGGGGTCGGATCACCACTGGGATGATTGTGGACAAGCACAATCGATGCCGCATCGAGCTCCAATGCTCTTTTGAATATGATGCGTGGATAGAGGATGAGCTGAGCCAGGCTGCCCTGCTGCAGCTGCTCGTCCGTTATGAGACGGCAGGCTCCGTCGAGGAACAGAACCCGAAGTACCTCTTCGGGAAGGCTCCCCATCGAGGCCTTGAGATAGGCGATGAGTTTCGGATCGGTCGGCGTGATTGTCCGGCCCATAAGGCTGGAGCGTAGTGCTTCGACACTGGCGGCGCGTGCCGCGAATATGAGGGCCGCAACGCTGTCCCGGCCGCCCAGGGTTCGCCGGAGAGCCTCGGGCTTCTGTGTCAGGACGCGGTCGAGGCTGCGGAATTCGCAGAGCAGCCGGTCAGCTATCTGAAGACTCTCGGAAGGTGCGACTGCAGCGATGAGGGCTGCCAGGACTGATCGCTGCCGCTCCTCCGCAACCGGGTCTGATGCCTCCAGGTTGCGGCGGCGAGGAGCGGCGGCAGAAGCCAGGAGGCAGCAACCTGCATCGTCAAATAGGCAATCGGATGCATCCCCACATCCGCCAGCCGGCTGAAGTGCGCCAGAAGTGGCAAAGTCTGCAGGACAGCTGCCACCATCGGCCAGAAGCGATGTGCTGTCATCGCCAACATGAAGGTCAAAAGTGCCGCAATCAGGTCGAGAGCCAGATGGGCGGTATCGACGTTCGCGAACTGCGCAGGGATCAGAAGATGAACCAGCTGGTCGACGACGAGCATGCCCAAGAGGATTGTCGCCATCATCCGTTCGGGGCCCCCTCCCTTCCATAGCGCGTAGGCCGAAGCCATCAGCAGCAAGATCAAGAATATGACTATCCGCAACATTCTTCCCCGAAATCATGCTGATGGCTCCCAGTCAAGTTTCAGGCGACGAGGGCAAGCTGCGCGCCGGTTGCTTTGGCCTGATTTGGGCATCGGTGCACATCGAGACCCGCGGTCTCCTGCGCGATGTCCGCGAGCTCGCCATGGACACGCAAGACGTCACCGCTTACCTCGACCAGCGAAAGCTGAGCCTTTGCGAGACGCATGATCGATGCCTGGCCAGTCTTGGGCGCCACGCCAACGCGCTGCCGGGCAGTGACGACGCTCGTCATAAGGGTCGAGACGGCGATGAGGGCGCTGTCGAGGCTTGCTTCGGCAAGGGGAACGTCCTGCTGAAGTCGCAGGGTCATTGCATTGAGATTCTCAGGCATAACTTCTCCTTCCCCGGAAGCGAAGGACTTCCGAGCATTTGTTGGCGTTGCTTTTCAAAAGTTCAGCCGGAGACGAGCCGGGTCAGAGTCTCGGAAATTCCCAGACTTGCATGAACGACAAGCAGCAAAGCGACCAGCATTGTCATCATGAGCGCGAGGCGCGCCAAACCTTTATGATCCCGTCTCCAGATGAGCCCGAGCGGATCAGAAAGCCCTTCCACCGGTCCATCCGTGCTCCGAGCGGCGACTGCCATGTCGGTCAGGTGGATTACGGTCGAGGGGTCTCCCTCCGCGAAGTCAGATGGCACGATTTCCGCGCTGTCTGGAATGTGCATTGGATCATATGTGATCCGATCATACTTTTTCTTGAGGCGCGCATATTCGACTGCTGCCTGATCGCGTGTATCGACACCAAGGATGGATCGAGCCTTTGTAAGGCGCTGGTCGACCGTCGGCTTCGCCAGGCCGATCATGCGCGCGATCTCCTTCGAAGTTTTTCGTTCGAGCAGCGGGTCGAGGCAGGCGCGGTGCTTGCTCGTCAACCGCGACCAGCGCTCGAAGTCGGCCTCATCGCTCACGACAGCACCCGGCACCCTGGCGAGCCGGACATCCCGCGACGGTCCCTCTCGCGCCACGGCACAGCGTTGCCGCCCCACCGGAATGGGACGGACCATTAGCGCGCAACATCGCTCGCTCCCCTCGATCGACACTCGATCGTTATGGTCCGAAACATCGCGCGAGGCGGTTGATCCGGACATCTCTACATCTCTGTTAATAGGGCAAGAAGGCCATATCCGCAAACCGGCGGTCGGGGCTTAATGGTGCCAATTTGGAAGTTTAAGACATGATTGGCCAGATATGGACTATTTTAGCTTGCCTACAGGCTGCGGCTAAGCGACAATGTTGGCATCCTTGAACATCGTCTAGGGGTTTCGTCATGAGCGTTCACAAGGCTCGTATCGTGTCGGGCGGCAGGCTTCAGATTCCGGCGGACGTGCGTAAGGCGCTCGGGATCGCCGATGGGGACGATGTGCGCCTCGAGGTTGTCGACGGAGAGCTTCGCGTCCGATCATTCCAGACAGCGCTTGGCCGTGTGCGAGCTCTTGTCCGCCACCATGTCCCGGCCAGCGCTTCGCTGGCCGACGAATTGATCGCGGATCGCCGGTCGGAGGCGGCGCGTGACTGATTATGTGCTCGATGCCTCCGCCGTTCTCGCCGTGATTCAGGAAGAGCCTGGAGCGGAGCGGATCGAAGCGCATCTAGACACCGGCTGCATCAGCGCGGTGAATCTGGCCGAAGTTGTGGGCAAGCTGCAAGATCGGGGGCTTGGCGACAACGAAATCGATGAACTGATTGCATTGCTCGACCTCGACACACGCATTTTGGACAAGGATGGTGCGGTGTTCATGGGCAAGCTGCGGCAATCCACGAAGGTCGCCGGCCTTTCGCTTGGCGACCGGGCTTGCCTTGCACTCGCACACTCCCTCGGGGCGACGGCTATCACCATGGACCGGGCGTGGAAGGATCTCGAAATCGGCGTCGCCATCGAAGTTGCCCGGTGATGAGACTGCAGCACACCTATAACGCACACGGAACCGCATGATGCGTACCGAGATCGACTTCCTGCCGCATCGCAAGCAGCGCGAGCTGGATATTATCGTCGAGATTTTGTTTCAGGGCTTGCGCGCCGCGACGGAGAATGCCGTTGGCGCGCGCCGCAACGGCAGGATTCTCAAGGTCATCCTGTTCGGTTCCCATGCCCGCGGCGATTGGGTCGAGGCGCCGCAGGACGCCAACCAATATCGCTCGGACTATGACATCCTCGTCATCGTCAACCAGAATGAACTCGCAGACCGCGCGACCTATTGGGAGGATGCCGAGCGCCGGATCAGTGACGCCTACCTCCTCGAGAAGGTGATCAAGACGCCGGCGAATTTCATCGTCCATTCGCTTCAGGAAGTGAATGACGCGCTCGCCCATGGCCGCGTCTTCTTCATGGAGATCGTAAAGGACGGCGTCATCCTCTACCAGTCGGACGACAAGGAGCTTGGCAAGCCAAAGCCAAAGACGCCCGAGATGGCCCTGCAGGCAGCGCAGGATTATTTCGAGGAATACATGGGCGATGCCATGAATTTCCTGAAGCTTTACCGGCACGCGATCGACGATGGGATGAATAAGCAGGCGGCCTTCCTCCTCCATCAGGTCGTCGAAAACCTCTATCAGGGCCTGCTACTCGTCCTCAAATTCTACACGCCCTACGACCACAATATCCTGTTCCTGCGGGAGATGGCCGAACAGCTGGATCGCCATCTGTACGATGTCTGGCCGCGCGGCACCCGAGCGGAGCGCGCAATGTATCAAAAGCTCAAGGACGCTTATCGGAAGGCGCGATACTCACGTCACTATAAGATCTCGCGCGAGGAGCTGGACTGGCTGTCGGGTCGCGTCGAGATCCTCGGTCAGCGCGTTCACGAAATCTGCTCGGCGCGGATCGCCGCGCTGGAGGCCGAAGCAAAGGCATAGATTCAGCGCCGCGCCCCGCCAGCCGATCGTCGCCGGAACGGACGAGACCCGGTACGGGGCTCGGTCGAAGCGAAGCGGAGATAGAGCGGCGATCCCGAAGGGAGGCGCAGCCCCCCTCTCCTCCCCTGTTCGGGGCAGCGAACCGGAAGCGCGACACCGTCGTTAAAGGACCGGTTTTCGTTTATCCTGCGAGTCCGATCGTCAAGACCTGCAGCCATGGAAGGTGAGACATGCCGACATTCCTGACTGTCCGCCGTCAGCGCCAATGGCACAGATTTGAGGTTGTGATTTAAGGAGGATTTGGGCTTCGTCGTAGTGACGAAGGAACGAAGATGAAGCCCAAATCCTCCTTGAAAAAATCGGCGCCGAAGGCCCCAGCTGAGCGGGTGGTGAAGGACATACGGCGTGCGACGCGCCGGCACTTCTCTGCAGAGGACAAAATCAGGATCGTGCTGGAGGGGCTGCGCGGCGAAGACAGTATCGCCGAGCTGTGCCGCAAGGAAGGCATCGCCCAGAGCCTGTATTACACCTGGTCGAAGGAGTTCATGGAAGCGGGCAAGCGTCGTCTGGCCGGCGATACCGCCCGAGCTGCGACCACCGGCGAGGTGCACGACCTGCGCCGCGAAACCCGTGCCCTGAAGGAATGCGTGGCCGACCTGACGCTGGAAAACCGTCTGCTCAAAAAAAGCATGATCGCGGATGGGGGCGACGAAGAATGAGGTATCCCGCATCTGAGAAGCTCGAGATCATCAGGATCGTCGAGCAGTCGCATCTGCCCGCCAAGCGGACGCTGGACCAGCTCGGCATCCCCCGCCGGACCTTCTATCGATGGTATGACCGCTACCTCGAAGGCGGGCCGGAGGCGCTGGAGGATCGGCCATCGGCGCCGAGCCGGGTGTGGAATCGCATCGGCAACGATATCCAGCAGCAGATCGTCGAGATGGCGCTGGACCAGTCCGAGCTATCGCCCCGCGAGTTGGCTGTGCGCTTTACCGACGAGAAGCGCTACTTCGTGTCGGAATCGACGGTTTACCGGCTTCTGAAAGCCCATGACCTGATCACAAGCCCGGCCTTCATCGTGATCAAGGCGGCCGATGCGTTCCACACCAAGACGACGCGGCCGAACGAGATGTGGCAGACCGACTTCACCTACTTCAAAATCATCGGTTGGGGCTGGGTGTATCTGTCGACCGTGCTCGACGACTTCTCCCGCTATGTCATCGCCTGGAAGCTTTGCACCACCATGCGCGCCGGGGACGTCACCGACACGCTGGAACTGGCGCTTGAAGCCTCGGGCTGTTCGTCAGCCAGGGTCGTGCAAAAGCCCAGGCTGCTCAGCGATAATGGTCCGAGCTACATCGCCGAGGAGCTGGCCCAATGGATCGGTGCCAACGGTATGAGCCATGTCCGCGGCGCCCCGATGCATCCCCAGACCCAAGGCAAGATCGAGCGCTGGCACCAGACCCTCAAGAACCGGATCCTGCTGGAAAATTACTTCCTGCCCGGCGATCTGGAGACCCGGATCGAGGCCTTCATCGACCACTATAATCACCGCCGATATCACGAAAGCCTCGGCAATGTGACGCCCGCCGACACCTACTTCGGCAGGGCTGACGCCATCATCCAACAGCGCGAAAGGATCAAACGGAAGACCATCGAACACCGACGCTTGCAGCACCGCAAGCTCGCCGCTTAATATCAACCCCAGGACGAGGCCCGCGCTCCGCTAATCTACGCCGCGATCTGCGCCAAATGTTCTGACGACAGACAGACTATTCCGACTGGCTGGAAGACAAGCCGTTCCGTGTCGAATCGATCGGATCAATCCCATATGAGGAGCCCGCTGATGGTATTGTTGTTCGTTCCACGGACAGCGGGGTGAGCGCGATGCCGAACTACGCCATTTCGATTTTGATCAGGCGGGAAGGCTAAGGACCATCCGACATTTGGATCGCCGATATCATCGGGGCTTCCGCCATGTCATCCGCGGTGACAAACTCAGCTTCGATGACAGAAACTGCCGTATCTCGTGCACTCCGGGCAGCTCAGTTAGGCCCGATCTCCCTGGCGGGACGGCAATGACGAAAAGCGTTATGATGCAAGACTATACTGCGTATCCGGCAGAATGGTTGCGCCCAAGTCGATCAGCTGGAGGCGGGCACTCTCAGATAGATCGCCCACCGACAGGACGCGTCGCGCTGTTAGCGCCACAAAGACCTGCGTATCGGCACGGGCGATTTTCTCAGCCTTGCGAAAGCTGACCAATGAAGGCGCTTTGATCTTATAACGCATGACAGTCTCCGCCCACCATCGTAGCGGCGAATTTTGAGCGTAAGGTTAACGCATCCATTGGGGCCTTATATCCGATTGACCGCCGCCTCGCAATCAAGACGTCCGGCGCCTTGAGAATGACCGTGATGGCCCAAACTCACAGACGATTTGCGAATGACATCAAACAGTTGGTCTCGGCTGAGCGGCGGCTCATCCTCCGCGTGGCGCTTCGACTGCAGCAAAGCGATCAAACCTGCGGCTTGGGGACAACAACCACTGGTACCCCATCCGTCCTTCAACACGGAAACATTGCTGCCATAGACAACGCGCCCGAAGGGGGGCGTGATCCCAACAAGATCGGGTTTGGGTGACGTAAGGGGCTGTCCCGGAAACTGGCCAGGCCCGCGGCTCGAATAATACCACATAGATCCGTCTGGCTTGGCCGCACCCACCGTCAACAGATCCGAACGGCCCTTGTGGAGCCAGATCGAGTTCGGCTCGTGGCCATCCGGAGTTCCTCCTGCCAAATGGTGATAATTGCCTGCGCTGAAGCAGACGATAACACCTGCGGCGATCGCATCATCGAGCGCCGGGATGAAGTCGCTGTCGGCGGGGACGGGTGGCGGGCTCCCGCTCTGAACACCAAAGCTGTTGCTCGCGATGACAGTGGCACCTTCACGAGCGAGCGAAGTCAGCTCATCATAAATGGCCGCGAGTTCGGTATCGTAGAAGTGCGTGCGACACGACATAATCATCGCATCGGGCGCGACCCCGTCGAACTCACCGCCCTGACTGCGGGTACCGGCCGCGATAGCCGCGCACATGCTTCCATGCCCTTGCCAGTCGGTCCAGGGGTCTTCACCATTGGCTGCCCAAGAGCGCGGATGCCGCTTGTAATGAGGAAATTCGGGACGCAGACCATCGATACCGGTGTCGACGATCGCTATGACCACACCCTCTCCACGAGAGTGGCTCCACGCTTGCGGGGCCCCAATCGCTTCGATGACGTCATCGAGCGATTGCTGCGCTTCGCCTTCGGGAGCGAAGGCCAACGGATTATAGAAATCCAGTTGTTCGAGCGAGTAACGATAGTCTTCGACAATCTCGGCACCATAGTGCTGACGAGCGGCCTCAAAGCCCTCCGCCATAAATGAGACTTGCGCGGCAGGCACATCAAGACTGATAACGCGGCGCTCGGGCAGGGCGACGGCAACGGCGCCCCCAACCGCCTCGATCGCAAGCGATGCCTCAAGCGCTTCGCGCGTGGGGAAGCGCAATTTGTACCGACGGGTTTCCGTGCGACGCTCATCGAGCAACTCTTGCCCTAGCACTGCTTCACTCGGCAACTTGTCCTCCCTTCGGTTCGGCGGGATCAGTGGGCTCTGTGGGCTCGCAGAATGCCTCCAGACCTTTGAGTTTCTGGACTTTCCGGAAATCGGTAAGCGTAGTGCCGCAAATATATACGCCGCTCTTTTCGATTGCTCCGGTTGCCGGGTCGTCCAGGGTGAAGCTGGCAACCACACCTCCCGAGACAGCGATCGCCTTTGCCCCCAGAGCCGTCCAGAGGTTTCTGCGCGTGAGCAAGCTCCCGCCTTGGCTGTCGAGATGGACGCGCAAGACGCGAGTGTCTGCGCCGAGAAATTCTGCTTGAGCAATAGCGGCGGCAAGACGAACCGTTCCACCCTCCCCGGGCTTCGTCCAGCTCTGATAAAAGTCGTCGAACCGCTTGATGGCGCCTTCCAGGCGTGCCTTACTGTCGGCCGAGGGAGGAGGCGCCGCCGTGAGCTTCGCCTGCGCTGTGCCACGTGCCAGGTCGAGGCGATTTAATTGGCACAGGACGCTGTTATTCTTGCTGACGGCAGGGTTAATCCGATACTTTGGTATTACCAATCCAGGCTCGATGGCGGCAATGGCCCGCGCGAGAAGTTGAGCATCGAGCTCGGTCTTTATGCCCCGTAGTTCGGTGTCGGTTCGCAGCATACCGGCGACGCCTGTTATGAGCGTACTAACGCCCGCACCGACAATTTCGACTCCGATGGTTCCGTCTGTGCATGACGCAAGATCGCCGACGGCTAAGGCGCTTTTCAATTGCGCTTCCACGCCCATTGCTTCGGCCCGGAAGGTCAGCAACGCGGATAGGTCGAACTGGTCGCTGCCAGCGATGAGGATTGTTTTCGCAGGCGGCTTCGCCTTCTTTACGATTTCTTCTGCGGCTTTGCGGATAGCGCTTGTCGTCAGCATCGCGGCTTCCGCTTTGCCTGCCCCATCTCCGAGGGTCACTTTTCCTTCTGCTGGCGACTGCGGCAAAAACGAAAAGCGAGCCTTCTCGAGGGCAATCTCGGCCTCGATTTCAGCCTTTCGTGCGTCGGCTGCCGCTTTGCGAGCCTCTGATCGCGCCTTTTCCGTTTCGGCGACCTCCTGCGCGCTATTTTCATTGGCCGATTGAGCACTGCTCTGGCTCGGACAAGAGGCGGCAGCGATCAGGAGTGATGAAATCACAAGGTGTCTTCTCATGCCCGTTCCCCCTCAGGCCTTCAGAATCGGTAACAGGCTGCAGTAAACTCCCTTAAACCTCAAGTCTGCGGGACATAAATATTATCCCCACATTGACATGTATCATCTCATTACGAGATAATTGAACTTATTATCAGGTTCATAAGGCGAGCGTATTCCGTTTGCATCTGCGTATCTTTTTGAATGCGACTCGGGGTCGCGGCATTATCCTTTGCTCAGAATCCACATGTCGGCAGTGCTGGTCGCAATCAACCAAGGCCTTGAAGCATCACGCCGATCTATTATGATTATGGCTGTGGGGTGGACAGAGCCGGCAATCGCTCCATAGGATTATCCTGCCGGGTATCACTACGCTCGTTGTTTGCGTCGAGCGGTCGCGGTCGAAGTTATCGATGCGGCACACCTTGCATCAGTTTGGCACCGGCTATCCCGGGCGCCCGACATCTGTCGGCCCGAGAGGCCAAGTGCATTCATGCCACCGAACAGCGATTTCCGCAGCCCGACGGGCGGGCTGAATGCAGAAGACCCGTCCATCGCCGAAGGCCAGTCCCCGATCGAGGAAGACATTGAGTCCCTGTTCCGGAAGGAAGCCCCTCGCCTCGCCCGATATTTCCGGGCGCGGCTTCGCGACGGCGACGACCCAGGCGATTTCGTCCAGGAGTCCTTCGTTCGCCTCGTGGGATCGTTGGCGCAGCGAGCGATGCCGACACCCGGAGCCTACCTGCAACGCATCGCCCGCAATTTGCTTTACGACCGCAGCAAGCGCGCGGAGGTGCGACTGGCATCATTTCATGTGCCGATCGGCGAAGGATGCGAACCGGCTGTCTCGCCCGATCAGCATCACGGCATCGAAGCCGAGGACGTGATGCGCGCTTATCGCCGCGCCTTGGCCGAGCTGCCCGATCGCACGCGAGAAGTATTTCTGCTTCACCGTGTTGAAGAGCTTGCGTACAGAGAGATTGGGGAAAAGCTCGGGATTTCGATTCCCACGGTGCAATATCATGTCGCACGCGCTCTCGCCCACATTGACGCGGCCCTGGAGCGGGAATGAACGAAGATATTGATACGCCAAAGCGGCCCGGTAATCTGAGGGACGAGGCCGCTGAATGGTTTGCGATCATGCGCGGTCCCGATGCCGATGCTCGCCGCGAAGAGTTCGAAGCATGGCTCGCACGAGGTGCCCTGCATCGCACAGCCTATAACAAGATCGCGGAGACGTTCAGTATCGGCAAGGGTCTGAAGGAGGATGCGCCGGACGACGCTGATTCTCCCGCGCCGGGCCCTGCCAGTCAGAGGCCCGGAAAACTGAAGATGGCGGGGCTTGCATTCGGCCTCGTCGGCGCAGTGGCGGCGCTCTATCTCGGCGTAGTTTCGCCCGGCGCGCTTAAACAGGACGGCCCCGAGATCGCCAACAGCAGCACTCCCAGTGAGAACGCGGGCCAGCTGCAGAGCAAGCTCGGTGAGATCCGGGAAGTGCAGTTGCCGGACGGATCGCGCGTGACGCTCGATACCGATAGCCTTGTGCTGACCAAATTTGACCGGGACCTGCGTGATGTTCGGTTGGTACGCGGACGTGCCCGGTTCAATGTGGAGAAGGACAAGCGGCCGTTTGTCGTGGCAGCCGGAAATGGGACCATAACCGCGCTGGGAACAAGCTTCGACGTTGGCCTAGCTCGCGACGAACGGGTCACCGTCCAACTCTTCGAAGGCTCGGTCGACGTCCGAGTTCGAAGAGATGTGTCTGCAGCTGGAATGCCAGTGCGGCTAGCCCCTGGTCAGCAGTTGATTTTCCGGGCCGAGAATGCGGCGACCCCGATTCAGGTGACCAGTGCGCCCGGTGCGGATCGGCGTTGGCCAGAGGGCGTCAGGGAATATGACGGCGTGCGGCTCGGCGATGTTGTCGGGGAAGCGAACCGCTACGCTACCGGGCCTATTTTGGTGGCGGCCACGGACGTCAGCGACAGAAAAGTTTCCGGCACGTACCGCATTCGAGATGTGGAGCGGCTGGCCGAGAATCTCGCCGATATGCTTCGCTTGGCTCTCATTCGGGGAAATAATCAGCTGCTTCTCGTCAAGACGTGCCCGTCACCGCAGAAGGAAAACTGCACGCCGCCCTCATAATTTGAGAGCCTCGCTCGTCGCCTCCCAAACACCGGCGCGTTCGCTGGGCAGGGAGACGAAATTCATGTCGTTACGGGGCAAAATCTTTACGTCCGCGATTGCAATCAGCGCGGCGCTGGTTTGCACGCCCGCGGCCGCGCAGACGCAGCAGCGCCGCGGTTATCAACTTGAAGCCCAGGATTTGGGTTCTGCGTTGCGGTCGGTCGGTCGAACGTCGAACAGCGAAATATACTTCGAGACGGACATCGTAGATGGAAAACGAGCGCCAGCCCTGAAAGGGCAGTACACGCCTCGCGAGGCCGTAGAAGTTCTGATCCAAGGGACGAACCTCGTCATCCTCGAACGGCGAGGGGCAATCATTATCCGTGAGCGATTTCCCCCGTCGCAAGCCGCGGTGAACGAGAGCAGCGGTCAAAGCACGATCATCGTTACCGGATCGCGCATTCGCGGGGCCCCTGCAACATCCCCAATCACGAGCGTCTCCCGACGAGATGCGGAACTGGCTGGCCAAACCGATCTCGGTCAAATGATCCGCGATCTCCCCCAGAATTTTTCTGGCGGTCAGAATCCAACGATCGCGGGGCCAGGCCAAGGAGGTACACAGAACACAACCGGATCCTCGGCACTTAATCTGCGCGGCTTAGGGCCTGATGCTTCACTCACGCTTATCAACGGGCATCGCGTCGCTTTCGACGCAATCTATCAGGGAGTTGACATATCAGCGATCCCGATTGCAGCCATTCAACGCATCGACGTCATGGCGGACGGTGCATCGGCGCTCTATGGCTCAGACGCTGTCGGCGGAGTTGCCAACGTGATCCTGCGCCGAGACGTCGACGGCATCATCACGTCTGCCAGGTTCGGCGCAGCCACGGACGGCGGCGCAAAGGCTCAGCAGTATAGTATCGTTGGCGGCCCTTCGTGGGAGGGCGGGAGTGCAATGGTCGCTCTTGATTACCGGCGCGTCACCGAAATCGTAGGCCGGCACCGCTCCTACACGAGTTCTCTGTCGCCAGACGCCACTATGATCGCCGGGCTCGAGCAGGTCGGTCTGGCCTTGGCGGGCCAACAGAAATTGACAGACAATCTCACATTCGAATTCGACGGAAATTACCTGCGTCGTACGGTGCCGCAATGCCTGACGGTCAGTGTAACAGCTGTCAACACCGGGATAAAAACGGGCCAGGCACCGGTTTAAAAAGGGGCCAGTTGGGTTGAATAAAAAGCCCCATGGTTGAGGCTGGACAGCATCGGCAGCGGGGAAGCGGCTGTAGCGGAGCGGAAG
>Ga0209368_1000981_pt1 | contig 15204 bp, 10 predicted proteins | sample EBPBio242008_DNA_FD_185862 | JGI IMG/M metagenome (GOLD analysis project Ga0209368, IMG submission 185862) | Wastewater treatment Type I Accumulibacter community from EBPR Bioreactor in Madison, WI, USA - Reactor 1_4/24/2008_ DNA (SPAdes)... | ecosystem: Engineered > Bioreactor > EBPR >...
CATCGCCGCACTCGCCACGGGCGGCGGTGGCGGCCATTCCGGTACGCTCGTTTCGGCCACCGGAGTAGACCTCGCAGCGGTGAATGTGAGCATCGGCGGACGGGGCGGGAAAGGCGGAAATGTCGATGGCCCCGTGACCGTTACGGCCAACGGCAACCTGTCCACATCGGGCGATCATTCGGCGGGGATCATCGCCCATTCCACCGGCGGCGGGGGCGGCCACGGCAGCAACATCGTCAACGCGACGACCCTGACCTTGGGCGCGATCGGTGCGTCGGTGGGGGCTGCAGGCGGCAATGCCGGCAATGCGAGCGCCGTCAGCGTCACGGCGCAGGGCGCGATCGCGACCAAGGGGGTGATGTCCTCGGGCATTTCGGCGGTCAGCGCCGGGGGGGGCGGCGGCTCGGGCGGGTCTATCGTGAACGCGAATGTCGCTTCGGTCGGCGATGTCGACGTGACCATCGGTGCATCGGGCGGCGGGGGCGGCAGCGGGGGAGCGGTGACGGTCTCTACTGCCGGCGACATCCAGACGCAGGGCCACCAGTCTGACGGGATCTATGCCGCATCGACGGGTGGCAAGGGTGGTACTGCGGGCACGCATATCGCCGCCGACGCGACCGCCAATGTCGGAACATTGGGCAGTATCACCATCGCGGTCGGTGGTCAGGGCGGTGCCGGCGGAAAGGCGGGCAATGTCGCGGTCACCACCGCCAACAGCATAACGACGGCGGGCGATCTGTCCGCCGGCCTGGTCGCGCAGTCGATCGGCGGCGATGGCGGGCGGGCGCTTGGCACGGTCGCGGCCAATCTTGGCGACATCGGCAATGCCACAGTGCTGATCGGTGGAGCGGGCGGCATCGGTGGCGTCGCGGGAACGGTCGACGTGGTTACGAAGGACAGCGGCGCGACCATTGCGACCAGCGGCATCGTCTCGCATGGGATCCTGGCGCAGAGCATGGGCGGCGGGGGCGGCGCAGGGGGATTTGCCGGCGAAGCCTCGATCAATGTCGGAGATGAAGCGAGCGGCGGCATTTCAGGCCAGTTGGGCATCACCGTCGGAGGCGGCGGGGCGCCGGGCGGCCGGTCTGCGAAGGTCACGGTCCAGAACGCTGCGGCGATCACCACCTCCAACCTGATGAGCTTCGGCATTCTCGCGCAAAGCGTGGGCGGCAACGGTGGCGATGGCGGCAGCGCCTATGCCTTCAACGTCGATGTGAACTCGCCCGACGCGGTGAACGTGAATGTCGATATCGGGGCGGATGGCGGCTTCGGTGCCGAAGGGTCGGAAGTCGAGTTGACAAACACCGGAGCGGTCACCACGGAAAGCTTCATGTCGGTCGGCCTCTTCGCGCAATCCGTTGGCGGAAATGGCGGAAACGGCGGGTCAAGCTATACCGCACTGGCGCAGGTCGTCGCCTCGTCGAAGTTCGAGGTCGATGCCAATATCGGCGGAGAGGGCGGCGGCGGCGGGAACAGTGCTGCGGTGGTTCTCAACAACCAGGGCACGGTCATCACCAAGGCCGGGGGGTCTGACGCGATTTATGCGCAATCTGTGGGTGGCGGTGGCGGGCGCGGCGGCAATGCCGGCTATCTTGCGCTGAACCTCAGCAGCCCGTTTTCATCCGACAATCCCGAAACCAAGATCACCGTCGGCGTGAAGGTCGGCGGCGGCGGCGATGGTGGAGAGGGGGCGGACAGCAGCACCGTTCAGGTGACGAACACCGGGAATGTCACAACGACAGGAACCCGGTCGAGGGCGATCTTTGCGCAGTCGGTGGGCGGGGGTGGCGGCGACGGCGGCACCAGTTCAGCAACCTCCTTCGCGGTCAGCGACATCTGCAACAACCCGTCTGTGAGCCAGTACGTCTGCGACAGCAAGCTTGACCCGAACAAGGAACAGGCCGCCAATATCGGCATCAACATGACGGTCGAGCTTGGCGGAAACGGCGCGGCAGGCGGGGACGGCGACACTGTCACCGTGAACAACAGCGGTGCCCTTTCAACGGCCGGGCAGCTCAGCCACGGGATCTATGCCCAGTCGATCGGCGGCGGCGGCGGTAATGGGGGCGAAGGCGCCCTCGGCATCGAAGCCTGGACGACAAACACCCTGGCCAACACCATTGCCGACCTGCCGGGCAATCTGCTTCCCTCGTTCAGCAGCTTCGACATTGCGGTGGGCGGCACGGGGGCCGGCGGCGGCAATGGCGGGGCTGTGACCATCACCAACAGCGGTGCCATCACCATCGCCGGACCCGACGCCTCTTACGTGACCAAATACACGGGCTTTTCGGGCGGTACGCGCGGCGCCCTCAGCTTCCTTGCAGGGGGCACCGGCATATTTGCGCAGTCAGTGGGTGGCGGCGGCGGGGACGGCGGCGCCGGATCATCCAGCTTTTCAGCGGTGGTGACGGTTGGCAATTCCGGTGGCGGCGGCGGTCAGGGCGGCGCTGTCACGGTGAACAATACGGCGACCATCACCAATACCTCTGGCTTCAGCGGCACCGGCATCTTTGCCCAATCGGTCGGCGGCGGTGGCGGAACGGCCGGCGATGTTGGCCAGGCGTTCTCGGACCCGCACGAATACCTCAACATCGGCGCAGGCATTGCCGTCTCCGAGACGCCCGGCCAAGGCGGTGACGGTGGCGAAGTCAACGTGACCAGCGGCGGCACGATCCTGACCACGGGAACATCGTCTCCCGGGATCATCGCCCAGTCGGTGGGCGGGTCGGGCGGCATCGCCGCAGTGGCGAGCGACGCCAGGACCACGATCTATGTCGGCAGCGGTGTCGCGGCGGGCAATGGCGGCAACGTGACCGTCACCAACTCTGCCCCGATCGAGGTTCAGGGCCAGGGCTCGGTGGGCATCGTGGCGTTGAGCGCCGGTGGCGCCAATTCCTCGGATCAGAGCGGCACGGTTACTGTGAACGCGAACGCGAACATCACCGCAAGCGGGTCCGGCGGTCGCGCCATCCTGGTGTCGAGCGACAGCTACAAGAACCAGGCGACGGGCACCGTCAACATCAACGTCAACCAAGGCGTGACGCTTCAGACCGGCGCAAGCGGCGCTGAAACCGTCCTGGTGCTGAACGGCAGCGAATCCTCGACGCTGACGAATGCCGGCACGATCATTGGCGGAAACGCGGCCAGCAACGCGATCTATGTCAAGTCCGACAACAGCTTCCAGATCCAGAACTATGGTACCATCACCGGCTCCATCTCGGGTGAGGCGGACAGCGTGGGCGGAACGTACGGGTTCCTTTCGCTGCACAACAATGTTGGCGCAACGCTGAACACCGGCAGCCTGATCAACTTGCCAGGAGCCGCGGGATCCTTCGTTTCATCTGGCACGATATCGCCGGGCGCGCAGGGAACCATAGCCGATACCACCATTCAGGCGGGTCAGATGATCCTGCTTGGCTCTGGGTCCACCTATCAGCCGGATCTGGACGCGAGTGATGAGGTCGGAAGCGGTGTCGTTGCCTCTGACATGCTTTCACTCGTGCCGGGCACCTTTGCCTCGGGCGACGGCATCTTGCAGATCGAGACGGCGATCGTCGCCCCCAGCATGCTGATTTCGCAGCCGGGGAAGGCCTTGAGATCGGGCGCGGCCTACGTGATGGACAGTGCCTACAACTTCGCGGCTTCCGACTTCACGGTGCAGGATACCGCGACGGTCAATTACAGCCTTTCGACAAGTTCCACCGTGACCAGCGGCTCCACCACGCTTGTGCTGGACTACTCCATCTCCACCACGCCCTGGGACCTGCCCGGCGCACCGGCGCAGCTCCTCTCGCGCGTCAACTCCAACCATCGCAGCTTCGGCACCTATCTGGATCGGCTGTTCTTTGCGCCCCTCGAAGGTGTGGATGATGCCTTCATCTCGTCCCTTGCCGAGGAAGTGCTGGCGATCCCGGACATGACGAGCCTTCTTGAGAGCTATGAAGATTACATAGCCGACGAAGCTCTGGCCGTTCCGGATGCCACCTATCTGGGCAGCCTGGCCTTCTCGAAGGACCTGCATGGCTGCGGAGCAAGCGGTGCTGCGGTTCTGCCGCGCTTCGAGGAAGACACCTACTGTGCTTGGGGTCGCTTCTATGGCCGCGGCCTGGATTATCATCCGAGCGAGTCCGGCCCGACCTACAAAGAGCAGGTCATGGGCCTTTCCCTTGGCCTGCAGGCCGAGATCGACGGCGCCATGGTTCTGGGCGGCGCACTGGACTATGAATCCGGTGACATCACGCTCGGCAAAGGCGACGGTTCGGTCTCCCGTTTCATGGCAGGTGCTGTTCTGAAGTCTGATCTGGGCTTCATGACCCTGGCAGGCTCGCTCGAGGGCGGCACGTATTCTTCGACGATCAACCGCAACTTCGCAGTCGGGAGCGAGGACTTTACCGCAACGGGCAAGCCCGATGGGTCTTGGCTCGCCGCGCATGTCCGGGCGAACCAGAGGTTCGAACAGGGCGGCGGCTTCATCGACCCGACGCTTGACATCGGGCTGACCTCGCTGCGCCAGGACGGTTTCGTTGAACAGGGTGCGGATGGCTTCAACATGTCCGTCTCGTCGCTCGAGCAGACGACCCTCAGCATCAATCCCTTCGTGACGTTCGGGACCAGCTTCCAGCAGGACGGCATGACCGGTCAGTTTTCGCTGCGCGCCGGGGTGTTGGGCCTTGTCGGACAGGATCCGTCGCTCGACGCGTCCTTTGTCGGCGTCGGTGCGGGCGGGCCGACCTTCGTGATCCAGAACAGCCAGACGAACCTGTTCGGAGATCTGGGCGCGGCGGTCGATCTTTCGGTGTCAGACAGCGTTGCCATCAGGGCATCAGCCGATGCGCTGCTGTCCGATGACCAGACCTCTTATGCGGCGCAGTTGTCGATCAACTACTCGTTTTGATCTGCGATCAAGAACGCAAACGCTCGCATGAGCAGCATCGGATTTGCCCTCGCGGCTCGTGCATCACCTTGCGCGTGGCCGGCTCCAGGTCATGCCCTGAAGCCGCGGATCCCCTGAAAACGCGTCCCGTCCGAACTCCAGCCCAAGCCGAGGGTGCTCGCGCAGCGCCTGGGCGCCGGCTGCGCTGATCCGGATGCGCCAGGTCTGGCGGTCCACAGGCTGAGGTGTCGCGAAGGCGCGGCAGGTCAGTACCGCAAGGTTCGCCCGCCCTGCTTGGTCGCGCACCGACTGATAGCGGATCAGTTCCACCCCGATGGACCGGGCCTCATCGGCCATCGCCTGGCATGGGTCGTAGACCACCGGGTCGGTCCAGATTGCTCGATCCCTGACCAGGCCGCCGACCGTCAGGTCAAGCGCCACGGCTGAAGCCACCTCGATCGAGAAGGCCGTGTACTCTGCGGCATCGTCGGGAAAGGGCGTATCCGGGCTCTCGGAATAGAAAAGGAACCGATAGAATACCATCTCGGCCGCCGCCGTCTCGGGCGTTTCCGCCCCGTACCACACACCCTTGCTGAGCCCTGCCCGGCGGAACCGAGAACCCGACGGATAGGGACGATAGCGGAACGGGGTCGCCAGAAGGTAATCCAGATGTCGGCAGTCCTCGGGAAGCGGGGGCTTCGTCGATTCCAGAATGTCTTCCAGCGCCGCCTGTTCCGCCAGACTGTCCACCAGTTTCAGCGTCGACACCCGATGCTGCGCCTCCACAAGACGCCAGGCGCGCCCGCGATAGCTTCGCGTCTCAGAGAGGAGCGCGTCGGCCGTCCAGATAGGTAGCGACATCGACCAGCCCCTGCACCTGTGCCATGCGTTCGATCGGCCGCGCCGCCAAGGCCAGGTTGGAGGCGTGAAGCCAGCGGCGTGAAACCACCTCGTCACCGCCGGTGATCGCATCAAGCGAACGGAACACCCTGACCAGCAGCGCAGCAAGCTCGAAGGATTTCGTCGCCGGCTCCAGAAGGCTTTCGCCGCGCCTCCAGCGGGAAACCGTCGCCTCGGACACGCCCACGATCCCAGCCAGTTGGCGGCCGGTCAAGCCAAGCCGGTCCGCTGCCCGCACAACGGCCTTCGTCAAGACAGCGCCCGCCTCTAGTACAGGCGACACAGCGTGGGCAGGAGTCATCGCCACCCCTCCATTTCCATTGAAAACATAGCGCCGAAAACCTTCAGGTGAAAGGGGGGCGGGATGATTACTCTGCGAAATGCAGATCGGCGCGCTTCTGGCGTCAGTTGAGGGCCCGAGCGTGACCGTCAGCGCTCGGTCAGCTTCAACTCGATCCTGCGGTTCTGGGCGCGCGCGGCCTCGCTGTCGCCTTCGGCAACCGGGCGATACTGACCAAAGCCCGTGGCGGCCAACCGGTCGGGCGGGAATCCCAGCACGTCGATCATGTAGCGCACCACCGAAAGCGAGCGCGCCTGGCTGAGCTGCCAGTTGTCCTTGAACTCGCCGGTACCCGAGAGCGGCACGTTGTCGGTGTGGCCGTCCACCCGGATGATCCAGTCGATCGAGGGCGGGATGTCCTGCATCACCTCCTTCAGGATCTGCACAACACCGGCAATCTGCGCCTGTCCCTCGGGCGACAGGTCGGCCGAGCCCGGCTGGAACAGGACCTCCGAGGAAAACACGAAGCGGTCACCAACAACGCGCACGCCATCCCGGCCTGACAGAAGCTCGCCCAACTGGCCAAAGAACTCCGACCGATACCTGGCAAGGTCCTGGTTCTCCGCCTCAAGACGCTTGCGTTCGGCCTCTTCCGCCTCGGCGCGCTTTTTCTGTTCCGCGGCAACCTGCGCCAGTGCGGCGTTGAGCTGGCTGCCAAGCGTTTCGATCTGCACCTTGGCCGCAACGTCGGCGGCGGCAGAGGCATCGAGCAGCGCCTGAAGCGAGGCCAGCTGCGCGCGCAGTTCGCCGATCTGCTGGTTCAGAAGCTCGACATCGCGCTGCGCCTTCAGGGCCTTTTCCTTTTCAGCATCCAGCGCCGCCTCGGCCGTGGCCAGAAGCGCTGCCTGCCGCTCCTTGTCACCCGAAGCGGCGGCAGCCTGCGCCGCTTCGGTCCGCGCGGCTGCCAGAAGGGTCAGGGTCTCTTCTGCCCTCTTCCGCTGTTCCTCCAGCGCCAGAGTCATCGAGGCGAGTTCCGTGTTCGAGGCTTCCAGCTTCTTGCGCAGTTCTTCCAGTGCCGCTGCATCGACCAGCCGGGCGGCTTCCTCGTCGGACAGCTGAGCCTTTGCGGCGGCAAGGTCGGCCTCTGTCGCGGAACCCTTGGCGCGAAGCTCGGCCACCAGCGCCTCCAGCGCCTCCCGGCGGGCGGCGGCAAGGCGGGCTTCCTCGGCCTGGGCATCCACCTCGCTGCGCGCCTTGGCCAGCGCAAGGTCCAACGCCTCTTTCTCGGACAGCGCCTGCGCTTTTGCGGCCTCAAGCTCGGCGACCGTGGCGGTCAGTTCTCCCACCCGCCCGCGCGCGGCATCGCGTTCGGCCAGCAGGCTGGCCACCTGCGCCTCGAAGCTGGCGATCTGACCTTGGGCCGCAGCCAGCTCGCCCTCCTTCGCCTGAAGCTGGGAGGTGAGCGTGGCGATCATCCCCGCCTGGCGCTCGCCTTCCGCCTGGGCTGACGCCAGCGAGGCCCGCAGCGTGCCGACCTCGGATTCGAGCTGCGCGGCGCGGGTGCGTTCCAGTCCAAGCGCATCGGCCAGCTGTGCCACCTGCTCGGTAAGAGCGTTCAGCTCGGTGTCCTTGGTGGTGATCTCGTCACGCAGCACCGACTGCATCACGGTGAAGACGGTCAGTACGAAGAGGATGACCATCAGAAGCGTGGTCACGGCATCCACGAAGCCGGGCCAGATCATGTGACTGTCGCGGCGGCGTCCAAGCGCCATGGTCTAGCCCCGCCCCACGGTGCCGCGCGACAATTGCCGGATGGCGGCCGTCACCGCGGTCAGGTCGGCGCGCAGGTCTGCCACGGCCTCCTGCCGTCCGGCCGACATCTCTTCCAGAATGCGCAGAAGTTGCACGTCGATGGACCGCAGCCGCATCCGGTTTTCGGCCTCGGTTTGCAGCGAGCTTTCCGGGCCGGTCAGCGCGGCGACCAGGCGGTCCTGTCCGTCGGCAATGCGCAACAGAAGCTGTTCCTGCGCCGATTGCGCCGCCAGGCGTTCGGACAGGCGGTCCACGGCCTGTGAGAGCGCCGCAAGGCGTTCGTCGATCTGGCCGCGGGTGACATCAGCCTGCGCCGTCAGGGTTTCCAGCACCTCCATCTGCTGGGCCAGGTGCTCGACCATGCCGCCAAGCGGGCCCGAGCCTTCGCCATCGGAGGAGGCGAAGCCGATCTGAGTGATGGAGGACAGCCATTCCTCCAGCTCGCGGTAGAACCGGTTCTGCCCGTGGCCGGCGAAGAGTTCCAAAAGGCCGATGACCAGCGAGCCGGCGAGGCCGAGGAGCGAGGAGGAAAAGGCCGTGCCCATGCCGCCAAGCTGGCCTTCGAGCCCGCCCATCAGCTTTGTGAAGACCTCGATCCCGGTCTCGCCTTCCTTGGGCGCCAGGGAGCGGATGGTATCGACAACGGCCGGCACGGTGGTGGCCAGCCCGTAGAACGTGCCAAGCAGGCCGAGAAAGACCAGAAGGTTGGCGATGTATCGGGTGATGTCACGCGCTTCCTCGATCCGGGCTTCGACGGATTCGAGGATCGAGCGCGAGGACGAGGCGGACATCTGCATCCGCGCGCCGCGCGAGCGCAGGAGCGAAGCAAGCGGGGCAAGCAGTCGCGGCGGCGTCACCAGTTCGTAACCGGGCCGACGCTTCACGAAATTCTCGATCCAGCTGACTGACTGGGCCAGGATGAAGACCTGCCAGAAACAGGTGGCGACGCCGAACAGGAAGACCCCGACGATGAACCAGTTGAGAAGCGGGTTCGTGGCAAGCACGGCAGCGACGGTGCCGTGGATCAGCCAGGCCCCGGTGCCGACAAGGCCGCAGACGATCAGCATCAGGACGATCTGGCGGATCGGCTGGCTGAAAAGGGTCTCGCGCGCCTCTGCCGCCTTGTCCGTCCGGTTCGCGTTCATGAAGGGGGGCCTGCCCGCTGTTTTGGTTGGCGAAAGCATAGCAGGGCAGGACGCCCTGCCAAGGGATACGGTGGCTCAGCCAGGCAGCGCGCGCACACGGGCGGCCAGCCAATCCAGATCCGGGTCGGCTATGCCCAGTTCTTCCAGATGCGCAGCAGTTGCAAAAAGGTAGTCCCGGTTCGGCCCGCGGCCACCGCGGGCAGTGGCGATGATCCGCGCCTGCTCTTCCAGGTCCAGACCGCCGCAATACTGCACATGATGCGGGTCGATGACATAGACCAGCGCCTCGACCTCCGCTCCGCTGGCAAGCTCCACGGGCAGGCGGCGCTCCAGATAGGCAGACGAGACCAGTTCGCGTTCGCGCAGGGCGGCCAGGGTCGCCTCCTCAGCGCCGGACGCCACGCGAAACGCCACCCCGGCGCAGATGGAACCCAGGGATTCGTCCAGCGCGAGGACAAGGCCGGGGGCGGCCTCGCTGCCGCGATGGTGGATCGAGCGCATGCAGAAGCTGCGGTGCCAGCCCGAAAGGCGTGCAAGCTGCCGTTCAGAGACAGGAAAACCGGGATCCCATATCAGGGAGCCATAGCCGAAGACCCACATTGCCTTATCCATCGCTGGCCCTTCCGCCATGCCGGCGCTAATCAATCCGCGAACGGTCCTAGCCCGAAGCCGGTGCAGCGACCAGAGACGGATGGTGACATGAAGAAGCTGATCGCGCTTGTGCTGGTCGTCGCGGCGCTGTGGTCGGGATACTGGTTCGTCGGCACGCGGGCGCTGGAACGGGGCGTGCGCGACTGGATCGCCATGCAGACCGAGGCAGGGCTGGAGGTGCGCGAGGAAGGGCTTTCCGTGCAGGGCTTCCCAAACCGCTTCGACCTGACGCTGACGCAACCCCTGCTGCGCGATCCGGTCAGCGGCTTCGGCTGGAAGGGTGAGTGGCTGCAAAGCCTGATGATGGGCTGGAAGCCCTGGCATGTGATCCTGGTGGCCCCTCAGGGCTGGGAGCTGATGACGCCCATGGGCGATATTCCGGTGACGGCCGAAAGCACCGAGGCGAGCCTGTTGTTGGCGCCAAGCCGGGCGTTGCTGCTGGATCGTTTCACGCTGGTGTCGCAGGCGCCGTCGGCCACGCTGCCAACAGGGGTGCTCTCGGCGTCAGACTTCCGGGTGGCGACGCGTCGGGTCGCCGAGGGATCGGTGAAGCAGGAGCTGGGGGTCGAGATCACCGGTCTGACCGGGACGGGACAGCTTGCGGCGGCGGGCACCGGGCATCTGCGCGTGGATGCTGTGGCGGGTTTCTCGGCCCCGCCGGGGCTGGTGGTAGCCGAGCCACCAGTGGTCCTTGAGACGCTTGAGGTGACCGAGGCGCGGCTGGACTGGGGCACGGCAAGCCTTTCGGTCACCGGGTCGCTCGTGGCGGATGCGGCGGGCCAGGCCGAGGGCCGGCTGGAGGTGACGCTGCAGGGCGGGCCGGTGCTGCTGCCGCTGGCTGTGGCGGCGGGGCTGGTGCCCGAGCGGCTGGCGCCGGCGGTGAGTTCGATGGTGGAGCGGTTGCAGACCAGCGCGGGAGACGGCAAGCCGCTGGTGCTGCCCTTGACCTTCCAGCGCGGCCAGATGCGGCTTGGCATCCTGCCGCTTGGGCCGGCCCCCTTCCTGCGCTGACGCCTCAGCGGCAATAGGGCCCGTTGCGATATGTCGCGGTGTCGAGGTGCAGGTGGTCCTCGTGATAGCCGTCGGAGCCGGGGCCAAGCGTTGTGCCGAAGGTGCCACAGGCGGCCTTGTGGACCTTGCGGATCTTGCCGGAATAGTTGCGGCTGACGGTGACTTCCTTGCCGTTCTTCAGCACGAAGCCCGAAATGTCGATGGCGCGCCCGCTGCCGTGCTCGCTGATCTTGGCGCCGCGGATGTTGTTGCGCGGGCGGCAGGAATAGGAGGCGGCCACGGTCAGCCCGACGACCTGACGGCGGCCGAAGGTGGGCTTCACCGCGCCTTTCACCCATTTCTTCAACGCCGTGGCGGTTTCGCAGGTGATGGTGGCGGGCGGGCTCAGCGACAGGCCGTCCACCGAGGTCACACGCACCGGTTCGGCAATGCCACATCCGCGCACCTTCGAAGTGACGGGCGCCAGTTCCTCGCCCAGGATGTCGCGGTCGCCGCAGACATAGCCGGGGCTCTGGTCGCGCGGAGTGGACTGCGCTCCGCCTCCGAAGAGGCCGCCAAGACCCTTGCGCTTCTTCTCGGGCGCGGGGTCGTCAGGGGCCGCTGGCTCGGGCGCGGCAGTGGCGGGTGCGGCGGAAGCGGTAACGATCTCGGCCGCACCGGCCAGATCGGCGGGCCGGGGCTTCGGGCGAATCGACGCCACCTGTCCGCTGGCCACTGCCGCCGGGGCCGAGGACGTGGACAGCGCCTCCTGCACTGCCGCGTCCACGGCGTCGGAACTGACCTGCCCCGCACCGGGATCAGGGGCGACGGTTGCGGCGAGGTCCTGTTCCGGCGTTCCCAGAACAACCGGGCGCGCTGCCGGACGGATCGATGTCTGGGGCGCCTGCGCCAAGGCCGCCGCGCCGAAAAGCGCGACAATCATCGCCAGCCGAAGGGCGCGTCCCTGTCGGCCGGTCACCAAGATCAGCCCTTTGCCCCGGCAGGCTTCACAGCGACGCGGCCGAAATCGGGCGCGGCCGTATCCTGGCCCGCCTCGATGATGCCGCGCCGGATGGCCCGGGTGCGTGTGAAATAGTCGAAAAGCATGTCGCCGTCGCCCATGCGGATCGCCCGCTGCAACACGAACAACTCTTCGGTGAAACGGCCCAGGATGTCCAGCACCGCGTCCTTGTTGGTCAGGAACACATCGCGCCACATCGTCGGGTCAGAGGCCGCAATGCGGGTGAAGTCGCGGAAGCCCGAGGCAGAATACTGGATGACCTCGCTGTTCGACACCCGGCGCAGGTGGTCGGCCACGCCCACCATCGTGTAGGCGATCAGGTGCGGCGTGTGGCTGACGACGGCCAGAACCAGGTCGTGGTGCGCCGCGTCCATCTCGTCTACCTTGGCGCCCATGCCCTCCCACAGCGCGCGAAGACGTGCCGTGGCCTCTGGCGTGGAGCTTTCGGTCGGGGTCAGAAGGCACCAGCGATTGACGAACAAAGTGGGAAAGCCCGAACGCGGCCCGGAGTGTTCCGTGCCTGCAAGCGGGTGGCCCGGCACGAAGGCCACGCCTTCGGGCAGGTGGGGCGCCACGGCGTCGATGACCGCCTGCTTTACCGAGCCCACGTCCGTGACGCAGGCGCCGGGCTTCAGATGCGGGCCGATCTCTTCGGCAATGGCGGCCATGGCCCCCACGGGCACGGCCAGCACGACAAGATCGGCATCCTGCACTGCCGCCGCAGCCGTGTCGAAGACCGCGTCGCAAAGCCCGATTTCCAGCGCGACAGCACGGGACTCGGCCGATTTCGCATGGCCCGTGATCGTCCCCGCAAGCCCCTGCTCGCGCATGGCCAGCGCCATCGAGGATGCGATGAGGCCCAGCCCGATCAGGGCGACCCGGTCATACACAGGTGCCGACATCGAACGCCCCTTACCTTACGCCCTTGAACTGGCCAACCGCATGGGCGACCCGGCGGCAGCTGGATTCGTCGCCCACCGTGATGCGCAGGCAATGTGGCAGCTTGTAGCCCGCCACGCGACGCACGATCAGCCCCTGCGCTTGCAGGAAGGCATCGCAGGCCTCTGCCTCCTCGGTCGAAGAGAAGCGGGCGAGGATGAAATTGGCCATCGAGGTGTCGGAAGGGACGCCAAGCTCGGCCAGCGCGCCGGCCAGCCAGGCGCGCATCCGGGCATTCTCGCCCCGACACTTGTTGACGAAATCCTGGTCGCGCACCGCGGCCTCGGCCACTTCCTGCTGGGTGGTGGACAGGTTGAACGGGCCGCGGATGCGGTTAAGCACGTCGATGATGTGCTTCGGCCCATAGCCCCAGCCGATGCGCAAGCCCCCAAGCCCGTAGATCTTCGAGAAGGTCCGCGTCATGAACACGTTCTCGCGGCTTTCCACCAGCGCAAGCCCGCCGTCATAGCCATCGACATACTCGGCATAGGCGCCGTCCAGCACAAGGATGGCGCGCTGCGGCAGGCTGTCGGCCAGCCGCGCGATTTCCGGTGCCGGGATCATGGTCCCGGTCGGGTTGTTCGGATTGGCCAGGAACACCAGCCGCGTCATGGGCGAGCAGCCGGCAAGGATCGCATCCACATCGGTGGTGCGCTCGCGCTCCTTCACCTCGATGGGCCGCGCCCCCACCGCAAGGGCAGAGATGCGGTACATCAGGAAGCCGTGTTCCGTGTGCACGACCTCTTCGCCGGGGCCGGCATAGGCCTGGCAGAGGAAGGTGATGATCTCGTCCGAACCAACACCGCAGATCACGCGGTCGGCGTCCAGCTTGTGCACCTCGGCGATGGCCCGGCGCAGGCTGGCATGGTCGGTGGAGGGATAGCGGTGCAGCGAGTGGATGGCGCGCTGATAGGCTTCCTTGGCGCGGTCCGACGGGCCGAAAGGATTCTCGTTCGACGAAAGCTTCACCGCATTGGTGACACCCGCGACATTGCTCTTGCCGCCCTCGTAAAGGGCGATGTCAAGGATGCCCGGTTGCGGACGAATGGCGTTGGTCATGGGCGGCCCCTCTCTGCCCGGGGGTTGTAGCGGCGGGACCGCGCTTATGCCAGCGGCATTTCGGCGCGTTCCCGCCGGTCTCAGACAGCGAGGAAATTGGTGAACTGCCAGGGGTCGTCGTGGTCGATCTCTTCGGCAAATCGGTTGATGCGATGGGCGATCGGGGTCCAGTCGGTGTAGTGCCCCTCGATCCGGCCCAGATAGGGGCGCTGGACCTGCAGGCAGCGGGCGTGGTCCATCTCGTCGGCCTCGACAAAGCCCCTGCGCGGGTTTTCCGCCGCCCAGACCATCGCCGCCATCACCGCCGAAGTCACCTGCAGGCCGGTCGCATTCTGCCAGGGCGCCAGGGCGCGCGCCTCGTCGATCGAGAGCCGCGAGCCGTACCAGAAGGCGCCGCGGGCATGACCGTAGATCAGCACGCCCAGGTCGTCGCCGCCTTCGGTGATCTCGTCCGCGGTCAGGATATGGCGGGCGGGTTGCAGGGCCCCTGCCCCGTTCGCCTCGTGCAGCGAAAGGATGGCGTCGTTGCAGGGGTGATAGGCGTAGTGGCAGGTCGGGCGGAAGACGGCTTCGCCGTCCTGCCAGACGGTGAAATGGTCGGGGATCGACAGCGCCTCATTGTGGGTGACGACATAGCCGAATTGCGGGCCGGTGGTCGGGCACCAGGACCGCACGCGGGTGTCGACGCCGGGGCGGTCGATCCAGATCGCCGAGCGGTTGCCGAAGTCGAAGCGGTGGCCCTGCGGGGGAAGGCGCTTTTCATGCGTGCCCCAGCCCAGTTCGGCGGGCTGATAGCCTTCGGACAACAGGCCGTCGACCGACCAGGTGTTGACGAAGACGCCGGGGGGCTTGGGGCGGGCGGAAACCTGGGTGTCGCGTTCCGAGATGTGGATGCCCTTGACGCCCAGGGACTGCATCAGCCGCGCCCAGCCGTCCTGCGTGGCGGGGGTCTCGGCCGGGTGGCCCAGGTCGGCGGCCAGGACGAGAAGCGCCTCTTTCAACAGCCAGCTGACCATGCCGGGATTGGCGCCGCAGCACGAGATGGCGGTGGCGCCGCCCGGATAGCGGCGGCCAAGCGCCAGCATCTTCTCGCGCAGGGGATAATTCGTGCGGTCGGCATTGGGCAGAGGCGAGCCGAAGTAGAAGCCGGGCCAGGGCTCGATCACCGTGTCGATATAGAGTGTGCCAAGCTCCTGGCAGAGCGCCATCAGTTCCAGCGAATCCACGTCCACCGACAGGTTCACCACCATGCCGCCGCCCTGCGGGAAGAGGTCGGTGAGCACCTGGCGATAGTTGTCGGGGGTCAGCGCCAGGGCCAGGTGGCGGATGCCGCGCTCGGCCAGCAGGCCCGCATGTTCCGTCGAAGGCTCGATCACCGTGAAGGCGGCGCGGTCATGGGCGATGTGGCGTTCGATCAGCGGCAGGGTGCCGCGGCCGATCGAGCCGAAGCCGATCATGACGAGCGGGCCTTGGATGGTGGCGTGGACGGGATGGGTCATGGGTCTGGCCTCAATGCTTGTCGGTCTTGGCCGAG
>Ga0209368_1000985_pt1 | contig 15180 bp, 9 predicted proteins | sample EBPBio242008_DNA_FD_185862 | JGI IMG/M metagenome (GOLD analysis project Ga0209368, IMG submission 185862) | Wastewater treatment Type I Accumulibacter community from EBPR Bioreactor in Madison, WI, USA - Reactor 1_4/24/2008_ DNA (SPAdes)... | ecosystem: Engineered > Bioreactor > EBPR >...
CCCCATCACACCGTCATAATTCTTAACAGCGTCAGCATTTTGGGTAGATACCGTTGCACTTTGTGCAGATACACTAAAGCTATAACCCAATAACAAGGCAATTGCAAAAAGTAGATTTTTCATAGTATTTTGATTATATTTTGGTGTGAATTTACGAATTAGTTTTAAAATACAAAATTTTTAGTTTTAAAATTTCCAACGAATATTTCCCTTGATGTTGATATCTGTTTAAAGACGTTGTATAGTTAAAAATGGTTGGGTGATTTAAAAAATCATTTCAGCAAAAACATTACAGTTTCCCATATATTGAACGCAGCTTTTCTCGGTTCATCTTGAGCTCCCAGTCAGCACCTAATGCATTCTCCCACAATAATTTCATTCCTAATGACACTTCAATCATAGTATCAAATTGAGCATCTGTTAAATTTGCACAGACGCCTTTGGGTATTTCGATTTGGTGTTTGTCGACCATTTTATGAAATTCATCAACTCCTTGTGGATAAAATTCTTGCAAGTGATTAAAAACAATACAATTTCCGATACCGTGCTTCGTTCCTAATAAATAGGAAAGTCCATAACTAACTGCATGGGCTACTCCAACTTGAGAATAGGCGATACTCATGCCTCCGGCATAAGAAGCCATCATCAGTTGTTCATCGCTATTATCATCCCATTGATCTTTTTTTAGGTAAATTTCCTGACACATTGCTAAGGCTTTTTCGCCATATGACTGACTAAACGTATTCAAAAACGTCCCATCCAAAGATTCTACGCAGTGTATATAACAATCCATTCCTGTGTAGAAATTCTGATTTTTGGGAACCCCTTTGATAAGTTCAGGATCTAGAACAATCTGATCAAACGGTGTAAAATCAGAATTCATTCCCAATTTTTTCGTTGGCCCTGTTAATACACAAGTACGTGAAACTTCTGCTCCTGTGCCTGAAATTGTAGGAATTCCAACTTTGTAAACTGCCTTTTTCTTTACCAAGTCATATCCTTGATAATCTTGAGCCATTCCGTCGTTTGTCATCATTATGGAAACAGCTTTGGCCAAATCCATCACCGAACCACCACCAATGCCAATAATACCAGAAACTTGGCCAAACTTATTTTTGAGTAATGAGGCAATCTCATCTACATAAGAAGTTTTGGGCTCATGAGTGACATCAGCAATAATCAACTCATCATTACCACGCAGCGGAATTCTAGATTTAAACGCATCATTATTTTCAAAATGATGATCGAGTAAAAATACCATTGGTTGCCCTTCTACCCTATGGCTGCTTAATATTTCATCTAACTGATTGAAAGAACCTCGACCATAAACAACATAGTCGACCATTTTGAAATTTCTAAACTTCATGATTAATAATTTAAACGATAAAATAAATTACGCCCAGCCATTTGTATCCATCAAATGCTCGGCTCGGATAATGTCTTCCGGAGTGTCTATCTCTACTCCCATATAATCGACTACGGCCATTTTAATAGAAACGCCATTCTCTAAAAAACGTAAACACTCAATTTTTTCAGCGCTTTCTAATGCAGTCATTGGCCAATTTGTAAAATCAATCAAAGCCTTTTTAGTAAAAGCATAAACACCGATATGTTCATAATATTTAATTTCGACATCTTTGTTTCTGGGATATGGAATCACGCTTCTGGAAAAGAAAAGAGCATTATGATTTTTATCTAATGCCACTTTTACATAATTGGGGTCCTCAATGAATTGTTTTTCCTCTAAAACCTGAACTAAAGAGGCAACTTGCACTTTATCATTTTCGTCAAATAATTGTAACAAAGAGGCTAAGGGTGCCGCTTGAACAAATGGCTCATCACCTTGAACATTTACAAACACATCTGCATCTAAGTTGTCGACAACTTCTGCAATTCTATCCGTTCCACTCTCAAATTCAGCTTTACTTTTAATTGCAATTCCACCGTGAGTTTTGATTTCATCCATTATTTCATCGCTATCCGTAACTACAATTACCTGGGCAAATAACCCTGACCGAAGAGCCGATTCGTAAGTACGAAGTATCACAGATTTACCTTTGATTAAAGCCAACATTTTTCGTGGGAAACGAGTAGCGCCAATGCGTGCGGGTATCAGAGCAATTGCTTTCATAAGTTTCTTCAAAAGTAATACGGCAAAGGGATTTATAAAAATATTTTAAACCAGGCTCATCAACTCATTTGCCCAATCGTCTGAATTAGGCATCGATGCCAGCTTGTGACTATTTTCACTCATTTCAAATAATCTGCTATCCTCTGAAGAAATTATGTGCAACAAGGCATTTTTAATACTACCAACATCAGCTCCATTGCACAAAACCCCATTTCCCTTCAGAAAATGAACCGATGAACCACATTGGTTTGATACAACCAAGGGCATACCGGCTGCAGCAAACTCTTGTACTACCGTACCCCAAGGCTCATCGCTACTGCACAAACAAAACACGCCACCTTCAGATGCCATATCGGCTAATTCCCTTTGCGGAACAGCTTTATGGCAATGAACAAAAGGACTGCGCATTAAATCGCTAGAAGACAAAGAACCATCGCCATAAAGATGCAATTCCCAGCCTTGCAATTTTGAGCGTTCTATACCCGTAAAAGCTATTAATAAATTCAAAACCTTATGCTTTTCCAGACGTCCCACATAAATAAATCTCTTTGGGAAAGATTGAAACCCTTTTTGTTGAAATGACAAATAGGCCTTTCGAAACAAATCAGTATCCGGGGCGTATAGGTTATGAAGTATATTTTCCTCCTGAAAGCCCAATTTTTGAGCATAATCCAATTGTCGCTTGCCAGGCACCCAAGCGCATTTAAAACATCTTAGTAAAGTAAACGGAGCTATGGAGGTTAATATTCGCTGCATAACATTGCCTTTCCACTGTGTGTCCATAGCACAAATTGTTTTAGCACCAGAATTATTTAAAAATCTGCACCAAAAAAGGTAACGTGGATACATCCAACCAGCACAAAATACAAGTTGTGGCCTAAACGATTTTACTTGATTTAGGAACAAACTTTCAGGTTCGTTATTATAAAAAAATATTCGCAAACGTTTGTCACTTGGCATATTAAACAACTCAATACGCTCAGGATGCTGTACATAAATAACAATTTCAACATCGTGATTTTGTAACAAGGAACGTATTCCTGAAACCAAAAAGGGCTGCAATTGAGCTGCAAGAAAAAGAATGCGAATAGACATGTTGTAGCAAAGATAATTGCCAAAGGCTCATAAAAACTATACCTTAGCGGGGTACAACTATTTCATGAAGTTTATCATCAACACAACAAATCTGCAAAGCGGCGGAGCATTGCAAGTGGCCATGAGCCTGTTGAGCGAGTGGACTCAAGCATACTCACATCATGAATTTCACGTTTTCCTTTCGCCACAATTGGCTGCATTAATTAAACAACAGAAATTCCAAGACCATTTAAAATTTTATTACTTTAATCATAACCCCACAAAGAGTATTTGGAGCATCTACAATTTTCACAAACAACTCTCTGCAATTGAACGGAATATTCAACCTCAAGCAGTGTTGAGTGTCTTTGGACCAGCAATTTGGAAACCACGAAGCCCACATTTAGTAGGTTTCGCAAATGGTTATTATCTTTTTGATGACTCAAAGTTTATCCAAGAAACTGTGCTCCGCAATCTGTTTGCAAAATTAAAATATTATACAAGAAGAACCCTTTTGTTAGGGCAATTGAAAAAGGAAGCAAATAAAATTTGGGTAGAGACGGACTTAGCAAAGAATAAACTTTCTTCAGCAAGTAAAATTGCTGAAGAAAAAATCATGGTCATCGGGAACACATACGGTGGAGCTTTTGAAAATAGTGGTATGAAAAAAAGTAAAAACACGAAATTTACTATTTTGTTTGTAAGTGCCTATTATCAGCATAAAAACTTTGAAATCATCCCTGCGGTCATCAAAATTTTAAAAAGCAGAAATATCGATTGTCAATTTATGTTCACTTTAGCATCCGAAAAATTTCAGCAAATATTTAAAGAAGATGATGTAAAGAAATACATCATCAACGCAGGGCCAGCAAACCCTTCAGAATCCTACAAACTCTATCAACAATCTGATGCTATTTTTATGCCCTCTTTGTTAGAAACTTTTTCGGCAAATTATCCAGAAGCGATGAAAATGCAAAAACCCATTCTTAGCTCAGATTTGCCATTTGCTAAAAACATATGCGGTGATGCAGCATTATATTTCGACCCCAAAAATGCAGTAGATATTGCAAATAAAATTTCAGAATTGATAGAAAATAAAAAACTGCAAGAGGAACTTATTAATGAAGGACAACAAGTATTAAAAACTCTTGAAACTCCAGCCGGCAGAGCATTAAAAATAACAACCCTACTTGAAAAAATGGCAACAAAAACTATTTAAAACATGTGTGGCATTGCAGGAAAAATAAGCACAATGGCTAATGAAGCCGAAATGCACCATGCATTAAATTTACTGCACCAACGTGGCCCTGATGGTCAAGGTGTTTTTAGCTCAATGCCATTAGTGCTGGGGCATACAAGATTAGCTATTCAAGATTTGAGCGAGCAAGCCGCACAGCCAATGCTTTCGGACGACAAACGATATGTCATTGTCTATAATGGAGAAATCTATAATCATGTTGAAATAAGAAAAAAGTTGAGCCAATTAGGCGTAGTATTTAAAAGCAACTCGGATACCGAAACACTGCTCTACGGCTACATTCACTTTGGCGAGAATATTCTAAAACAACTGAACGGCATATTTTCCTTCGCCATTTTCGATAGTCAGAAAAAGGAATTATTTGCGGCAAGGGATTCTTTTGGAGTGAAGCCATTCTATTATTACAAAGATGAACAACATTTCATATTTTCTTCGGAAATAAAAGCCATAACAACCTTAGCAAAAAAGGAATTATCCCAAAATATAAATGCTCAATTTCAAACATTAATGTTGCAATGGCCCATAGATGAAAATACAGGTTATAAAGAAATAAAAAAGCTATTACCTGGTCATTCAATCACAATAAATATTGACCAAATTGACCAATGTAACATCACAAAATGGCATCAAGAAAATCTTGTAGGTAATTATGAATTACAAACTGAAAATTACTGGATAAACAATTTGGATGCAATTTTGACCGCTGCAGTAAAAAGGCAATTATTGTCGGATGTTCCTATTGCGTATTTCCTTTCGGGAGGCTTAGATTCAAGTTTGCTAATAGCGATTGCAAAAAAAATTGCACCTGAAAAAACCATCACCGCATTTTGTTTAGATGCAGGAAAACAATTTGAGGAGGAAGGTTTTAGTGCTGATGTTGACTACGCAAAAAAAGTGGCTGAGCATTTACTACTTGATATAGAAATTATTTACGCGCAATCTGATTTTCTAAAAGAATTCGACCAAATGATTTTTCATTTGGAAGAGCCACAAGGCGATATTGCTGCTCTATTTGTTTATCAAATCTCTCAAGCTGCGCGCCAAAAAGGCTTCAAGGTGCTCATCAGTGGTACAGGTGCTGATGACGTATTCTCGGGGTACAGAAGACATCAGGCCATTTCAAAAGAAAACATCATCAGCAAAACACCAAGATTTGTGAGGCAGGGAATTAAGAAAACCGTTGAAATTTTACCCACAAATCATCAAACCCGTAGGATAAAAAAATTAGTGGAACAAATTGATGTATCAACCTATCAGCGAATGTATTCCTACTTTTTCTGGGCCGATAAAAAAGATGTTTTGAATTTATTTTCAGAAGGATTTAGGAAACAAATTGACCCAATTCAAATTGAGGGATATTTTGAAAAATATCTTGTAGAAATTGCGGGAGAAAAAAACCTATTGAACCAAATCCTTCATTTAGAAATGAGTAGTTTTCTGCCCTGTCACAATCTAAATTACAATGACAAAATGGGGATGGCTGCATCGGTTGAAATTAGGGTGCCTTATCTGGATATGGAACTAACAAAATTTGCAGCCAGTATACCGCCACAGCTAAAGCTGAAAGGAATGACCACAAAATATCTTTTGAAAAAAGTGGCAGAAAAATATCTTCCCAAAGAGGTCATTTACCGAAGCAAAACAGGCTTTGGTGCACCAATACGCAGCTGGATGCAAAACGACACAGTTTTTCAACAACAAGTTTGGAAAAGGATTTCAAACTTGACAACAATCAGCAACAACTTTTTTGATAGCAAAGAGATTCATCAAATGTTCAAGGAGACAATTGAACAAAAGAAGGACCATAGCTATACACTATTAGCTCTAATGGCAATAGAAAGTTGGATAAGACAATTTACCCCTACTAACTAAATAGATAGGCAATATCATCTCTAGTCAATCGCTTCATAATCGCACTATCATCTGTAATCAAATCTTCGGCCAAAAGACGTTTCCGCTCTTGTAGCAACAACATTTTTTCTTCGATTGTGTCTTTGCAAATAAATCTGTAGGCAAACACAGCTTTTGTTTGCCCGATACGATGGGTACGGTCAATTGCTTGTTGCTCCACTGCTGGATTCCACCACGGATCAACTATATAAACATAATCAGCCGCAGTAAGGTTAAGCCCCACACCACCCGCTTTGAGAGAAATCAAGAATACTTTACAATCTGTATTTTCCTGAAACTCAACAATAGCTTTTTCTCTTTCGGCGTTGGTAGTGCTACCGTCAAAATAAACAAAAGGAATACCACGCTCGGTTAATGCCGTGCGAATGAGAGAAAGCATACCCAAAAATTGAGAGAATACTAATGCCTTGTGTTCACCCGTGTTTTCGGTCAATTCGCGTATTAATTCTTCTAATTTTACGGAGTGATTTTCGAAACGTTCGGTATCATTAATTATCGCTGGCGAATCGCAAATTTGCCTCAATCTTGTTAAACCTTGTAGGATGTGAAATTGAGATTTGTTGATGCCTTGCTCATCAATCATCCCTAATATTTTAGATTGATAATTGCTGCGATAGGCTTCGTAGATTTTACGTTGTTCTTTCCCCATTTCGCAATACAAAACGGTTTCTGTTTTCTCTGGCAAATCTTTAGCTACCTGGTCTTTGGTGCGGCGAAGCATAAAAGGGTACACGAGTTTCTTCAATTGTTCTTTAGCATCTTTCTCCTGAAATTTATCAATTGGCATTGCGAATTCATTCAAGAAAAAATCACGAGTACCGAGCATTCCAGGATTTAAAAAATTCATTTGAGCATAAAGATCAAAAGTGTTGTTTTGAATGGGTGTACCACTCAACGCCAATCGGTATTTAGCATTCAGTAATTGAGCCGCCTTTGTAGCCAAAGATTTTGGATTTTTAATAGCTTGCGATTCATCGAGTACAACATAATCAAACTCTAAATCGACAAACATTTTAATATCGCTACGTATAGTTCCGTAAGATGTAATGATAACATCAATATCTTTAAATGCCTCAATTTTTGAAGCTCGCTTGGATCCATGATGAATCAGCGCTCGGAAATCGGGAGTAAATTTTTGAATTTCTTTTTCCCAGTTGTAGGTTAGTGTCGTGGGACAAACCACCAAAAATTTTGCAGTTGGGTTTTCGTTTTTATAATGAGCCAACCAACTCAGTGTTTGAACCGTTTTACCCAACCCCATGTCATCAGCCAAAATACCACCCCAGCCTGCTTCTTTGAGGAACATCAGCCACTGAAAACCTACAATTTGATAGGGGCGCAAAATTGCTTTAAGATTTTCTGGAGCTTGAATATTACTATAATCATTGCCTACTATTTTATCTAAACGCTCCTTTTTCTCCTCCAGTTCTTTTTGTAATGATTCTTCATCTACCTCGGTCAACAATTCGTCAAGAATACTAAAATGGATTTTTTTGACTTTTAGCGTACTGCCATCAATTTCGCCCATTTTGGTAAGCAAAGTAAAACGCTGCATCATATTTTCGGGCAATACACCAATACTGCCATCGGCTAATTTGACAAAATTTTCTTTGCGTGCCAAGGCCTTTTTAATATCAGCAATAGACACCGTTTGGTCGCCAAATGCAATATCCACAGTTGTTTCGAACCAATCTATATTACTGGCAATATGAACTTTTGTTTCAGGTTTATGTCTATTGATGCGCAATGACTTCAAGTTGTCGTAGCCCATCAATTCTACCTTCCACTCTTCTAATTTTTCATTAAATTGATTGTACCAATTTGATTTGAGTACATTTTTTGAATGAATATAAAAATGCTTTTCACGCATGCTGTACAGCATATTTTCGTGCAGTGCCTGAAGCATATTGCAAAACTCGGTTTCGGCAACGGTATCTCTTTCTATTATCTTTACTTTGCCCTCTTGTGCCTGCAAAATCTGTATGGCATCACCTAGCTTTGCTTCTATTCCATTATAAATGAAAGTGGGCTTTAAATGCAAAGACTCTCCCTGCTCATAAAGGTATAATCTGTACTGAACAGGCACATCAGTCAATACTTCCATTAGTTCTGGAGCAAAACGAATGTCAAAAACTTTTCTCCAATCCACTAGTTTTTGCTCGAGAAAGTCATTCCATTCTTTAGCAGCAATTTGCATTTTGCCATTAGGCAAAAATTGCTCTACAATGGATAATTCGTGCACATTTGAAAGGCAATACAATGTATTAGAATGATGAACAATTGCGGCGTTCAACATTTTTACTGAATCAAAATCCAACTCTACATCGTCGATTGTCCAGCCAAGATTTATGATATACTGAGCTCCCTTCTTTACCACTGTTAAAAATGGTACTGGTTGAACGTGTGATAAAACAACAGGGCTCAATGTTTTGCTTGAAATAACACCACCTTGCCAACGTACAAAACACCTTGATGCAGCTTCACTTTTGCTGAATAAGGTTTTATATTTTGGCAAAAGATATTCCCACAGTGGATGAAATAATTCTGGGTCGAGGTGATCTTTGAGTACCGATTGATAATCGCCCAAGAAATCTCCGAAGGGCAAAGATTTTTTCAAGTACTTCACAATTTCTTCAGGTGATATTTTTCTTGCAATAGCAATCCACTCTTGTTCCAAAGATTCAAAAACCTCGGTATTGATATATTTTTCTAAAGCAAGGCGCTCAATTTTATCAATGAAATTCTTTTTCTCTTCGTCGGTTTCGCCAATCACCAATTCTACGCTGCAATGAGGGTACCAATCTGTTTGGGTATCGATTACTAAACCAAGCTGCTTGGTTTCAGCGTCTTCGATAACTACTTCTTCTACTTGCTCAATGGCTTTGACAGGTTGTGCATTTAACTTTTTGATGGAAGTGTCCAACACGCGCAAAAACGGTTTTCCTCCTTCATAAACAAAATCAAATTTACCTTCCAAATCATCACTTAAGCTGTAGCCATAAAGCTTCAACAATTTATTTTTTTGATCGTCCCAATTTTGGAGTGTTCGGAAATACTGCGCCCCGTGCTGATTGAACAACTGCAAAAACAAGGTCGATTTATGTACACAAACAGGAAAATCTTTCTCATCACAACTACAAGAAGTATCAAAATAACGATCCTCGTTTTGGAGTAAAGTTACTTCACGAAAACTTTTACCATCAGGCACCTTTGCAATTACTTTTTCACTTTTTGCGGATATTATTTCACACTCATTGTTGGCAGCAGCAGACACGGCAGCCTCATTAATAGCTTCGTTGCTAAATAAACGCAACAATGGAGGACTAATATCACGCATTCGAACAGTGGTGTGCTTCTGATCGTATTGCACTTGCGTATTTTGAAAAAAACCACTCAACACCAAATCGTTCAAATGAAATAACGCTGCCACTTCGTGACGGCAAATTTCCCCCAAATTATAGGGGCATTGACAACGAACAGAAACAAGTTCGGGCTGCAAAAACTTTTGCACCGTAACCGTGTAAAAGTTATTGTACACATCATTTCTTACCCTAAAGCGTACTTGCTCTATGTGGTAATCTATATCAAGCAACGAAACACCACGAGCAAAGAATATCTTTTTTCCACGCGTGATTACTTGACCTGAACCGTGATTATAAACAAACCTTAATAGTGAGGGTAATGACATATTATTTACAATATCGCCTTCTCGAAAAAGGCAATTTGCAAAGGTAGCAAATTATCAACCATTTTGGCAATTTGATAATTTGATAATGTGTGCGTTAGACCTCTATTTTTGAAAAACTATAACCTGAACTTGAATAATGATTGGCATCCAACTTGGCAACAAAGACGTTCTGTTATTGTCAATCACACTTTATCAGTTTTTGAACACCTAGATTAGAGCCATCATACAGCCTTTGTGCTTGAATAAAATAAACTCCTTTATCGAGCCAACTTATGTCCAATTCGGGCTGGTGGAGACCATCCCAAACCAAACGTCCATCAATGCTGTAAATTGTAATTATTGATTCATCATCAACCTTCACTTTTACTTTCCCATGGGTAGGATTTGGGTAAAATGAAAACAACTTTTGCTCATTACCTAACTCGTGCATACTGGTGCCAGGTGTAATAAATACACTAAAATCCTCGGTTTGACCGTCGGAGAGATCTGCACAAGCATCAATTATTGGCACTATGTCAGATTTAATTCTCATTCGAAGGTTTCGATTTGTACGCACTCCGGAATGAGGAACAGCAATACTTCCGATATGAGTTTCTTCTAGAGTTGAACCAGAATGAGCATAAATTTTTTCTGTGGCCTGAAAAATTCCATCGTCATTATAATCAATCCAAGCGGCTACCTCTTGTGGCGCACCAATGGTAGAAATAGACAAATCGTATGTTTTGCCAGCTTGAATTTGAGCAGCCTCGTAAGTACAAGTTCTATCTATATAACTCTCATAGGCATCCATAAAATAGCCAAGAGATGCTGCCTGCAAATTTGAAAACTGCACCACGCACGGTCCATTATTATAAACCGACTCTGGATGAATAATATTAGGGATACATGTAGTTTTGGGATCAAGGAAAGCAGGATCTGGAGGCACAGCGCCAAGAGAAGTAATTAAACCACTTCTGTAATTGTTGAGCGTGTATATTATTCTTTTACGTTGCTCGGGAGTAAATCGAGAAGGGCAATCGGTATAATTCATAAAGTTATTCTCTACCCCATTATAGATAGTTCCGGTACAACTGTTGACTAGACCTTTTGTACAGGTAAATGAGCCACCGAAATCGTGTGGCTCTGTATCGCAAATCTCGTCGCCAGCTGCCGTACAAGGACTGACAATATCACAGCCATCTTGAAAAGTATGATAAAGACCGAAACTATGCCCTACTTCGTGCGCAACAGTATAGGAGTAATCGCCTGATATTTTTCGAGAAAATTTGACATCGACTACAGCACCATCAATCAATGAAGGCTCATTCAACCAAGGCCAAGAAGCATAACCGTTGGCCACACCACCTTCAATTGAATTTACTAACCAAATGTTGTAATAATCGGAAGGAGGCCAAACGCTTAAAGATTTCATTTCAATATCTGTGGGACCAACTTCAAATCCAAAAGGACAAACACCATTCATTGTATAGCCTGGCAATACAGAACCATTCACCCTTAAAATGCCATTAGTGGGCTTGCAGTTGGGGTCACGTTTTGCCAATACAAACTTTATTGGAATCTTAGTACCACCCGCACTTGGAAGATCAAATGTTGGCCAAGAGGCATCCCAAGTTTTATTCAGAAAATCAATAAAGTTCTCAATTTCTGCATCAGTAGGATTAAAACTAGAGCCAATAGTATCTCCGGTATGCACAATATGCACCACTATTGGAATTTCATAACTAGTATCTATGCCCGCAATGATTCTTTTGGTGGTGCTTAGTGCTCTGTTATAATCATTCCACTTAGCTGTAGCTTTTATTTGCTGGCTGCTAAACTGTGGATTTTTTTTATAAATTTTCTCTACCAAAAAATCGTTGGCACAGAAAGATTGAGCCAAGCTAGAGCCATAATTTGCAATAAAAAGCAGGCATAATAAATATAACTTTTTCACGAGATGCAGGACTTAATGAACATTAAAATTATTTAATTGTTCGCAATACAACAAAACTGGATAATTCATCCAATTTGAACTATTTAAAAACCTCAGCAAAAAAATTAAACTATGAATGTAGTTTTAAAGAAAATTTGAATTCGGAACCTTTGCCTTCCTCACTTTCTGCCCATAGTTCACCACCATTTTCAGCGACAAATTGTTTACACAACATCAACCCGATACCATTTCCGCTTTCATTATCTGTACCGTGTTCACTTTGCCCAAACTGGCTAAATAACTTGCTTTGCTTTTCTTTACTCATTCCGATACCAGAATCCTTTACCTTAAATACAACTTGTTTTTCATTGATAGATTCTACTTCAAATGATATTTTACCATTATTAGGAGTAAATTTTATGGCATTGTACAATAGATTGCGCAGCACAAAACGAAAATGCTCAGAATCGGCAAAAACAAAAAGGTTATCAGGAATTGATTCTGTCATAGAAATTTCCTTTCTAGCTGCAATATTTTGAAGCTGTTTGAATTCGCGATCCATAATCTGTTTCACGTCAAACCGCACTGGCTGCACATTGACCCCGGTCATTTGCGCAGAGCCCCATTTGAGCAAATTATCTAGTGTCTGTAAGGTGGTAAGTGCATCTTCGTGTAATTGGCCTAAAATGACGGCTTCGGAATCAGGGTCCAAATTCCGCGACTTTATCAAATCTAAAACCATAGTAATACTAGAAATAGGATTTCTCAAATCGTGCCCAATGATTGAAAACAATCGGTCTTTTGTTTGATTTGCTGTTTGCAACTCTCGCTCTCTAAGCACTAGTTTTTTGTTTAATTGCATAGTTCTGAATAGAAAGTAAAGCAGGGTCAAAAGAGAAATAAAAAGTAAAACCGCAACTATCCTCGTTATATTTCTTTCCTTAAGGATTCGCTCTTCCGAAATCTTCAATAAATTGATCTCGTTGTTCGTTTTTTCTAATTTATAGTTAGATTCAAGATTAGCAATTTCAGCAGCTTTGTCAATGCTGTATAATGAATCTTTTAGTATCTCTCTTGTGTCATCATATTCATATGCAAGTTTATAATTACCCAAGTTTATATATGCCCCCACCATAGAACCCAAGATATCAAGTTTCAAAGCATTTTCATCTGCTTTTTCAGCCAATTCCAAGGCCTCATTAAACAAAACTAACGCCTTTTGCGGGTCACTTTTTACATCTAATATGCCAATATTTAATTTGAACCTAGCTATTTCATCTGGCAATTGATATAATTCTGATAGCCTTAATCCTTCGGCATAATATTCGGCAGCTTTAGCCTTTTCTCCTTTAAACTTATACACATTACCCATATTAGAATAAATAGAAATTCTAAGGGTGCTGTACTTGGGCTCTTTGGTCAAATTTAAAGCACGACTAAAAAAATGATAAGCCGTATCATAATGACCATCCTTTCCGTACAGGGTTCCTACATTGATTAATAAGGTAACGTAATCGAGCGCTGTTGAATCATTTTTCAAAAGGTCAAGACCTTTGTTATAATATTCAATTGCTTTGGCATGATTTCTATTGAGCTCATTTGTTAATCCTAACTTGAGGTAAGAACTCACAATTCCATTTGTATTCTTTGTATTCTCATATATCTTAAGTGCCTGTAAAAAATACTTCGTTGCGCTGACAAAATTATTTTTCTTACCTTCAACAACACCCAGTAAGTTATAAACATCTGCTATACCATTCTGGTCATTTAATTTTTTGAATTCGACCAATGCCATTTGAAATTTCTCTTCGGCAAGCGACAACATTCTCTGCCTCGAATACACCATTCCTATGCCATTCAATATTCTTGCCCGACCGTAATCAAATTTAGAATTTGTAAAATATTGATATGCCTCCTCTAGAATTTTGATTACAGAATCTGTGTTTTGAACTTCATTGTTATTTACCATCTTCCGAAAAACTTCCAACTTGGCAGAGTCTGTTGATGCCTTATTTAATTTCATTCTAAACTCAGCTACATCAGATTGAGCCAAAGCCCCAAAAGAGGCGATAAGAAAGAAAACAAAAAACAAAATTCTATTAATCATTTTTTTATACATTTCTTTGCATTTCAAAAAATATCCATAAAGCAAATTATCCAAAAGAAAAAAATCCTTTATGAAATTTTACATAAGAAAAACCGCAAACTAATCAATCGTATTTAATTTATTAAATTAAGTTATTAGTAATATCAAAATAAGCTATTCCAGGTCATTTTAAATAATAAAAAGTCTGTAAAAATTTGTGATAATATACTGTTTATTAATTTTGACGATGAAATGTTTAGACACAAAGGCAAAACAAGAACACTGGCTCACAATTTGAGAATTGCAACTTTATTATCCTTTGTTGCTGGGCTAGTCAATGTAGCAGGCTTTTTATCTGTCCAAAAATTAACAACAAACGTAACGGGTCATTTTGCCTTTTTTGTAGACGAATTTTTCAAACAAAACTTTTGGGAAGGATTACACTACTTTCTTTACATTGTATTTTTCTTTCTCGGGTCGTTCTTTTCTAATTTTTCAATTGAGCTTACATCCAAAATTAACGACAGACTCATTTATAGAATTCCTGTCATTGCCGAAAGTTTCATTTTATTATTCCTCGCCATTTTCGGACAAAAATTGATTTCGAATGCGCCAAATGTCATTGCCTATTCTTTGCTTTTTGCTATGGGTTTGCAAAACTCTTTAGTGACCACAATTTCAAACGCAACAGTACGGACAACGCATTTGACAGGGCTCTTTACAGACTTGGGCATTGAACTTTCTCAACTGTTTTTTTACAAGTTAAAAGAACAAAAAGACAAACTCTATTCCTCTATCAAATTACGCTTGACCATTATTAGTTTTTTCTTTTTAGGAGGGCTTATAGGCGGGATCCTTTACACAAAAATCAACCTTTATGTTTTAGCATTTGCCAGCGTCTTGTTGTTAATAGGCCTGATTTATGACGACATCAAACTGAAAATAAAAAGACAACTTAAATAAGCTGCAAAATCCAGTCAAAGGAACCCCCTTTTTTCGGAGCAAATTGACCCCTTACTTTACGGCAGTTATTTTTTAGTTGGTTAATCATTGATTGCTGTTACAAAAGAAGTCAAAAATTTAGTGTTATTCAATTTTTCTTTTTCTGCGCAAAGACTCC
>Ga0209368_1000989_pt1 | contig 15122 bp, 10 predicted proteins | sample EBPBio242008_DNA_FD_185862 | JGI IMG/M metagenome (GOLD analysis project Ga0209368, IMG submission 185862) | Wastewater treatment Type I Accumulibacter community from EBPR Bioreactor in Madison, WI, USA - Reactor 1_4/24/2008_ DNA (SPAdes)... | ecosystem: Engineered > Bioreactor > EBPR >...
GACCTGCGCGCCTGGGCCAACGCCTGGAACGAGGACCCCAAACCCTTCATCTGGACCAAAACCGCCGAAGACATCCTGCAATCCCTCCAACGACTTCTTCAACGAATTAAAGGCGAAGGACACTAGCGGTTTGTCTCGCGCCGGTGGCGTCCCCTGAGCCGGGCGGGCGGTGGCACCGGCAGGCTCACCTGGGCCTCCGCCTGGTCCACCTCACCACCGGGCAGGATCGCCGCGGGATTGCCGGCCAACTCCGAATTGACCCCGACTGGTCCGTCACCCTGCTGGTCAAGAACCCGACGCATGACCAGGATCCAAGCCGGCAACAGCAGGGCCTCGGTGATCGCGAGGGTGCTCGCCGCGCCAAATGCTCCCCACTTCAGCGACCCCACGACGATTCCTCCCAGCAATAGCGGCGCCTTGGCGGCGTGCAGCCAGAACGTCACATTCGCCTTGCCCAGGGAGTAGAGCGTCACGGCGGGACCGCTGCCCAGCGTGGCGAAGAAGGATGCCAGTGCCATCGGTATGAGGACCCCGCGGGCCCCTTCCCAGGTCTGCCCGAAGGCCATTCGCCCGTAGTGATCGGGCAGTGCGAGCACGATGCCGACGTACAGGGGGACCGCTGCACACAAGGCCAAAGACAATAGCCAGGCCAGCTTGGCGCGCTGCCGGGCGCTGAGATGCTCACGCTTGGACAACTCGGGGATGGCGAACTGGAACGCGGCGGTCCCCAGGATACCAAGCGGCCCCAAGATGACCTGCGCTCCACGCAAGGCGCCCACCTCGGCCGTCGTGGTCAGCGCACCAGCAAGCAGGATGGCCACCTGCGCGGCCCCCAAGCCGATGACGTACTCCCCGAGCAGATAGCCCCACAGGGATGCCTGCCCACGCAGCCAGCCGATCGCTCGGCGTACCGCCACTCCCACTCCGATGCGGCGCCACGCTACGGCCAGTCCGGCCGTCGCCGAGGCCCCCCAGGCGAAGGTGAGCCAGAACAGCGTGGCGTGCTGGCTCGCAATCAAAGCCATAAGGACTACGGCAAGCACCACATTCCACGCCAGATCGAGCAGCGTGGCACCCTTGGCGTCGGTGCGGGCGAAGCAAGCCATCCGGGCGGTGTCGTGCAGCAGCAGAATGGGCAAGGTGAGGGCGAGCGCTGTCATCGAGACCCGCAGTTGCTCTGGGCCGGCATAACCGATCGCCAGACAGACCACCGAGCCGGCCAGCCCGATGAGCAAGGAAGACCCCATCGCGCTGCCGATGGCGCTCCGGAACTCCGCGTCGCTGCCGCGGCTATGGTTGATCTGCAAGGGTTGACCGACCATCGAGCGTTCGACCGCCACCGCGATGGAAAAGATGAGGAAGGCGACGGAGTACGCGCCGAAGGCGGCCGCGTCCAAAGTGCGCGCCAAGACGATCGACACGACGAGGTTGCTCAGGGCATACAGGCCCTGATCCGTCATCGCCCAGCCGGCCTTGCGGGCCAACTGGAAAAACCTCCGCACAGCGAATTCCCCCTCATTCCCCGCCTTAGGTTAGCAGCGATGTCGCCTGACGGTGTCGGCCGCCCCCCAAAGGCGACCGACACCATTGCCCCGCGAGGCGAGCGATCCCCACCAACACAGTCGCGGCCTGCCCGGGTCAGGAGCGGCTGTCACCGCCGTGCGCGCCGGAGGGGACGACCGGGTACGGCGTGGGCTGCAGCCGGTCGGCCGGGTTGACGACCCCGTGCCCGATATCGGCGAGATCCTGGGGCTCATCGAGCCCGTGGTCGCCGAGGGTCGAGTAGTCGAACGGGTCCTTGCCCGAGAGCACGTAGCGCACCCGATCGAGGTCGACGGTGTTGGTCCAGCGGCCGACGAGGATGGTGGCCACGGCGTTGCCGGTGAAGTTGGTCAGTGCCCGAGCCTCGGACATGAACCGATCGACGCCGACGACGATGCCGACCCCGTCGAGCAGCTCGGGACGGTGACTCTGGATGCCGCCGGCGAGGACGGCCAGGCCGGCGCCGGCCACGCCCGCCGCGCCCTTGGACGCCACGATCATGAACAGCAGCAGCGCCAGCTGCTCGCCCATGTTCATGGGCTTGCCCATCGCGTTGGCGACGAAGATCGAGGCCATTGTCAGATAGATCGCGGTGCCGTCGAGGTTGAACGAGTAGCCGGTCGGCACGACGATGCCGACGGTCGACTTGTGCACGCCGGCGTGCTCCATCTTGGCGAGCAGGTTCGGCAGCGCCGACTCCGAGGACGACGTGGAGACGATCAGCAGATACTCGCGGCCGAGGTAGGCCAGCAGCCGGACGATGCTGACGCGCGCGACGAGGAAGAGCAGCGTGCCGAGCACCCCGAGGATGAAGATGACGCAGGTGACGTAGAAACCCACCATGAGGATGCCGAGCTGCTTGAGGGCATCGACACCCGTGGACCCGACGACGTTGGCGATCGCGCCGAAGGCGCCGATCGGGGCGGTCCACAGGACCATGAGCAGCACCCGGAAGACCAACTTTTGCAGGTGCCCGATGCCGCGCAGCAGTGGCTCGCCGGCCTTGCCCATCCGCTGGATCGCGAACCCCACGAGCAACGCCACGAACAGGGTCTGCAGCACCGAACTCGTCGTGACAGAGGAGAAGAGAGTGGTCGGGATGATCGACAGGACGAAGTCGTTGCTGTTCGCCGTCTCGGCCTGCTTCGCGTATTGATCCGCGGAATGCGCGACGACCTTGAGGCCACCACCCGGGTGCAGGAAGTTGCCGACGAGGAGGCCGATCCCCAGGGCGAACGTCGACATCGTGAGGAAGTAGCCCAGCGCGATCCCGCCCGCCTTACCGACGCTGGAGGCGGCCGCGACCGAGCCGATGCCGAGCACGATCGTGCAGAAGATCACCGGGCTGATCATCATCCGGATCAGGGCGATGAAGTAGGTCCCGAGGATGCCGAAGCTCTTCGCGAGCGTCGGATTCACCAGGCCGACGACGACACCGAGGATCACGGCGATGATGACCATGATGTAGAGCCAGTGGGTCTTGTCCTTACGTGGCTCCTTGGGCTCCACGATGCGTGGGCCATCCTGATAGAGATCGGCCACCGGACCACCTACCTTCCTGCGCCTTTGCACGAGGTTTTCCGTCTATGTGGCGGACAACTTACGTCCCGACTGGCCCGCCGGTCACCCCTGCTGGCCTGGACCAAAGGTCCCAGCGCGCCCGACGGTCGCGTGTCGCGCCGGGCGGATATTGTTGAACTACCGTGCGGTAAATTTTGCAAACACCCGGAAGCTGCCAGGAAAAATACGGCGATGCCGCGGTGCAACGCATCGGCGCCGGTCACCTTCGGGGGAAGGTGACCGGCGCCGACGTACGCCGTACTGGTCGCGGGACCGAGCCGCCCGCGACCGGCGACTCACATGTTCTTGATGATCTCTCGCATCAGGTTCGCCGTCTCCGACGGAGTCTTGCCGACCTTGACGCCGGCCGCCTCGAGGGCGATCTTCTTGGCATCCGCGGTGCCCGCGCCGCCGGAGACGATCGCGCCGGCGTGCCCCATCGTCTTGCCCTCGGGAGCCATGAATCCGGCCACGTAGCCGACGACCGGCTTGGTGACGTGGGCCTTGATGTAGTCGGCCGCGCGCTCCTCGGCGTCGCCGCCGATTTCACCGATCATGACGATGCCGACCGTGTCGGGGTCGTTCTCGAACGCCTCGAGCGCGTCGATGTGCGTGGTGCCGATGATCGGGTCGCCGCCGATGCCGAGGCCGGTGGTGAAGCCGATGTCACGCAACTCGTACATCATCTGGTAGGTCAGCGTCCCCGACTTGGAGACCAGACCGAGCTTGCCGGGCCCGGAGACGTCGGCCGGGGTGATGCCGGCGTTGGACTGTCCGGGGCTGATGATGCCGGGGCAGTTGGGGCCGATGATGCGCGTGGTGCCCTTGGCCTTGCCGTAGTTGAAGAACTCCGCGGTGTCACGCACCGCGATGCCCTCGGTGATGACGACGAGCAGCGGGATCTCGGCGTCGATGGCCTCGACGACCGCGGCCTTGGCGAAGGCCGGCGGCACGAAAACCACGGAGACGTTTGCGCCGGTGGCGTCCATCGCCTCCTTGACCGTGCCGAACACGGGCACCTTCACGCCCCCGTCGAACTCGACCTCGGTGCCGGCCTTCTTGGGGTTGACACCGCCGACGATCTTGCTGCCGCAGGCGAGCATGCGCTGGGTGTGCTTCATGCCCTCCGAGCCGGTCATGCCCTGGACGATGATCTTGCTGTCGCTGTTGAGGAAGATAGCCATGGTCTCATCCGTCCCTTACTTCGCGGCCTGGATGGCGACGTCCTTGGCGGCACCGTCCATGGTTTCGTCGATGGTCACCAGCGGGTGGTTGAACTCGGCCAGGATGCGACGGCCCTCCTCGACGTTGTTGCCGTCCAGGCGGACGACCAGCGGCTTGTTGGCCTCGTCGCCGAGGGTCTTGAGGGCCCCGACGATGCCGTTGGCGACGGCATCGCAGGCGGTGATGCCGCCGAACACGTTCACAAACACGGCCTTGACCTGGGGGTCGTTGAGGATTACGTCGAGTCCGTTGGCCATCACCTCGGCCGACGCGCCACCGCCGATGTCGAGGAAGTTGGCGGGCTTGCTGACCCCGCCGGTGTGGTCCTCGCCGGCGTAGGCGACGACGTCGAGGGTGCTCATCACCAGCCCGGCACCGTTGCCGATGATGCCCACATTGCCATCGAGCTTGACGTAGTTGAGATCCATCGCCTTGGCCTTGGCCTCCAGCGGGTCCTCGGCGGCCTCGTCGACCAGGTCGGCGTGGTCGGGGTGGCGGAAGTCGGCGTTGCCATCCAGGGTGACCTTGCCGTCCAGGGCGACGATCTCACCGCTGGCGACCTTGACCAGCGGGTTCACCTCGACGAGGGTCGCGTCCTCCTGGTGGTAGACCTCCCACAGCTTCTCCAGGACCGGGGCGACCTTGGCGGCCGTCTCGGGGTCGAACCGAGCCGCCTCGACGATCTCCTTGGCCTTGGCCGCGTCGATGCCCACGTTGGGGTCGACGGCGATCCGGGCGAGGGCCTCGGGCCGCTCGACGGCGAGCTGCTCGATCTCCATCCCGCCCTCCTTGCTGCACATCGCAAGGTAGTTGCGGTTGGCGCGGTCAAGCAGGATCGAGAAGTAGTATTCCTCCTCGATCTGGGCGCCCTGCGCGATCATCACCACGCGCACCTTGTGACCCTTGATGTCCATGCCGAGGATCTGGCTCGCGTGCTGCTCGGCCTCGTCGGCGGACTTGGCGACCTTGACGCCGCCGGCCTTGCCGCGACCGCCGGTCTTGACCTGGGCCTTGACGACCGTCACCCCACCGCTCTTGGCGCCGATCTCCTCGGCCGCGGCCTTCGCCTCTGCTGGCGTTTCGGCGATCCTGCCGGCGAGCACGGGTACGCCGTGCTTTTCGAAGATGTCCCGAGCTTGGTACTCAAAAAGATCCACGGCAGCTTCCCTCGTCTTCGATGGTCAGATCCGGGCTGATCCTATCCAACCGCATGGTCGGAATAGGCTCCTGAGCAGCCGTTCCTTGGACGGAGCCGACGACGGCTTCGCGTGAGGTCTGTCACGTGCCGCAGCGCCCTGCCCGCAGACTGGTCGGGACGAGCGGGAAGTCCTCAGGTAGGCCCTCCCCGCGCCGATGAGGCGGACACGTGGAGTCCCCCCTCTCTCAGGAAGCCTCGTCATGACCCTCCTGCGCCACTGCCCCCGGCGGATCGCGGCCGTTGCCGCCGGGCTGATGCTGCCCGTGTCCGGGCTGGGCATGGCCGCCGCAGCGGAACCGACGACGGCCCCACCGCGCGACGTACCCGGGTCGGCCTGGGGAACCCCGAGTCTTCCGCCGCCTGGTGCCGCGACAGAGATCGCGCCCCCGAACGAACCCACCAGCATTTCCCCCGAGATCGCGACGTCGGATGAGCAGGCCCCGATCGCGCTGCCACCGGAGGTCGCGGAGCCGAGCCCCGCGGACCTGCCGGCTCCCCTGCCCACCACCGCCCCCGACGCTCCCGCCGCCCCCGACGCTCCCGCAGCCCCCGACGCTCCCGCAGCCCCCGACGCTCCGGCCGCTCCGGCGACTCCGACGAGCGCCGCGACGCCGCCGGCCGAGGACGCGACGGATGCGCCCGACCCGAACTCCCCGACGACCTCCGCGCCGGAGCCGCTGACACGCTCAGCGCCGAGCCGGCACCCGAGGTGCTGCCCGCCGAGCCGCTGACTCCGACCCAGAGCCCGTCCACCGATGCCCCGTCTCAGTCCGCGTCGATTCCGGTTTCCCCGGAGCCGTCGGCGACCGGGCCGGGCCCGACGCTCGGGCCGGTCGTCCCGCAAGCCCCGGCACCCGCTCCGACGAACGTATCGGTGCCCACGGCGCAGCCTGCCCCGACGACGGTATCGGTGCCCACGGCGCAGCCTGCCCCCATCAACCCGGCGCCGCCCGCTCCGATGAACCCGGCGCCGACGACGTCCCGCACCACCACGACCGCGCCGTTCACGCCGCAGCCCGAACTCGAGGCTCCCATTGCGGTCCCGCCCCCTGCGACGGAACCGCCGAGCGAGGCGACACCGATCCCCCAGCCCGAGAACCCGAGCCCGTCAACCACCTCCACCCCGATCGAACGCGCTCCCGATCCGGCCGTTGTCGGCGACCCGATCCCAGCCGGGGATGCCTCAACCGGGAGTACCGCTCCCGACGGAGCGCCGGTCGAGGCCTCCGCCAGCCAGGCGGCATCCCGAGCGGAGGAGTACTCGCACGCATCGGGCCGGCTGCCCATGACCGGGCAAGAACTGGCGGCGATGGTCCTGTACGGCGGGCTGCTGCTCGGCGGTGGAACCACGCTGATCCGCGTGTCCCGACGCCGGACCTGATCTCCGCACGAAGGGGGACCCCGTCCGATCCATCGGGCGGGTCCCCATGACTCACCAGGAGCAGGCCCCGACGCCTCGGGGCGGCACCACACGGTGCCGCCCCGAGGCGTGTTGGGCGTCCGACGTCAGGCGGTGGGCACTGCGCCCTTGACCCAATCGACGATCTCGGTGGTCGTGGCGCCGGGAGTGAACACCTTGGCGACGCCCAAAGCCTCCAGTTGTGGGATGTCGTCCTCGGGGATGATCCCGCCGCCGAAGACCACGATGTCGCTCGCGTCGCGCTCCTTGAGCAGCTCGATCGTGCGCGCGAACAGCGTCATGTGCGCCCCGGAGAGCACCGACAGACCCACGCCGTCGGCGTCCTCCTGAATAGCGGCTTCCACGATCTGCTCGGGAGTCTGGTGGAGGCCGGTGTAGACGACCTCCATCCCCGCGTCTCGCAGGGCCCGGGCGATGACCTTGGCGCCGCGGTCGTGCCCGTCGAGTCCGGGCTTGGCCACCACGATGCGCAACGGAGATTCACTCATGGGAGTCAGCGTATCGGCAGGGCCGCCCCTGAGGGTCCGGTGCGAATTGCGGGTCCGCGAGCGTGGACTTTGGTCCCGGACTCCGTCCCGGGCGCGATTCCGGGATGCACCGCTATCCCGCAATGCGACCGAGATCACAGGTTTGACCTCCCGGCGAGGCGACGCACCGGTCGGCGAGCCACCCCCTCGTCGGCCCCGGACGTGTCGCCACAAGGGGATTCCGTGCTCAGCGAAGGTCACGAAACGACATCCGAGTCCCGCGACATGCCCGAATCCGCCATCGCGCGCTGACCTGGCGCGCTCTCACCAGCACATCCAGGGCTAGTGCACTGACCTGCCTTTGTGTCATAACTGGTTGAACGGGATGCTTATGTCACTCGTCCGACTATCACCAATTGCGCGAGAAGTCATCGACCGCCGCGGCCGCAGTGAGATAACGTTCTGGTCGCAACTTGATAAAGGAACCGTCAGTCGCTACCCCTGGCGACCCATCGAGCAGTCGAGGACCTTTCGTGCCTACTCCCCTTCACGGCCGCCCCTACAGCGGCCGGCACCGTGCCGCGCCCGGTCAACCCAGCCACAGTTCGCGGCAGGGCGCCGGGCGGACCGCCCGAAGGGTCTTCCGCCCGTTGTCGGTGTCGGCGGTCAGCTTGGGGCTGACCTTCGCCGTGGTCCAGACGGCAACCAGCCTCGACGACATGACTGCGGCGCAGGCCGCGCCGCCGGCGGTCATGCCGACCACCCAGTCGTCCCCGACGGCCACCGCAGACCGGAGCAGTGGCCCCGAGTCCGTGGTCAGACTGCCCGCGGCTCTGGAGTCCTCGACCACGGTGCGCGACACGCTCAGCGTCGCGATCGAGCGCGCATCGCGGCCCCGCCCCAGCACACCCCCGGCGCCACCCACCCCGACCGTCGATCCGATGCAGGTCTGGGTGGCTCCGGTGGCGAAGGCCCAGCTCAGCTCGCCGTACGGACCTCGGTGGGGCACCATCCACCGGGGCATCGACCTCGCGGCCCCGCTCGGCACACCGCTGCTGGCCATGAGCGGTGGAGTGGTGACCTTCGCCGGCCAGCAGAGCGGCTACGGCAACATCGTGCAGATCAAGTATTGGGACGGCACGGTCTCCTACTACGGTCACATGAACTCGATGGCCGTGAAGCAGGGCGACGCGGTCAAGCCGGGCCAGCTGGTCGGCCAGCTCGGCAACACCGGACAGAGCACCGGACCGCACCTCCACCTGGAGATTCACCCAGGCGGCGGGGCGGACATCGATCCGGCCCCATGGCTGAAGTCCCACGGTCTGGTGGTTGCCTGACCGCACACCGCACCGCCAATGGCCAGCGACTGGCGGGCTGACGGGCGGGATTCGCCCGCCCGTTAGAGTTTCTCCAGCGGCGCGTAGCGCAACAGTAGGCGCTTGATCTGCGCACCACCGAAGTCGACGTGCGCCATCGATCGATCCCCCTCACCTTCGACCCGCACCACCGTGCCCAGGCCGAAGGAGTCGTGGCTGACGCGGTCGCCCTCCTTCAACGCGGGCACGGGCCGGGTCCCGGGTGAGCGCACCCCGGGACGGCCGGCCAGGGTCGCGACGGCCGGCTCACGACGACTGGTGCTCACCCCACCCCCGCCGTACGACGTCGGTTGGGTCCGCTCCCAGTCGATGAGGTCCGCCGGAATCTCGCCGAGGAAACGAGAGGCCGGGTTGTATTGCGGCTGGCCCCACGCGGAGCGCACCGCGGCCCGCGAGATGTGCAGCCGTTCTCGAGCCCGGGTGATGCCGACATAGGCGAGTCGGCGCTCTTCTTCCAGTTCCTTGGGATCCCCCAGGCTGCGTAGGTGCGGGAACATCCCGTCCTCCATCCCGACCAGGAACACCACGGGGAACTCCAGGCCCTTGGCCGTGTGCAGCGTCATCAAAGTGACGACACCGCGGGCCTCGGCCTCCTCGTCGGGGATCTCGTCGGCATCGGCGACCAGGGAGACCTGCTCCAGGAAATCGTTGAGGGCGGCGGCGGGGTCGAGGCTCAGTCCGGGACCGTCGGCCCCGGACTGACCCTCTGCCCCGGACTGGTCCTGGGCGCCGGCCTCCCACGCCTCGGCGCGGGCGTCGTCGTACTGCTTGGCGACGGCCACGAGTTCGGCGAGGTTCTCGATCCGCGTCTCGTCCTGCGGGTCGTGGGAGGCCCGGAGTTCGTCGAGGTACCCGGTCTGGACGACCACCGCCTCGAGCAGTTCGGCGATGCCGCCGCCGGCCTCGTGGACGGTCCGCAGGGCCTCCAGGAGTTCGGTAAACCGCCGTATCGCCGCGACCGAACGGGCGGCGATCCCGGGGGCGTCCTCGGGCATCGCCAACGCCTGGACGAAGCCGATGCGCTCCCGCTCGGCGAGCTGGGCGATGCATGCCTCGGCGCGTTCCCCGATGCCACGCTTGGGAACGTTGAGGATGCGCCGCAGGTTGACGGTGTCCGCCGGGTTGGCGATCACGCGCAGATAGGCCAGCGCGTCCTTGACCTCGCGACGCTCGTAGAAGCGGGTGCCGCCGACGACCTTGTAGGGCAGGCCGACCCGGACCAGCACCTCTTCGAGGGCTCGGGACATCGCGTTGGTGCGATAGAAGATGGCGACGTCGCCGGGTCGTACGCCGTGCTGGTCGGACAGGTCGTCGATCTGTCGGGCCACGAACGCGGCCTCGTCGTGCTCACTGTCCGCGACGTACCCGATGATCTTGGCCCCGCCGCCGGAGTCGGTCCACAGGTTCTTGGGGCGGCGTTCGCTGTTCTTGGCGATGACGGCGTTGGCCGCCTGCAGGATCGTCTGGGTGGACCGGTAGTTCTGCTCCAGCAGGATCGTGGTGGCGTCCGGGTAATCCGCCTCGAACTCCACGATGTTGCGGATCGTGGCGCCCCGGAAGGCGTAGATGGACTGGTCGGCGTCGCCGACCACGCACAGCTCGGCGGGCGGTACGACGGGCTCGCCGGGCTTCGCGATCCCGGTGCCGACCAGCTCCTTGACCAGCACGTATTGGGCGTGGTTGGTGTCCTGATATTCGTCGACCAGCACGTGCCGGAAGCGGCGCCGGTAGTGCTCGGCCACGTCGGGGAAGGCCTGCAGGATGTTGACCGTCGTCATGATCAGGTCGTCGAAATCGAGGGCGTTGGCCTGGCGCAGGCGACGCTGATAGGCGGTGTAGGCCTGGGCCAGCATGCGCTCGGCGTGGTTTCCCTCGGCGACCCGGGACGCAAAGGTCTCCTCGTCGACGAGTTCGTTCTTGAGATTGGAGACCTGCGCAGAGAAGCTGCGTGGCGGGTAGCGCTTGGGGTCGAGGTCCGCCTCCCGCAGGACCATGCCCATGAGTCGCTGAGAATCGGCGGCATCGTAGATCGAGAAGCTGGACTTCAGCCCGACATGGGTGGCCTCGCGGCGCAGGATCCGCACGCAGGCGGAGTGGAAGGTGCTCACCCACATGGCCTTGGCCCGCGGGCCGACCAGCGCCTCGACCCGCTCGCGCATCTCGGCGGCGGCCTTGTTGGTGAAGGTGATGGCGAGCACCTGGCCGGGCTGCACATTGCGGGCTGCCAACAGGTAGGCGATGCGGTGGGTCAGCACGCGGGTCTTGCCCGAGCCGGCGCCGGCCACGATGAGCAGCGGCCCGCCCTGATGCACGACGGCCTGGCGCTGCTGCGGGTTCAACCCGACGAGCAGGGCGTCCGGGTCGGCGCTGGCGACGCGGGGTCGCGAAGGTCGGTCCTCCCCCCAACCCGGCGTCCGGGCCTGGGCGCCGCCCGGCTCGGCGGCGCTGTCGCCGAGGGCCCAGGCCGGTACGCCGCGCGCGTCCACCGCCCCGCTGGCCTGCGCCGATGACAGGCCGGGGAGCGGTACGTCGTTGTCGAGATCGAAGAGGCTCATCGCGCGGACCATCCTAGGCCGCGCGACCGACAAGGCATCCGAGGGCCATGCCGGCCGGCACCAGCGCTGGGCCCTAGGAGTCAGCTAGGGCCCAGCCCAGATCCCCGCTCGCGCGGGGAGGACGTCCCCGGGTCGCACTGCTTGCCAACGAGACACGGGTCATCTCCGCAGGTGCAGAGCGTTGTCAGACCATGGTTGCACCCTTCAGGCATGGACCATGAAGCCGCTCGTGTCCGACGGATGAGTCACTCGATGATATGTGGTAACTTGTTCCAACCAGACAATTCAAATTGGAATGCTCATGCATCTCTTCGTGGACGAGTCCAAGGCTGGCGCGTACCTGCTCGTCGCGGCATGCGTGGAGGCGAGCACTATCGCAACTGCCAGGCATCGCCTCGATGCCTTACTGCTTCCGGGTCAGAAGAGAATCCATATGAAGACCGAGCGAAAGGAGCGCCGCGATCTGATCGCGAAGTCAGTGACGTCGATGGGGCAGCAGTGCTGTGTCCTCGACGCTGGCCGCTGCTTCCCCACCGAGCGCCAAGCGCGTGCCGCATGCCTGGAGATGCTCATTGGCCGGTATCCGAGGGCCACCACACTCAACCTCGAACGCGACGAGTCGTTGGTCGACTTCGATCGGACCGTCCTGTTCAGGGCGACGAGGGGTCTCAGCACTCGCCCGATCTACACCCACGCCAGCGCCGCGGACGAACCGCTGCTGTCGCTGCCGGACATCGTCGCGTGGTGCTGGGCCCGTGGTGGGTCGTGGCGAGACCGGATTCGCCCGGTGGCGCAACGGATCGGTGTTGAGCCGTGAGTTGCGGCCAGGGACAGCGCAAAGCCCGAGCGCCACAGTCGTCCGGCCGGGTCTCGGGCTCACTTCCTATCCCCTACGGGGGATGGCCTCTCCAGTCTAAGAGGCCGCCAGGACCACTTGTCAATGGCTCGAGCCCACGACGCAGTACAGCTCGGAAGCTCTCGAGGGGAGAACAGGGATGACGGAGCACAACTGGCGGACACCGCTTGTCGTGCTCTGGGGAAAGACAGGGGACGGCGACACGTGGCTGCCGCTGTGGCAGCACTTGGAGGACGCAGCCGCCGTCGCCGGGCTGCTCTGGGACCATTGGCTGCCCGACTCGGCGAAGGACCACATCGCCGCAGCGCTGCCCGGTGGCCACGACGACGGCCGCATCCTGCTCACCTGGCTCGCCGGAGTGCATGACATCGGCAAAGCTACCCCCGCCTTCCAAATCAAGGCCGACCGCACCTCCAGACACCTGTCCGATCGCGTGCGAGACGCGGGATTCGACCTGAACGTGCCGCTATCCGAGGCGCACCGAGCCCCGCACGGCGCCCTGAGCCACGTCCTTCTCGTGCACTGGCTCACCATCCGCTTCGGCCTCTCCGGCCGCCTCCCCCGCCGCGCCGCGCGCGCTCTCGCGGCCCTGGTCGGCGCCCACCACGGCGTCCTGCCGAGCGTCACCGACCGCCAACGCCTGGAGAACGCCACGTCCTATCGGGGTCGCTCGCCGCTGTGGGAGGTCGCCCGCCGTGAGCTGCTTGATGGGATGGCCGAGGCCACCGGTGCGGCCAGCCGACTTCCGAGCTGGCTCGAGCGGCCGTTGCCCCCGACGGTGCAGTCCTTGCTCGCCGCCGCCGTGGTCGTGGCCGATTGGCTGGCCAGCGACGCGGCCCGTTTCCCCTATGTTGACCGCCCGTCCGGGCCACCCACCTGGGATCAGCTCGGGCTGCCCCGCCCCTGGCGGGCCTCGCAACCGCCACGCGACGCGGCGGCACTCCTGCGCGAGCGATTCCCGACCCTCGCCGGGCTGCCCGGTTATGCCCCCACCCCGATCCAACGTACGGCGGTCGAGGCGGCGTGGGCCGCGGACCGTCCACCGCTGATCCTGCTCGAAGCAGAGATGGGCAGCGGCAAGACTGAAGCGGGTCTGGCCACCGCGCAGGTCTTGGCGCACCGCTTCGGCCAGGGCGGGGTCTTCATAGCGCTACCCACGATGGCCACCTCAGACGCCATGTTTGCCCGGGTCCGCTCGTGGATCGACCAGCTACCGGCCACCGGCGAGCACGCGGACCTCGCCCTCTTCCTCGCGCACGGCAAAGCGGGACTGAACGACGACTATCGCGGTCTCCCGCAGGACGACCAGGTCGCCGAGGTGTACGACGACGCGGCCGGTCACCGCAATGACAAGGCGCTGCGTCACGCCGTCGCGGTGGTCAACAGCTGGACGCGCGGGCGCCGTCGCGGGCTGTTGGCCCCATTCGTGGTGGGCACCATCGACCAGGTCCTCTTCGGTGCTTTGCGCAGCAAGCACCTACCGCTGCGGCATCTGGCGATCGCGGGCAAGGTGGTCGTCATCGACGAGGTCCACTCCGCCGACACCTACATGCGCGAGTACCTGCGCTCGATCCTGGCGTGGTTGGGGGCCTATGGGACCCCGGTCGTGCTCATGTCGGCAACCCTTCCGCCCGCCCAGCGCGCTGAGCTGCTGAACGCTTATGCGCAGGGCGCGGCCCAGTGCCCCACGCCCGGGCCCACGCTGTCGACGTACGAGCTGATCGAACCCAGCGGATACCCGCGCACGATGCTGCTCGACTCCACGCTGCGGGAGATCCCGACCGAGCAGACCTCACAGCGGCCGCGACAGGTGACCATCGAGGAACACCCCGATGAGCTGCACGACCTCGCCGCGCGGCTGCGCGAGGACCTGGTGGACGGGGGGTGCGTCGCGATCATCCGGAACACGGTGGCTCGGGCTCAGGAGACGTGGCGAGCGCTGCGGGAGGCGCTGCCCGAGGTCGAGGTAGTGCTGGCCCACAGCCGGTTCCTCGCCGTCGACCGGGCCCGGCGGGAGGCGGACCTGCGGACCCGTCTCGGGCGAACGAGCAGCGTGAGCATCGGCACCCGTCCTCATCGGCTGATCGTCGTGGGCACGCAGGTGTTGGAGCAGTCCCTGGACATCGACGTGGACCTCATGGTGAGCGACCTGTGCCCGGTCGATCTTCTGCTGCAACGGATGGGCCGGCTGCATCGCCACCCGCGCGGGGCTGGCGAGAGTGACCGGCCGCCGCGGCTGCGCGCACCGCGGCTGCTGCTCACCGGAGCGGAGTGGAGCTCTACACCGGTCGTCGCGGTGTCCGGCTCACGGAAGGTGTATGGCGAGGCCGCGCTGCTGGCCGCAGCGGCGACCCTGCGCAGGCACGGTCTCTCGATCCGGCTGCCGGAGGACATCGCGCCGCTGGTCGACGCCGCCTACGACTCAGAGTTCACCCCTCCGACGGGATGGGACCAACGCTGGGCGGCGGCCGAAGCGGCCCAAAGCCAGCGCGATCTGCGTGCGCAGAGTCGCGCCAAGGACTTCCGCCTGAGCGGTTTCGGAGCGAGTGAACCACTCCTCAAGGGGGGTGGGCTCCTTGCCGACTGCGGCTTCTTCGACCCGGGAGATCCAGACGACAGCAACGGGGGCCGCAGCCAGGTCCGCGACAGCGAAGACAGCCTGGAGGTCATCGTCGTACGGCGCCTCGGCACGGCGATCCGGCCGATGCCCGGCGTTGGACTGCCCGACGACCTGGATCTCAACCCCAATTTCCCGCCCGAGCCGCGAATCGCCCGGGCCCTCGCCGGCTGCACCGTGCGGCTCCCGGCCTGGACCACGGTGGCCAACCTGGATGCCGTCATCGCAGCCCTCGAAGACGACGCTGGTTTCGCGGGATGGCAACAGGACTGCCCGTGGCTGCAGGGCCAGCTCGTGCTCGCGCTCG
>Ga0209368_1000992_pt1 | contig 15011 bp, 15 predicted proteins | sample EBPBio242008_DNA_FD_185862 | JGI IMG/M metagenome (GOLD analysis project Ga0209368, IMG submission 185862) | Wastewater treatment Type I Accumulibacter community from EBPR Bioreactor in Madison, WI, USA - Reactor 1_4/24/2008_ DNA (SPAdes)... | ecosystem: Engineered > Bioreactor > EBPR >...
CGGACTGCGTGGCGGAGGGCACGGCCTGGCTTTGTGCGCGCGAGCCGGCCTTTGCCAGCGCGCTGACAGAGACCGGCCCTTGGCCGCTGCGCCGGCAGGATGACGGCTTTGCCGCGCTGATGGATGCAATCATCGGCCAGCAGGTGAGCGTCGCCTCGGCCAGGGCGATCCGGGCGCGGGTCGAGGCAGCAGGCTTCCTGGACGCCGCCGCCGTGGCCGGGGCCACGGAAGAGGACCTGCGCGCGGTGGGGCTCAGCCGGCCCAAGGTGCGCTACGCCCTGGCGCTGGCAAAGTCAGGCTTGGATTTCACCGCGCTGCGTGCAAGGCCCGACGAAGAGGTGATCGCCGAACTCGTCGCCTTGCCGGGGATCGGTCGCTGGACGGCCGAGATCTATGCGATGTTCGCGCTTGGACGGGCCGATGTTCTGGCCGCGGGCGACCTGGCCTTGCAAGAGGGCGCTCGGCTGCTGTTTGCCCTGGACGACCGGCCCTCCGAACGCGCGTTGCGCGACATGGCGCAGGCCTGGTCGCCCTGGCGCGCGGTTGCGGCGCGGGGGCTGTGGGCCTATTACCGCGTGGCCAAGGGCCGGGAAGGGGTATCATGACGCGCGCGCTGGACTATGGACGGAAGGGCCCGGCCTCGGGCGTGACGAAAAGCATCGTCGTCTTCCTGCATGGCTATGGCGCCGATGGTGCCGATCTTCTGGGCCTCGCCGATCCGCTGGCACCGCACCTGCCGGATACCGAATTCCTTGCCCCCGATGCGCCCGAGCCCTGCGTGGGCAATCCTTTCGGCCGCCAGTGGTTCCCGATCCCCTGGCTGGACGGGTCAAGTGAAGTCGCGGCGGCGGCGGGGCTGGAGGCCTCGGCGATCGACCTGAACGCCTTCCTTGACGCGCGGCTGGAAGAGGCGGGTCTCTCGCCACGATCACTGGCGCTGGTGGGTTTCAGCCAAGGTGCGATGATGAGCCTCCATGTCGCCCCGCGCCGGTCCGAGGCCATCGCGGGGATCGTCGCGATTTCCGGCCGTCTGTTGCGCCCCGAACTCCTGGCAGCCGAGGCTGTGGTGAAGCCGCCCGTGCTGCTGGTTCATGGCGACGCCGATCCGGTGGTGCCGTTCGAGGACATGGGCAAGGCCGGCAACGCTCTTGTCGGCGCGGGGTTCGAAACCTACGGCCATGTCATGAAGGGCACCGGCCACGGCATCGCTCCGGATGGGCTGTCGGTCGCGCTCAGCTTTCTGAAGGATCGCCTTCCCGACTGATTGCCGGCGTCAGAGCCGCCCGGCCCGCGCCTCTGCCAGCAGGTGCACACGGATGGCAGAGGCCAGTCCCTCTGCGCCGGCACGGCGCGCGTCGATCTCGGCCGCCAGGGCGTTGACCGTCATCCCCCTCTGCGAAGCAATCGCCAGCAGAGCCTCCCAGAATTCAGGCTCCAGCGAAACCGAGGTGCGGTGGCCGGAGAGGGTTAGGGAGTGCTTCTCGGGGCGGCGGGTCATGAAGCAAATTCCCTCGAAGGAACTTGCAAATTTCTTCGAAGAAATTTGCTTTGGGGTGGTCAGCTCAGCAGTTGCACTGGATCGCTTTTGCAGAAGATCACGAAATGACCCGCATTATCAACCACCCGGAATCCGCGGCGGTGAGCCTCACGCAGGAACCGGCCACGCCCGACCAACCGCTCCATATCCTGCACCTGCCGCCGGACGATCCCACCCTCGGCCACGGTCCGGGCCGAGAAGAGTTGAAGGAGCCAGTTGTCGGGGCTGATATGGGTGGGCAACGGGTTCACGACCGAAGTGTCGCTCATCACCGTAAACGCGGCGCTAATCCCCGTCCCGGCGATGCCCCTCCAGATCGCGCGCGGCCTTGGCGGCCCGCGCGCGCTCCAAATCCCGTTCGGCCTTTGTACGGCCGAACTTCGCGGCGTTCTCGTCCCCCTTCGCGCGGGCGGCCTTGCGGGCCGCCTGCTTCTTCGCCTGGCGAAGGTTGACGATCTCGGCCATCAGTCCTTGGGGCCCACCATATCTTCGGGCCGCACGATGCGGTCGAAGGTTTCGCCATCGACATAGCCAAGCGCGATGGCCTCCTCGCGCAGGGTGGTGCCGTTCTTGTGGGCGGTCTTGGCGACCTTGGTGGCCGCGTCATAGCCGATGGTCGGTGCCAGCGCCGTCACCAGCATCAGGCTTTCCTTCATCAGCTTCTCGATCCGTACAGTGTTGGCCTGAATGCCGACCACCATGTTGTCGGTGAAGGACGAGGCCGCATCGCCCAGAAGACGCATGGCCTGCAGCACATTGTAGGCCATCATCGGGTTGTAGACGTTCAGCTCGAAATGGCCCTGGCTGCCGGCAAAGCCCACCGCAGCATCGTTGCCCATGACATGGGCGCAGACCATGGTCAGCGCCTCGGCCTGGGTCGGGTTCACCTTGCCCGGCATGATCGAGGAGCCCGGCTCGTTCTCTGGCAGGATCAACTCGCCCAGGCCCGAGCGCGGGCCGGAGCCCAGGAGCCGGATGTCGTTGGCGATCTTGAACAGCGCCGCCGCCACGGTCTTCAGCGCGCCCGAGAACATGACCATCGCGTCATGCGCGGCCAGCGCCTCGAACTTGTTCGGGGCGGTGATGAAGGGCAGGTCGGTGATGGCCGCGATTTCGGTCGCCACACGGACATCAAAGCCCTTCTTGGTGTTCAGCCCGGTGCCCACGGCCGTGCCGCCCTGTGCCAGTTCATAGATGTCGGGCAGGCAAGACTTGATGCGGGCGATGCCCTTGTCCACCTGCGTGGCGTAACCCGAGAATTCCTGCCCAAGCGTCAGCGGTGTCGCATCCTGGGTATGTGTGCGGCCGATCTTGATGATGTCCTTGAACTCGGCCGACTTGGCCCACAGCGCCTTCGACAGCTTTTCCAGCCCCGGAATCAGCCCGTCGCGCGTCTGCATCCCGATGGCGACATGCATGGCGGTCGGATAGGTGTCGTTCGAGGACTGGCCCATGTTCACATGGTCGTTCGGATGAACCGGCTTCTTCGAGCCCATCACGCCGCCCAGCATTTCGATCGCGCGGTTCGAGATCACCTCGTTCGCGTTCATGTTGGACTGCGTGCCCGAGCCGGTCTGCCAGACCACCAGCGGAAAGTTGTCGTCGAACTTGCCGTCGATCACTTCTTGCGCGGCGGCGACGATGGCATTGCCAAGCACCGGGTCAAGATCGCCTTGCGCCATGTTTACACGCGCGCAGGCCTGCTTGATGACGCCAAGCGCGCGGATGATCGGCACCGGCTGGCGCTCCCACCCGATAGGGAAGTTGATGATGGAACGCTGCGTCTGCGCGCCCCAGTACTTGTCGGCAGGCACTTCCAGCGGGCCGAAGCTGTCGGTCTCGGTGCGGGTCGCGGTTGTTTTGGTCGCGGTCATGGGTGGGCCTCCTGATGCGTCCTTGATGCGGCGCGCCCCTCCTAGGACGGGGCCGCGGCGAAATCAATTGGCATACCGTCGCATACCGTCAGCGCGTCGCGAATAGATGTAGACACGGGCCGGCGGCAGGTTCAGCCAGATTCGCGGGCCGGTGGCCACGACCAGCCCCAACCGCTCGCACAGGTCGGCCGGCAGCGGCGCACGAGGACCATAGGTGAACTGCACCACGAATCCGCCAGGCTTCAGCGCATCGAAGGCGGCGGAATAGATGTCTTGCCGCAGGCTCTCGGGCATCGACAGAAGCGGCAGGCCCGAAACCACCGCATCGAAATCTCGACCTCCCAACCGGCCGATTTCCTGCGCCGGGGCGTTGTGGACGGTCACGCCATTCAGCGTTGCCGCCAGGTGGGCAGCAAACTCGGCGTTCATCTCGAACAGCGTGACATCCTGTGCCGGCACGCGCGCCAGGATCCCTGCGGTGAGCGCGCCCGTGCCGGGGCCGAACTCGGCCACCTTCATGCCGCGCACCAGTGGGGCCGCCATGGCCCGCGCCAATGCGGGCGACGAGGGCGCAACGGCCGAAATCGCCTGGGGCCCGCGCAGCAACTGGCGGAAGAAGAGGGGCAGGCCGTTTGACATGCGCGCTACTTGCGGAACTTGTCCAGACGCACGACCTCGGCCTCGCGCGGCGGATCGGGATCGTCGTCCCCGTCGTCTTCATCCTCGTCTTCGCCGTCGTCCTCATGCGATTCGAAGCGCAGGCCGAACTCGACTGACGGGTCCACGAATGTGCGGACGGCATCGAACGGAATGACAAGTGGCTCGGGCTGATTGCCGAAATTCAGCGTGATAGAAAACCCGTCATCGTCGACCTCCAGGTTCTCGTACCAGTGCTGGATCACGACCGTCATTTCGGACGGATAACGCGCCTTAAGCCAGTCGGCGATGGCCACGGCGGGATGGGTGGTGTCGAAGGTGATGAAGAAATGATGGGCGCCGGGCAGCCCATGTTCGGCGACATCGCGCAGAACGGTCTGGATGAGGCCCCGCATCGCGCGGTGCATCAGGGTTCCATAGTCGATTGACCGAGCCATGCGCGCCTTTCCCTGCCTTCCCGTCCAGCATAGGGGATTCCCTTCCGAAAGAAAGGGGGCGGGGTGGGTCAAAATCCGTGCGGTCACAAAACGGTATGGCCGAGACCGGCCAGAGCCGAAAGCGCCAGCACCGGAATCATGCCCCAATGCCGAACCAGAAGAGCCCAGGCAGCGAACAGGCCGATGGCCAGCGCGATGAGATCCACCGAGGCGAGGTCTGGCCGGATGACGCGCAGCGGGCCGATAGAGAGAGTATCGATCCGTGCAAACAGCACATGCGTGGCAAACCAGAGCGACAGGTTGGCGATTACGCCTACCACCGCGGCCGTGATCGCGGACAGCGCCGCCGATAGCCTGGGCATCGCGGTCAGACGGGCGATCCAGGGCGCGCCCGCGAAGATCCACAGGAAGCACGGCGCAAAGGTCATCCACAGCGCCACTGCCGCCCCCGCCAGGGCCAGCGGCAGCCCGCCCGCGTGCCATCCCGCCATGAAACCCACGAACTGCGTCACCAGGATCAGCGGGCCAGGCGTCGTTTCGGCCAGGCCCAACCCGGCCATCATCTCGGGCAGGGTCAGCCATTGCCGCGCCTCGACCACCTCCTGTGCCATCCAGGCCAGCACGGCATAGGCCCCGCCAAAGGTCAGCAGCGCAAGCTTCGAGAAGAAGATCCCTATCTCGGCCAGCAGCCCGCCCTCGAACAGCATCAGCAGGCCAAGTGGCACCAGCCAGACCGCGCCCCAGACTGCGACGGTGGTCGCGGTATGAGCGTGTCGCGGGGCAGGGGGCATTTCCGCCAGCGGGCCTGCTTGCGCCGCCAGCCAACCCCAGAGCGCGGCCGCAAGGATGATCACCGGGAAGGGCAGGTTCAGAAGAAAGAGTCCAAGGAAGGCCAGTCCCGCGATGATCCACTGGACCCGCCCCTTCAACGCTCGTTTCGAGACGCGCAGCAGCGCCTCGATGACGATGGCCACGACCGCCGCCTGAACACCGGCAAAGGCGGCGCTGACAAGGGGCAGGTCCCCGAAGGCCGCATAGATCGCCGAAAGGACCAGCACGACCAGGGCCCCGGGCAGCACGAACAGCCCGCCCGCAATCAGGCCACCCAGTGTGCCATGCTGGCGCCAACCCATCCATGTCGCCAGCTGCATCGCCTCGGGTCCCGGCAGCAGCATGCAGAACGACAGGGCCGAGAGATATTCCTTCTCGTCCACCCACCGCCGCTCATCCACCAACTCACGGTGCATCAGCGCAATCTGCGCCGCCGGCCCGCCGAAGGAGAGGCAGCCGATCCGGAAGAAGACACGGGTGATCTCGGGCAGGCTGACAGACTTGGTCATGCCGGGCGCCCCGCCGGCCAGTCGTGGCCCTCCTCGAAGCCGTCGCGGGCCCACCGGTAGAGCGCATCGTAAAGCAGCATCCCGGCTTCCAGCTGAGCAAGATCGTCGCGGAACATCCGCGACAGTCCGACCGAAACCGCCAGCAGACCGGCCGCCTGTGGCGCAAGGTCGTGGCGGTCGGTATCGGCAGCGCGCACCAGGGTGGCAAGCCGGTCCATCGCGGGGGTGGACAGGCCGAACTCCTCCACCATCGTGTCAAAACTGCAGCGCTCGCCGCGGTGGCTCCAGAACACGCCCTCGACGTCGAACGGCACGGCGCCGAACCTGTCGGCCACCGCCTGCACCTCGGACGGGGCCACGAAAAGGAACTGCGCCGCCGGATCGACGAAGCGTCGGATCAGCCACGGGCAGGCGATGCGGTCGATCTTCGGGCGGTGCCGCGTGACCCAGAGCGAACTTGAAGGCAGCGCTCCCATTGGGATCATCGGCAGACCGGCCTCTGCCCAGGCGGCCATGCCTCCTTCCAGCACTTCGGTGGCGATGCCTTGCGTACGCAGCAACGCAGCAACCCCCTCCGAAAGTTTGCGGCCCCGGGCGCAGATGACCACGGCCCGGTTCTTGGCCAGCGAACGCGCCAACGCTTCTGCACGATCGTGCGACACGAGCCGGGCCGTTGGCACCAGGCCGGGCAGTGTGTCCCGGTCTTCGGCCAGGCGAACGTCAAGCAGGATGGGGCAATCGGGCGTGCCGATCAGCCGAGAGAGCTGTGCAGGGGAGATCTGGCCGAATCCGGGCATGGGCATCCTATTGGCAAATGAATGGGATGCGATGCTTGGGCAGACGCCTCACGGGGGGATCGCCGCCCCCATGACCGACCTTTAGAAAGCGGAGTGAAGTCAGTCAAGCTATCGAGAACCGCTGTCACCGCGCTCTGCCTTGTGGCGGCGCGGGTCAGATCTCTCCGGCAGCAAGTGCCGCGCGGATCTGGTCCACGCCCTGGGCGATGTCGCGCTCGATGGCGCTGGCCACGCCCGCGGAATCGCCGGCGCGCAGCGCCGCAAGTGCCTCCAGGTGCCGGTCGGGCAGTTCCGCCGAGCCTACCCGCGCGCAGACCGCGCGCAGCGAAGGTCCGAACCGCAGCCATAGCCCTCGGGCGATGTCCAGCAGGATCGGTGCACCCGAGGCCTCGTAAAGCGCGAAGTGGAAAGCGTGGTTGCTTTCCAGATAGGCCGGAATGTCACCCTTGCGGATCGCTTCCGTAACCTCGTTGTCCAGCGCTTCCAGGCGGGCGACGAATTCGGGTGTGGCCTGAGCGCAGGCCAGCTCTGCCATGCGCGGCTCGACCGAAAGACGCACAAGGGCCACTTCGTCCAGCGTGCCAGCGGTCAGCTTGGGCACCGCGACTCGGCGGTTGCCCTGGGGCAGCAGCGCGCCTTCCGCCGTCAACCGCCGGATCGCCTCGCGCACCGGCGTCATGCCGGCACCGAGGTCCTGGATCAGGCCCTGGATCGTGACAGGCTGGCCCGGTTCGAGAACCCCGAACAGGATCATGTCGCGCAGCTGCGCATAGGTGACCTCGTGGGTCGGTATCTTGCGCGTCAGGTCGTCCATTGCTCGGCCTTGCGTCTGATCCCTCGGACTGGCGCTTACATCGTTCCTTGCGGCCCGGTGTCAAGCCGATTTGATCATAAGCCTTCAGGAGCGCGGCTCATAGCGGAAGAAGGTCACATCCGCGCCCCAGCCCTGGCCGGTGAGGTCATGCGCCACCAGGCCCACGAAGGCGCCGGTGAAGCTCGCATGTTCTCCCCGACCGCCCTCGTCCGAGATGATCGAGGCATCGAGGACCGGGCCGACCGGCTGCCAGCCCTCGGCCCCGTGCAGCAGGAAGCGTTGCGTGGCGCCGTCCACCTGAACGGCCAGAAGCACCTCGCCCTCGGGCAGGGGAATCGGGGCGCCGTGATAGGTCAGTCGTTCGCCGGGCCAGTCTCCCAGGCAGGAGACAAGGGTCAGGCAGCGGGCCCCTTCCTCGCGGGTGATGAGGGCGGCGTGGAACTTGTGGCGGTTGTAGTAGGTGGTCAGGCCGACGGCCTGCTGCCAGGTATGCGGGTCGGCCTGGAACCGGGCCTCGGCGCGGTAGGCGTGGTGCTCCTGGCGACGGGCGACAAGGCTCTGCTCGAACCAGGACCCCAGGCTTTCGCGGCCGATCATCCGCAGGGCGCCGCCAGTCAGGCGGAAGATGCGGTCGGGCTCGGGGGTGCGGAGCCACTGGAACTCGGGCGGCAGCGTCAGGCCGTCGAAGCGGGCCTCGCTCGGCACTTCGGGCTGCGGTTCGGCATCGGCGGGTTGGGTGTCCGACGGGACCATGGCGTTGCCGGTCAGGTAGAGCCAGCCGTCGTCCCGCCACTCGCAGCGGGCGATGCCGGTCTCGCGGCCAAGCGGGCAGGCGCGGGTGCCCGGCAGGGGGCGGCCGCAGAGGAAGGTATGCCAGGGCGTGCCGTCGGGCGCCTCGACATACTGGCCGTGGCCCACGCGCTGCAGGGGCGAGGCGGGGTCGAAGCGGGCCGTCATCAGGTGCTGGTTCGGGTGGGTCTCGTAGGGGCCGGTGATCGTGCGGGACCGGGCCATGGTCACGGCATGGTCATAGCCGGTGCCGCCCTCGGCCACGGTCAGGTAGTACCAGCCGCCCCGCTTGAAGAGATGGGGGGCTTCGGTCAGGCCGAGGGGGGAGCCTGTGTAGATGGTGTGGACCGGGCCGGTCAGGCCGGTGTCGGGCGACCATTCCTGAAGCTCGATCCCATCGAAACGGTCGTGGGCCGGGTTCAGGCCGGTGCCGGGGCCGCGGTGGTTCCACCGCATGTTGAGGAACCATTTCTTGCCCCCCTCGTCGTGGAAGAGGGAGGGGTCGAAGCCGGAGGAGTTGATGTACCAGGGGTCGGTCCAGTGCCCGTCGATGGTCTCGCAGGTGGTGATGTAGTTGTGGGCGTCCTTGAAGGCGCCGTCCAAGCGTTTGACGTCGGTGTAGACCAGCCAGAACCGGCCGTCTGCGTGGGACAGGCAGGGGGCCCAGATGCCGCAGCTGTCGGGGTTGCCCCGCATGTCCAGAAGGGCCTTGCGGTTCAGGGGGCGCGAGACCAGGCGCCAGTTCACGAGGTCGGTGGAGTGGTGGATCTGGACGCCGGGGTACCATTCGAAGGTGGAGGTGGCGATGTAGTAATCGGCCCCTACCCGGCAGATCGAGGGGTCGGGGTTGAAGCCCTTGAGCACGGGGTTGCGGATCATCTGGGCCTCCTGTCCGGGGGCGTCCGAGCTCGGACGCTTGCTCGGTTCTTTTGAAAACAATGGGTTATGAAGCCGCTTTAACTTGGACTTAACACTTGCGGCTGGTGTCGGAGCGGGGGGTTTCACACCCCGTGCCACCGGTTTCTTGAACCGGTGGCGAAACCGGTGGCACCCCCCGTGGGATATTTAGGAACGGAAGAAGGGCAAGGCGCCTTCAATGTCAGGGCCGGGGCCTTTTGTCCGGTCAGGCCAGCAGCGCAGCCGCCGCGGCGGGCGGCAGCGGGGCGGGCTGGGTGCAGGTCGTGGAGAGGGTCACGAACTGGCCGGTTTCGCCCGAGGTCAGGCAGGCCTGCATCACCTCGACCGCATGCAGCGCCCGGTCGAGCGAGCAGCGCGCGTCGCCGCCTTCGCGCAGGCTGGCCACCATGTCGGCGAGGCCAGCGGTGCGGTAGTTGGCGAGCGGGCCGCGCGGGCTGTCCTGGTTTGCCTTGCCGAAGGGATGATCCCAGGGCGCGACTTCGCTGAGCGCGCCGTCGCGGCCCGCGATTTCCAGCTTGCCGCCGAAGAAGTTGGGGTCGGGGACGTAGAGCGTGCCTTCGGTGCCGTAAAGCTCGAAGTGGTTGCGCTTGTGGTGCCAGACATCCCAGGAGGTCGAGAGCGTGACCGTGGCGCCGTTGTGGAACTCCAGGAGCGCGTGGATGTTGGTCGGCGTCTTGACCGGGACCTTTTCGCCATTGCGCGGGCCGTTCGCTATGGTGCGTTCCGACTGCGCCGAGGAGGTGAGCGCGCCCACGCGACGGACCGGGCCGATCAGGTGGATCAGGTTGGTGACATAGTAGGGGCCAAGGTCCAGCATCGGACCGGCGCCCGGCAGGAAGAAGAAGTCGGGGTTCGGGTGCCAGTGTTCCATGCCGTGGTTCAGCACGGCAGCGCCACCTGCGGTGATGGTGCCGATCTTGCCTTCGTCGATCAGGGCGCGGGCCTGCTGGTGCGCGCCGCCGAGGAAGGTGTCCGGCGCCGAACCCACGGCGAGGCCCTTGGATTTCGCCAGTTCACGCAGCTCGACGCCCTGGTCGAGCGTGAGGACGAAGGGCTTTTCCGAATAGGCGTGCTTGCCTGCCTGCAGGATGCGCTTCGTGATCGGGAAGTGCGCTTCCGGGATGGTCAGGTTGATGACGACATCCACCTCCGGGTTGGCCAGGAGGTCATCGACCGACTGTGCCTTGGTGTTGAATTCGGCGGCGCGGGCAATCGCCGCGTCCATGTTGATGTCCGCGACCGCGCGCACCTCCAGCCCCTTGAACAAGGGCGCGAGGCGCAGGTACGAGGTCGAGATATTGCCGCATCCGATGATGCCGAGACCGAGCTTTTCCATCTGATTACCACTTCTTGGCCGAGGCGATCGAGCGCGCGGCAAAGCGCGCGTGATCAGCCGGGTTGTCATGTTCCATCACGAAATGCTTGCAGCCCGCCGCCTTGAGCGCGGCGTAAAGCTGCGGCCAGTTGACCGTGCCATGGCCGACATCGGCCCAGCCATCCTCGGCCTTGTTCTCGCCCGCGGGGGCGATGTCCTTCACATGGGCGGCGGTGATGCGGCCCTTGTGCTTTTCGATCCAGGGCAGCGGGTCGGCGCCTCCGCGGATGACCCAGGCCACGTCCATTTCCCATTGCAGGTTGGGGCCGCCCTCGAAGATCGCGGCCTGGGGGATGGACCCGTCGGGCAGGGCCTTGAACTCGAAATCGTGGTTGTGCCAGCCGAAGCCGAGGCCGGCGTCGCGGTAGGGTTTGCTGGCCTTTTCCAGCCGGGCGCCAAAGGCACGCCAGCCGGCGGCATCGGTGGGGCGGTCATCGGGCATGATGTAGGGGCAGTAGATGTCTTCGATGCCCACGGCGCGGGCGATGGCCAGCACCTTTTCGGGTTCGTTTTCCAGCATCTGCAGCGAGAAATGGCCGGTCTTCATGGAAAGGCCGGTCTCTTTCAGCGCGGCGATCAACTGGGCCACGGCGGCATCGTCGGCATAGAGCGCGCCATAGCCTTCGGTGCCGGTGTAGCCGGCGGCGGCGATCATCTTCAGCGTCTCGGACAGAGGCGGGAAGTTGCGCGAGGAATAGAGCTGGTAGCTGAACATGCGGACTCCTGTCAGGCTGCGGTCGCCGAGGCGAGATCGCGGAGGGTGAAGGTCGGTTCCACCGAGAGATCGGCGGGGGTGAAGGTGACGGTCGCGTCATGGCCGGGGAAGAGCGCCATGGCATTCCCCGAGAAGCGGCCGGGCTGGTCGGATTCGACGGCGACGAAGAGGGCGAGGGCTTTCGCGCTGATCGTGATTTCCCAGGCATCGCCCTTGCGGGTGGCACTGTGGGTCAGGCCCGCGTCTTGCAGGGCATAGGCCTTCCAGGGTTTGGGCGCGAAGATGTCGCCCGAGATGCGGGTGCCGTCCTGGTGGGTCCAGGTGAAGGCGAGGATCTCATCCTTGGCCAGCGCGTCCTTTGGCAGGGTGAGGGCGAGCGTCGCGGCATCGGGGGCGACGGTGACGGTCTGGCGGTCCAGCGGGCGGGTGGTGCCGTCCATGCGGACCGCCGCCGCGCCGACCGTCAGGGTGACGGTGTCGCGTGTGTCGTTGATGGCGCGCAGTTCGATTGAGTCTTCGACCGGAACGGCCGAGACATGCAGCGGTTGGAAGAAGTGTTTCGCCATGTGATGCATGAGCTTCCAGCCGCCGCCGTGATCGAGCGAGGACCAGGAGCAGACCGGCCAGGTATCGTTCAGCTGCCAGTAGAGCGTGCCCTGGCAATGCGGCTTCAGCGAGCGCCACTGGGTGACGGCGGTCTTGATGGCGAGGCCCTGCTGGATCTGGCTGAGATAGACGAAGTTTTCAAAGCTGTTGGGGAAGCGGAAGTAGCGGAACATGGTTTCCGCGATCCGGGCGTTGCCGCCGGCGTTCTTCTGGTGGCTTTCCATCACCGGGGCGGCGATGTTGAAATCTGACCTGTCGGCGAAGCGGCGGATGACCTCCATCGACGGGTAGGACTGGAAGCCGAATTCGGAACAGAAGCGGGGCTTCACGTCGCGGTAGTGGTCGAAGTCCTTTCCTTCGTGCCAGACGGACCAGAAGTGCATGTCGCCCGACGAGTCGTCGTGCCAGGCGTCGCCGAAGGCGAGCGGGCCGGGGCTGGGGGACGAAGGCCACCAGTTGGCGCCGGGCAGCACCTCGGCCAGGGCGGATTCCACGGTGCGGTTGAGGCGGTCATAGGCCACGAGATAGCGGTCGCGGTCCTTGCGGGATTCGGGGAACCAGGTGAGCGCGCCGATGAGTTCATTGTCGCCGCACCAGACGGCGAGGCAGGCATGGTGGTTGATGCGGCGGGTGACGTCGCGCACCTCTTCGGCCACTTCGGCGAGGAAGTCGGGGGTGCAGGAGTAGAGGTTGCAGGCGAACATGAAGTCCTGCCAGACCATGAGGCCCATTTCGTCGCAGAGGTCGTAGAACCAGGTGGGTTCATAGCGGCCGCCGCCCCAGACGCGGATCATGTTCATGTTCGCATCGACGGCGGATTGCAGGAGATCCTTCGTGGCCTCTTTCGTGATGCGGCCGGCCAGCGCGTCGGCGGGAATCCAGTTGGCGCCGCGGGCGAAGGTGGGGTGGCCGTTGACGACCATGCCGAAGGAGCGGCCGGCGGCGTCGGGTTCGGACCGCAGCGTCATTTCGCGCAGGCCGATGCGGCGGGTGGCGGTGGCGGGGCCGGCGGTGACGGTGAGGGTGTGGAGCGTCTGGGGGCCGAGGCCGGCGGGCCACCAGAGATCGGGGGTGTCGATGGTCAGCGTCAGGCGGGCCACGCCGTTGCGGATGGGCGCGGTGGCGGTGGTGCCGCAGAGGCTGGCGGTGGCTTCCGTGCCGTCGGCATGGACGGCGAGGGTGACATGGGCGCGGCCGGGTTCGTGGACCTGGGTCACGACGATGTCGTGGATGCGGGGGGCGGGTTTTTCCAGGGCGATGCGGCCGTAGAGGCCGAAGGGGGCCAGCGCGATGTTCCAGTCCCAGCCGAAGTCGCAGGCGGGTTTGCGCAGCATGTTGCCATCGGGGATCGGGCAGTTCTGCGCGGCAAAGGGCACGAAGAAGGGCTGGGCGGCCTGGCGGGCGGCGCCTTCGCGGACGGAGGAGCGGAAGGTGATGGCGATCTCGTTCGCGCCTTCGCGCAGGGCGGGGGTGACATCGGTGCGCCAGCGGCGGAAGGCGTTGGCCGTGCTCAGGACGGGTTGGCCGTTGAGGGTGATCTCGGCCACGCAGTCGAGTTCCTCGATCACCAGTTCGGCCGGGCCGCCTTGCCAGTCGAAGCGGCGGGTGGCGGTCCAGTCGCGTTCGGCGATCCAGCGGCAATCGTATTCGTTGCGGCCCCAGTAGGGATCGGGGATGGTGCCGGCCTTGTGCAGGGCGGTGATGGCGTCGCCGGGGAGGTCGAAGGGGATGGTGTGGGCGGCGGTCTCGTCGGTGAGCGTCCAGCGTCCGGTCAGGTCCAGGGCCATGATGTCCTCGGGGCAGGGGAGGCCCTGCCATTTTCTGTCGTCATATATCCTCGGGGGGGGGAGGCGCCCCCGGCGCCGAGGGGGGCAGACAGCCCCCCTCACCCGGTCTCCGCTGGAGCGGCGGCCGGGAGGGTCAGATGCGCATCTCGGTCTTGGCGTCGAAGATCGAAGCGTGGCGGATGTCCACCTTCAGGTGGACCTGGGCGCCGTGCGCGGGGCGTTTCTCGACCGGCACGCGGACCGAGATGTTCGAGGTGCCGGATTTGAGCCAGACCAGGCTGTCGGCGCCCATCGGCTCGTCGATCTCGACCACGGCCGGGATGCTGCGGCCGGGTTCGGCGGTGTCGGTGATCACCAGGTGCTCGGGGCGCAGGCCCAGGATGGCCTCGGGGCGGTCCAGCACGGCGCCGCCGTCATAGCCGTCCAGCGCGATCTTCGTGCCGGCGAAGTCGAACGCCTTGCCGCCGTCCACCGTCTTGCCGGGCAGGAAGTTCATCGAGGGCGAGCCGATGAAGCCCGCGACGAACAGGTTGGACGGCCGGTTGTAGATGGTCTGCGGCGCGTCGAGTTGCTGGATCACGCCGCCCTTCATCACCGCGATGCGGTCGGCGAGCGTCAGCGCCTCGATCTGGTCGTGAGTCACATAGACCATGGTGTTGTTCAGGCGGTTGTGCAGCCGCTTGATTTCCACCCGCAGTTCCGACCGCAGCTTGGCATCGAGGTTCGAGAGCGGTTCGTCGAACAGGAACACATCCACATCGCGCACCAGGGCGCGGCCGATGGCCACGCGCTGGCGCTGGCCGCCCGACAGGGCGGCTGGCTTTCGGTCCAGAAGCGGGCCGATCTGCAGGATCTCGGCCGCGCGCGCCACGCGCTTTTCGATCTCGGCCGCTGGAACCCTGGCGTTCTTCAGCCCGAAGGACAGGTTTCCGCGCACCGACATCTGGGGGTAGAGCGCATAGGACTGGAACACCATGCCGATGCCGCGATCGGACGGCTCGGCCCAGGTCACGTTCTTGCCCTTGATCCAGATTTGGCCGTCTGTGATGTCCAGAAGCCCGGCAAGGCAGTTCAGGAGCGTGGACTTGCCGCAGCCCGAGGGGCCGAGAAGCACGATGAACTCGCCCTCGTCCACGTCGAGGTTCAGATCCTTCAGCACCGAGGTGGCGCCGAAGTTCAGCTTCAGGTTCTTGACGGAAATCGAGTGAGCCATTGCGAAGTCAGCCTTTCACGGCACCGGCGGCGATGCCGCGGACGAAGAGCTTGCCAGAGATGAAGTACACCAACAGGGGCACGAGGCCGGTGAGCAGCGTGGCCGCCATGTTGACGTTGTATTCCTTCACCCCCTGCACGGAGTTGACGATG
>Ga0209368_1001003_pt1 | contig 14853 bp, 13 predicted proteins | sample EBPBio242008_DNA_FD_185862 | JGI IMG/M metagenome (GOLD analysis project Ga0209368, IMG submission 185862) | Wastewater treatment Type I Accumulibacter community from EBPR Bioreactor in Madison, WI, USA - Reactor 1_4/24/2008_ DNA (SPAdes)... | ecosystem: Engineered > Bioreactor > EBPR >...
TGGCGCCCGCCGGTCCTGCAGCCATCATTCAACCTTCGACAACCTCCCCACCGGGGCCGCCGCGCCCGTGCAACCGCTGACGTGGCCACCTGCCATAACAAAGCGGATCGGCCGACCTTCAGCATCGGCGACGGCATGCACCGCGGTGAACGTGCCGCCCTCGGTTCCGTCGATCCGTCGGCCTCTCCGGTCGTCCAGCGATCCGCCTTGGGATCGGTCCCGCCGGCCGTCACAGGCTGGCGAACCGTCGCTGCCGCCGGCCCGCGAATCTGCGGGCAAGGGCCAGATCAGGAATCGTGCAGGGCAGGGGGCAGACGCCCGGCGTCGCCCGTCCGACGCGGATGCATCGCGCCCTCAGCCCTGCGAGGCGACGCTCACCTCGGTCCCCCATTCCGCGCAGCGCCGCGCCAGATCCTCCGGCAGGGGGCGGTCGGTGAACAGGCAATCCAGCTCGGACAAGGATGCCAGCCGCGCCGGGGCCGACCGGCCCAGCTTCGAATGATCCGCCACCAGGAAGGTCCGCCGCGCCTGCCGGATGATGGCCTTCGACACCCGCACCTCGGCCAGGTCGAAGTCCAGAAGATCCCCGTCCCGATCCAGCGCCGAAGTGCCGATCACCGCGATGTCCACCTTGAACTGCTCGAAGAACTGCGTTGTCAGCTCGCCCACCAGCCCGCCATCGCTGCGCCTCAGCGCGCCCCCCGCCACGATCACCTCGCACGACGGGTTGGCGACCAGGATGTTGGCCACATTCATGTTGTTGGTGATCACCGTGATGTTGCGATGCGCCATCAGCTCGCGCGCCACCGCCTCGGTCGTGGTGCCAAGGTTGAGGATCAGCGACGAATTCTCGGGAATGGCCGCCGCGCAGGCCCGTGCGATGGCCGCCTTGCCGGCGTCGTTCATCCGGCGCCGCTCTTCATAGCCGATGTTGGCCACGCCGATGCGCAGCACCGCCCCGCCATGCACCCGGTCCAGCAGGCCGCTGTCGGACAGCTCCGTCAGGTCGCGGCGGATGGTCTGCAAGGTCACGTCAAAGCGCCGCGCCAGATCCTCCACCACCACGCGCCCCTCGGCCCGGGCGATGTCCAGAATCTCCGACTGACGAAAGCTCAGGGCCAAACGAACGTTCCTCTGCGTTCCTGCTGCCAGCGAAACCGCGCTCTTCTGCGCTGCTGGCGCGAATGTCCTGTCCATAGTTGCAAGACCGATGCTTGCTGTCACCCCCTTGTCCACGCCGCACCGCCGCAGAGGCCCGTGCCGCAGTTGCATGATCGTTTTTGCTCTCGCAGCAATTCGGAATGTTCGTTTTGATCCAAAACGCGGGAAAGCGAAAAAACTCGTTGACCGATCCCCGAATCCGGTCCACGTTCCCCGCCGAACGACCCAGCACCCCGAAAAGGCGCACGCGTGACGGCGACGGATCTCTTCATCATCGGTGGCGGCATCAACGGCTGCGGCATCGCCCGCGATGCCGCCGGCCGCGGCCTTTCGGTCGTGCTGGCCGAACAGGGCGACCTTGCTCAGGCCACCTCGTCGGCCTCGACCAAGCTGTTCCACGGCGGCCTGCGCTATCTCGAATACTTCGAATTCCGTCTCGTGCGAGAGGCGCTGCACGAACGCGAGACGCTGCTCGTCGCCATGCCGCATATCTCCTGGCCCATGCGCTTTGTCCTGCCGCTGCACCAGGACATGCGCTTCGACAGCGAAACCCCCACCTCGCGGCTCCTCAGCTTCGTCATGCCCTGGATGAAGGGGCGCCGCCCGGCCTGGCTCATCCGGCTCGGTCTCTTCCTCTATGACGCCATGGGGGGGCGGAAGATCCTGCCCGCCACCCGCGCGCTGGACCTCGCCACCGATCCCGCGGGCCGCCCGCTGAAGCCGGGGTTCCACAAGGCCTACGAATACTCCGACTGCTGGGTCGAGGACTCGCGCCTTGTGGTGCTGAACGCACGCGACGCCGAGGCGCGAGGCGCCCGCATCCTGACCCGCACCCGCGTCACCTCGGCGCAGCGCGAAGGCGATCTCTGGCGCGTGGAAACCGAAGGACCGAACGGCCCCGCCACCCATTTCGCCCGCGCGCTGGTCAATGCCGGCGGACCCTGGGTGGAAAACGTGATCCGCAACGTCGCCCGCATCAATTCCAGCGAAGGCGTCCGCCTCGTGCGCGGCAGCCATATCGTCACGCGCCGGCTGTTCGACCATGACCGCTGCTATTTCTTCCAGGGGTCCGACGGACGCATCATCTTCGCCATCCCCTATGAAGGCGATTTCACCCTGATCGGCACCACCGACAAGGATCACACCGCCGCCCCCTCCGATGTCCGCTGCACGGATGAAGAGCGCGACTACCTCTGCGCCTTCGCCAGCCAGTACTTCGCCAAACCCGTCACCCCGGCCGATGTGGTCTGGACCTATTCCGGCGTGCGCCCGCTCTACAACGACGGCGCCAAGTCCGCCACGGCGGCAACGCGCGACTATGTGCTCAGCCTCGACACCACGGGCGCGCCGATGCTGAATGTGTTCGGCGGCAAGATCACCACCTATCGCCGCCTGGCCGAACATGCGATGGAAAAGCTCTGCCCGGTGCTGGGCGTGACGGCCGGTCCCTGGACCGCGCGGGTCGCCTTGCCCGGCGGCGATTTTCCGGTGGACGGCGTGCCCGCCCTCATCGCCGGCCTGCGCCGCGACTATCCGTTTCTCGATGAATTCTGGGCCGGCCGACTGGTCCGCGCCTATGGCACCGAGGCCCGCGCGATCCTGGGGCAGGCGACATCCGCCGCCGACCTCGGCCGCGCCTTCGGCGCCTCGCTGACCGAGGCCGAACTTCGCTGGCTGATGACCAGGGAATATGCCGTGGCCGCCGCCGATGTGGTCTGGCGCCGCTCGAAACTGGGGCTGCGGCTCACAAAGGACGAAATCGACGCAATCGACGCCTTCATGGCAAGCGAACGCGAAAGGCTGGCGGCCGAATAGGCCGACCCTGGGGAGGGAAGACGGAATGGCGCTGGAACTGGACGGGGTGTCAAAGGTCGTGGCCGGCCGCCCCCATATCCACCCCACGCATCTGACGCTGGAACGCGGCACCATGAACGTGCTGCTCGGGCCCACGCTGTCGGGCAAGACGACGCTCATGCGGCTGATGGCCGGCCTCGACGTCCCCACCTCGGGGCGTCTGCGCTGGCACGGCCAGGATGTCACCGGGATGCGCGTGCAGGACCGCAAGGTGGCGATGGTCTACCAGCAGTTCATCAACTACCCCTCGATGACGGTCTATGAAAACATCGCCTCGCCCCTGCGCCTGATGGGCAAAAGCCAGGCCGAGATCGACCGGTCGGTGCACAAGGCTGCCGATCTGATGAAGCTGACGCCGCTTCTGCAGCGCAAGCCGCTGGAATTGTCGGGCGGCCAGCAGCAGCGCTGTGCGCTGGCCCGCGCGCTGGTAAAGGAGGCCGGCCTCGTGCTTCTGGACGAGCCGCTCGCCAACCTCGACTACAAGCTGCGCGAGGAACTGCGCGCCGAGATCCCGAAGATCTTCGAGGAATCCGGCGCCATCTTCGTCTATGCCACGACCGAACCGGAAGAGGCGCTGCTTCTGGGCGGCAACACCGCGACACTCTGGGAAGGCCGCGTCACCCAGTTCGGCCCGACGCCGCAGGTCTATCGCAACCCGGCCGACGCCATCACCGCCCGCGTGTTCTCTGACCCGCCGATGAACTTCCTGCCGGTGCAGCGGCGCGGGTCCAAGGTGATCCTGGGGACGGGCACCGAAGCCCCGGCCCTGGGCGCCTTCGCGGCCGTGCCCGAAGGTCGTTACCGGGCGGGCTTCCGCTCGAACCACCTCGAAGTCAGCCGCCACAGCGCCGAAGCTGTGTCTTTCCCCTGCACCGTCGCCGTGACCGAGATCACCGGGTCCGAAAGCTTCCTGCACCTCGACCACGGACCAGACCGCTGGGTGGGCCTCGTGTCGGGCGTCCACGACTATGCCCCCGGCACCGACCTGACCGTCTGGCTTGATCCGGCGCATGTCTATGTCTTTGCCGAAGACGGCGCATTGGTGGCACCCGCCGCCTATGCGGCCGCGGCATAGGGAGAGCGCGATGGCCCGCATCACCCTGTCGAAGCTCGCCCATTCCTACTTGCCCAACCCGAAAGGCGAGTCGGACTACGCGCTTAAGGAAATGGATCACGTCTGGGACGACGGCGGCGCCTATGCGCTTCTGGGGTCTTCCGGCTGCGGCAAGACCACGCTCTTGAACATCATCTCGGGCCTCGTGCATCCCAGCCAGGGCCGCGTGCTGTTCGGCGACCGCGACGTGACGAACGCCCCCACCGCGGAACGCAACATCGCCCAGGTGTTCCAGTTCCCGGTCGTCTACGACACCATGACCGTCCGCGACAACCTCGCCTTCCCGCTGCGCAACCGCGGCATGGAGCCCGGATACATCGCGCAGCGCGTCGCCCAGATCGCGCGGATGATCGGCATGGAAGCCGGGCTTGACCGCAAGGCGCGCGGCCTGACCGCCGATGCCAAGCAGAAGATCAGCCTCGGCCGCGGCATGGTGCGCGAGGATGTGAACGCCATCCTCTTCGACGAGCCGCTCACCGTCATCGACCCCCACATGAAATGGGAGCTTCGCACCCAGCTGAAGAAGCTGCACCGCGAATTCGGCCACACGATGATCTACGTCACCCACGACCAGACCGAGGCGCTGACCTTCGCCGACAAGGTGGTGGTCATGTACGACGGCCGCGTCGTCCAGATGGGCACGCCCCAGGACCTGTTCGACACCCCCGCCCATACCTTCGTGGGCTATTTCATCGGCTCCCCCGGCATGAACCTGATCGACGCCGTTGTCGACGGCACCCACGCCCGCCTCGGCGACCAGACCCTGCCGCTCGGCGCCGCCTACGGCCCCGCCGCGGGCCGGGTCCAGATCGGCATCCGCCCGGAATTCGTCAGCCTCTCCGCCACCGAGGGCCTGCCCGTCACCATCCGCCGGGTCGAGGACGTGGGCCGCCACCGCATCGTGCGCGCCAGCTTCCAGGGCCGCGACCTGAACGCCATCCTGCCCGAAGGCAGCGGCCTCTCGCCCGACCTTACCCGCATGGTCTTCGATCCCGCCCATATCGGCGTCTATGTCGACGACTGGCGCGCCACCCCGCTCGGAAGGGCCGCCTGATGGAAAAGACCGTCAACCACAAGGCCTGGTTCCTCGTCGTCCCGGTCCTCGTCCTCGTCGCCTTCTCGGCGGTCATCCCGCTGATGACCGTGGTGAACTACTCGGTCAACGACACCTTCGGGAACAACGAATTCTTCTGGAACGGCCTCGACTGGTTCGAGGAAATGGCCACCTCCGAACGCCTGCATGCCGCCCTCGGCCGCCAGGTGATCTTCTCGGCCGTCATCCTGGCCATCGAGGTGCCGCTTGGCATCTATGTCGCGCTCAACATGCCGAAGCGGGGCTTCTGGGCCAGCTTCTGCCTGGTTCTCATGGCGCTGCCCCTCCTGATCCCGTTCAACGTGGTCGGCACCATCTGGCAGATCTTCGGCCGCGTCGACATCGGCCTTCTCGGCCACACGCTCGCCGCCATGGGCATCGACTACAACTACACCAACGATCCCGTCGATGCCTGGATCACCGTCATCGTCATGGATGTCTGGCACTGGACGAGCCTCGTGGCGCTCCTGTGCTACGCCGGCCTGCAATCCATCCCGCAGGCCTATTACCAGGCCGCCCGCATCGACCAGGCGACCCGCTGGAAGACCTTCCGCTACATCGAGCTGCCAAAGCTCAAGGGCGTGCTCCTCATCGCCGTTCTCCTGCGCTTCATGGACAGCTTCATGATCTACACCGAACCCTTCGTCGTCACCGGGGGCGGGCCGGGCAACGCCACCACCTTCCTGTCCATCGACCTCGTGAAGATGGCCGTGGGCCAGTTCGACCTCGGCCCCGCCGCCGCCTTCTCGATCATGTACTTCCTCGTCATCCTGCTGGTCTCCTGGGTCTTCTACACCGTGATGACCAGCCTCGACCGAGAGGAGGCCCGCTGATGCGCATGAAGGGTTCCGCCCTGGTGATGGGCCTCTACCTCCTGTTCCTGCTGGTGCCGATCTACTGGCTCCTGAACATGAGCCTGAAGACCAACACCGAGATCCTGTCGACCTTCACGCTCTGGCCGCAGGACCTGACCTTCGCCAACTACATGACGATCTTCACCGACCCGGCCTGGTACATGGGCTATGTCAACTCGATCATCTATGTGGTGATGAACACGGTGATCTCGATCACCGTCGCCCTTCCCGCGGCCTATGCCTTCAGCCGCTACACCTTCATGGGCGACAAGCACCTGTTCTTCTGGCTGCTGACCAACCGCATGGCCCCGCCGGCCGTCTTCGCGCTGCCCTTCTTCCAGCTCTACTCCTCGGTCGGCCTGTTCGACACGCACATCGCCGTGGCGCTGGCGCACTGCCTCTTCAACGTGCCGCTCGCGGTCTGGATCCTCGAAGGCTTCATGCGCGGGGTCCCGAAGGAAATCGACGAGACCGCCTATATCGACGGCTATTCCTTCGGCCGCTTCTTCGTGAAGATCTTCCTGCCGCTCATCGCCTCGGGCGTCGGCGTCGCCGCCTTCTTCTGCTTCATGTTCTCCTGGGTCGAGCTTCTGCTCAGCCGCACCCTGACCTCGGTGAACGCAAAGCCCATCGCCGCCACCATGACCCGCACCGTCTCGGCCTCGGGGATGGACTGGGGCGTGCTGGCCGCCGCGGGCGTGCTGACCATCATCCCCGGCGCGCTCGTGATCTACTTCGTCCGCAACTACATCGCCAAGGGCTTCGCCCTGGGGAGGGTGTGATGACAGCCCCCCTCCGCGCGTCCTTCCGTCTCCCCGCCCTGCGCCTCCTCGCCCCCTCGTGGGGAGGGGCCGGGGGAGGGGGGAACACACCAACCGCCCCGTATCGCACCGGAGCCCACTCATGACCGCCCGCTCCCGCGCCAACTGGCCCGTCATCACCATCGGCTTCGCGGCCCTCTTCGCGGTCTGGCTGGCCGTCCTGGTCGCCGCCGTTCCGTCCGACGACAGCGGCAAGCTGTGGTTCGATCCGATCATCGCGGGCGGCTGGATGGCCTGGACCTTCCCGGTCGCCCTGTTCTTCACCGTGATTGCCGGGCTGCTCGTCACCTTCACGCTCCTGGCCATCCGGTTCCCCGAAACCCCGCGCATCGGCATCCTGCGGATCGAGACCACGCGCGGCGACCGGCTGTTCATCAGCCTTCTCGGCTCGGCCTTCATCTGCGTCGGCTGGATCTTCTTCGCCGGTCCGCCCCTCTGGGGCGCCCTGGCACTCTGCCTTCTCTACGCCTTCGCGGTGTTCCGCTGGGTCTAGGAAGGATCAAGGCGCCGGGGAGCGCGGATGCGACCCGCACCCCCCGGCTGGACTGCAAAACCGGAAGTCTCACATTCCAAGGGAGGAAGATAATGAGGACGAAACGGACAGCAACAGCGATGGCGCTTGCGCTACTCGCTTGCGGCGCCCCGGCCTGGGCCGACATGGAGGCGGCAAAGGCTTTCCTCGACACTGAAATCGGCGAACTCTCGGTGCTGCCCCGCCCCGAACAGGAAGCCGAGATGCAATGGTTCATCGACGCGGCCAAGCCCTATGCGGGCATGGAGATCAAGGTCGTCTCGGAAACCATCACCACCCACGAATACGAATCCAAGGTGCTGGCCCCGGCCTTCGAGGCGATCACCGGCATCAAGATCACCCATGACCTGATCGGCGAAGGCGACGTGGTCGAAAAGCTGCAGACCCAGATGCAGTCGGGCGAGAACATCTATGACGCCTACATCAACGACTCGGACCTGATCGGCACCCACTGGCGCTATCAGCAGGCCCGCAACCTGACCGACTGGATGGCAGGCGAAGGCGCGGCCGTCACCAACCCCGGCCTCGACCTGGCCGATTTCATCGGGCTCAAGTTCACCACCGGCCCCGATGGCAAGCTGTACCAGCTGCCCGACCAGCAGTTCGCGAACCTCTACTGGTTCCGCTACGACTGGTTCAACGACCAGAAGACCAAGGACGACTTCAAGGCCAAGTATGGCTATGACCTCGGTGTTCCGCTGAACTGGTCGGCCTACGAGGACATCGCCGAATTCTTCACCGGCCGCGACATGTCCTATATCGGCGGCCCGGCCAAGGTCTATGGCAACATGGACTACGGCAAGAAGGACCCCTCGCTCGGCTGGCGCTACACCGACGCCTGGATGTCCATGGCCGGCATGGGCGACGTGGGCGAGCCGAACGGCCTGCCAGTGGACGAATGGGGCATCCGCGTGGACGAGAATTCGCGTCCCGTCGGCTCCTGCGTGGCCCGTGGCGGTGCGACCAACGACGCGGCCGCCGTCTATGCCGTGACCAAGGCGATCGAATGGCTGCAGAAGTACTCGCCGCCGGAAGCCCAAGGCATGACCTTCGGCGAAGCGGGCCCGGTTCCTGCCCAGGGCGAGATCGCCCAGCAGATGTTCTGGTACACCGCCTTCACCGCCGACATGGTCAAGGAAGGCCTGCCGGTCATGAACGAGGACGGCACGCCCAAGTGGCGCATGGCGCCCTCGCCGCACGGCACCTACTGGCAGGAAGGCATGAAGGTCGGCTACCAGGACGCCGGCTCCTGGACGCTCTTGAAGTCCACGCCGCTGGATCGTGCCCAGGCGGCCTGGCTCTATGCCCAGTTCGTGACCTCCAAGACGGTTGACCTGAAGAAGTCCTCGGTCGGCCTGACCTTCATCCGCGAGTCCACGATCGACAGCCAGTACTTCACCGACCGTGCGCCCAAGCTCGGCGGCCTGATCGAGTTCTACCGCTCGCCGGCGCGCGTCCAGTGGTCGCCCACCGGCACCAACGTGCCGGACTATCCGAAGCTGGCGCAGCTCTGGTGGCAGAACATCGGCGACGCTCTCTCGGGCGCCAAGACCCCGCAGGAAGCCCTCGACGCGCTCTGCGCCGAACAGGAAAAGGTGCTGATCCGTCTCGAAAAGGCGGGTGTGCAGGGCGACATCGGCCCGAAGATGAACGAAGAGCAGGACGCGCAGGTCTGGCTCGACGCTCCCGGCGCGCCGGTGGCCAAGCTCGACAACGAAAAGCCGCAGGGCGAGACCATCGCCTATGACGAGCTGATCAAGTCCTGGCAGAACTGATCCTGCCCCCGGCAGGGCGCCCCGCGCGGGCGCCCTGCTTCCCTCTTGCGGACGAAAGTTAAGTCCAAGTTAATGCGCGCTCGCAAGCTGTTGATTCCATTCAATCCGTTGAAGCGTCCGAGCTCGGACGCCCCATCGGACCCGGGGGGACCATGACCCATATCCTCGCCATCGACCAGGGCACCACCTCGACCCGGGCCATCGTCTTTGACCCGGCCCTCCGCGTCCTCGCCTCTGCCCAGCAGGAATTTCCCCAGCATTTCCCGGCCTCCGGCTGGGTCGAACACGACCCCGCCGACCTGTGGTCCACCACCGCCGCCACCGCCCGCGCCGCCATCGAAAAGGCCGGCCTCCACGGCGCCGACATCGCCGCCATCGGCATCACCAACCAGCGCGAGACCACCCTGGTCTGGGACCGCGCGACCGGCGAGCCCATCCACCGCGCCATCGTCTGGCAGGACCGCCGCACCGCCTCCACCTGCGACCGCCTCCGCGCCGAGGGGCTGGAGGCCACGATCACCGCCCGCACGGGCCTCCTCCTCGACCCCTATTTCTCCGCCACCAAGGTCGCCTGGATCCTCGACCATGTGGAAGGCGCCCGCGCCCGCGCCGCCCGGGGCGAGCTGGCCTTCGGCACCGTGGACAGCTGGCTGATCTGGAACCTGACCGGCGGAAAGGTCCATGCCACCGACGCCACCAACGCCGCCCGGACCATGCTCTACGACATCGGCCGGGGGCAGTGGGACGAAGATATCTGCCGGGCGCTGGACATCCCCCTGTCCCTCTTGCCCGAGGTCCGCGACTGCGCCGCCCCCTTCGGCACGACCCGCCCCGACCTCTTCGGCCACCCGATCCCGATCCTGGGCGTCGCCGGCGACCAGCAGGCCGCCACCGTGGGCCAGGCCTGCTTCGCCCCCGGCATGATGAAATCCACCTATGGCACCGGCTGCTTCGCCCTCCTGAACACCGGGCCGGACATGGTGGCCTCGAAGAACCGGCTCCTGACCACCATCGCCTACCAGCTGGGCGGCAAGCCGACCTACGCTCTGGAGGGCTCGATCTTCATCGCCGGCGCCGTGGTCCAGTGGCTGCGCGACGGGCTGAAGATCATCCGCTCGGCCTCCGAGACCCAGCCCCTGGCCGAGGCGGCCGACCCGAGCCAGAGAGTGATCCTCGTGCCCGCCTTCACCGGCCTCGGCGCGCCCTACTGGCGGCCCGACTGCCGCGGCGCAATCTTCGGGCTGACCCGCAACTCCGGCCCGGCCGAACTGGCCCGTGCCGCCCTGGAAAGCGTGGGCTTCCAGACCCGCGACCTCCTCGAGGCCATGCGCGCCGACTGGACCGCGGCCGCCGAAGGCGTCCTGCGGGTCGATGGCGGCATGTCGGCCAGCGACTGGGCCATGCAGTTCCTGTCCGACATCATCGGGGCCGAGGTGGACCGGCCACAGGTGCTGGAGACCACGGCCCTGGGCGCGGCCTGGCTCGCCGGGATGCAGGCGGGCCTCTGCCCCGGACCGGAAGAGTTCGCCCGAAGCTGGGCCCTGGACCGGCGCTTCCTGCCCGCCATGCCCGCGGCCGAGCGCGCCGAGGCCTATGGCCGCTGGCAGCGGGCCGTCCAGGCCACGATGCAGGCGTGACCCCCTTCGGCATCGTCATGCCCGGCCGCATCCTCTTTGGCCGGGGCGAAGCGGCGCGGGCGCCCGAACTGATCGTGTCTCTCGGGCGGCGCGGCATCGTCGTGCACGGAGCCTCTGCGGCGCGGGCCGCGTGGCTGACCGAGGCGCTGAAGGATCGGGCCGAGGTGCTCGCACTCACCTGCGCGGCAGAGCCCGACCTGTCTGCGGTCATCGCAGGGACGGAAGACGCCAGGCGGTTCCGGCCAGACTGGGTGGCGGCCATCGGCGGCGGGGCGGCGATCGACTTCGGCAAGGCCATCGCGGCCCTGGTACCGATGGACACGCCGGTGACGGATCACCTGGAGGTGGTGGGCAAGGGATTGCCCCTGTCCGTGGCACCCTTGCCCTTCGTGGCGCTGCCCACGACGGCCGGCACCGGCGCCGAGGCCACGCGGAACGCGGTGATCGGCCTGCCGGAGCATGGCCGCAAGGTCTCGCTGCGCGATGACCGGATGATGCCGCGCCTGGCCATCGTCGATCCGGCGCTGACCGATCATTGCCCGAAGGGCGTGACGCTGGCCTCGGGGCTGGATGCCGTGGTGCAGGTGATCGAGCCCTTTGTCTCGACCCGGGCCAATGCCTTCACCGATGCGGTGGCATGGCCGGCCATCGGCCAGGGACTGCGGGCCCTGGCACGTGTGATGCAAGGCGAGGATGCCGCCGCGCGAGACGCGATGGCCTGGGTCAGCCTTTCGGGTGGCATCGCGCTGTCCAACGGGGGGCTTGGCGCCGTGCATGGGCTGGCCGGCCCCATCGGCGGGCTTTGCGGTGCCGCCCATGGGGCGATCTGCGGGGCACTTCTGGCCCCGGTGCTTGCCGCCAACCGGCGCCTGGCTCGCGGTGCCGCGGCCGTCCGGCTGGATCTGGTCTGCACCGAAATCGCCAGGGAACTCGGCTGCAATCCGGTCGATGCGCCACAGGCGCTTGGCCGCTGGATTGCCGATCTGGGGCTGCCGGATCTTGCAGCCCAAGGCCTTTCGCCCGACCGGCACGAAGCGATCGCCCGGGCCTCGATCAGCAGCAGCTCGATGAAGGGCAATCCGGTCGCGCTGGATGAAGCGCAGTTGGTGGCGATCCTGCAAGCCGGCTCCAATCCGCGGGGTGCCTGACATGGATGCCTTGGCGCTGACCGGGGCAAGCCGTTCGGCTGGGGGCCAAGGTCGCGCGCTGCCTGCCGGCGCAGGGCGCGGGGGGAGGCGCGATGCGCGCGCATGACAATCGGGCCTGGTGGCTTCTGCTCCCCGCGCTGGTACTTCTGGCCGTCGTCGGGGTGCTGCCGCTCTTGGCCGTGGTGAACTACGGCTTTCACGACATCTTCTCGCTCAGCGACGTCCATTGGGTGGGGTTCGACTGGTATGCCGACATCCTGAACTCGCACAGGTTCCTGGCCTCGCTTGGGCGGAGCTTCCTGTTCTCGGCTCTGGTTCTGGCGATCCAGGTGCCGCTTGGCATCGCGGTGGCGAAGCTTCTGGTGCCCTATGGCCCGCGGGCGGTCTGGGGGCTCATGCTTTGCGCCCTGCCGCTGGTGGTGCCGTGGAACATGATCCCGATGCTGTGGCTTGGCCTGATCGACACCAGAACCGGCATCCTCGGTCCGGGGCTGGCGGCCCTCGGCTTCGACTGGAAGTTCACCGGCTGGCACACCTGGGTGCTGCTTCTGGCGGTCGATACCTGGCACTGGCTGGGATTGGTGGTCGTGCTGGCCTATGCCGGGCTGGCGGCGATTCCGCAGGCCTATCACCAGGCCGCGGCCATCGACGGCGCATCGCGCTGGTCGGTCTTTCGCCACATCGAATTGCCGCGGATCTCCGGCGCACTGGCCATCGTCTTCCTGCTGCGCTTCGTTGACAGCTTCATGATCTATACCGAGGCCTTCGCCATAAATGCCGGCGGGCCGCAGGATGCGACACGCTTCCTGTCGGTGGAACTGGGCGAGGAAATCAAGGGCTTCTCCTACGGCCAGGCGGCGGCCAGGGCGACGCTCTACTTTCTGGTCGTGCTGACGGTGGTCTGGGCCTTCGTCATCGCCACCCGCCGAAGGGAAGAGGCATGATACGCCTCCTCGCCCTTCTGGCGCTGGCAGCCTTCATCCTCTTGCCGCTGGTACAGGCGGTGATGCTCAGCTTCACCGCCACGCTCCCGACCGAAACCGTGGCCGAGGGCACCATCGGCCTGATGAACTACCGCAATGTGCTGGCCTCGCCCGAACTGCGGGCGGCCATCGTCAACTCCCTGATCTACGTGACGTTGAACGTGACACTTTGCATCGCGGTCGGGCTGCCTGCGGCCTATGCGCTGGCGCGCTTTCGCTTTGTTGGCGACCGGCATTTCCTGCTGGCGATCCTGGTCTTTCGTGTCACGCCGCCAGTGGTGTTGTCCTTGCCGGCCTTCATCCTGTTTTCGCGCTTCGGACTGGTCAATTCGCCAGTCGGGATTGCGCTGATCCATTGCCTGTTCAACCTGCCCGTCGCGATCTGGATCCTGGAAAGCTTCATCCGCGCCGTGCCGCGCGCCTTTGACGAGACCGCCTTCCTGGACGGTCACTCCGGTCCTTCGTTCTTCTTCCGTCACCTGATCCCTGCCATCGCGCCGGGAATCGGGGTGGCGGCCTTCTTCTGCTTCATCTTCTCCTGGGTCGAGGTCGTCTTTGCCCGCATCCTCACCGTGACGGCGGGCAAGCCGATCACCATGGCGATCGGGGCGATGTTCGGCTTCCAGACCGATATCGGCAAGGTCATGGCGATGACCTGCCTTTCGCTGGTACCGGGCGTGATGATGATCTGGCTCGCCCGCAACCACCTGGCCAAGGGTTTCGATCTGCGGGCCTGAAAACCTGGGGTGAGTTTGGGGATCACCAGCCCCTCCCGCCGCCAGATCCACTCAACTCGCTTCACGTTCACCACCCAGCCAGCTTCGCGCAGCCGCACCGTGATGCGCCGCTAGCAATATCGGCCGAATTGCGAGGGGAGCGCGGTCATGTCCGCGGTCGGCGCGTCTTCATCGGCCCGGCCTTGTGGCACCTTCCGCCGTGTCGCGCGATGCAGCCCGAGCACGCGACAGACGAACCGTTCCGGGGCCCGGATTTTCTGCCTGACATGCTCGATGCAGGCACGGCGGCGGGCGGGGCTCGGAGGTTTCGCTGACGCGGACCCTAGACTCCCGGTGCAGCCTCCCTTCTCCAACTCTTGCAGCCGCTTCACCTGGCCGGCCTTCAACCCGCCGGACTTCCTGCGCCACCGACAGAAGGTGAAACGCGTCACACTGATCGACCGCACGGCCTCCGCAACCGATCAGCCCTGCGACACCAAGACATCAACCTGCCGCAGCTTCGTAACGATCTCCTCCGGCTTGTGCTTCTTCTGGGGCAATCCTTGATCCTCCGTCTGGCTCAACAGCCTACTTCGGAGAGGACCACTTTTCATGGGCCAGACCAGCCAGAGGTCCGGCTTACCCTTCGGCCCACCGCGCCCGCAGGGCGGCACCGGCTTCGCGCAGGGCACGGCGGCCAGCGTCCAGGCCGCCGTTCCACATCGGGAAGGCGTGGATCATGTGGGGCCAGACCTGCATCGTCACGGGAACATTGGCCGCGCCCGCGCGCCGGGCCAGCCGCACCGAGTCGTCCAGCAGCGTCTCTGCCGCGCCCACCTGGATCATCAGGGGCGGCAGCCCCGCCAGATCGCCGAACAGGGGCGAAAGGCGCGGGTCGGTCCGGTCCATGCCGGCGGGCACATAGGCCGCGGCCAGCTCCTCCAGATAGCCGCGGTGGATCAGCGGATCCACCGCATCGTTCTCGGCGATCGACGCGCCCGACATCGTCAGGTCGGTCCAGGGCGACAGAAGCCAGGCCATCGCCGGCAGCGCCTCGCCCATGTCGCGCAACCGCATCGCCAGCACCAGCGAAAGCCCGCCGCCCGCGCTGTCCCCGCCCACCACGATCCGCTCTGCCGCGATTCCCTGACCGCGCAGCCAGTGC
>Ga0209368_1001012_pt1 | contig 14689 bp, 13 predicted proteins | sample EBPBio242008_DNA_FD_185862 | JGI IMG/M metagenome (GOLD analysis project Ga0209368, IMG submission 185862) | Wastewater treatment Type I Accumulibacter community from EBPR Bioreactor in Madison, WI, USA - Reactor 1_4/24/2008_ DNA (SPAdes)... | ecosystem: Engineered > Bioreactor > EBPR >...
CCTCTTCCACACGGTCGAGGAACTGGGCACCGACCCCGCTTTCCGCCTGGTGCGCGCCGCGCGCCCGATCCGCGGTGGCAGGACGCCCCAGGACAGGAGATCCGCATGAGCTTTTCCATCACCGGCAAGACCGCCATCGTCACCGGGGCCGCCTCGGGCATCGGCCTCGCCATCGCCCGGCACTTCGCCGACAAGGGCGCCAACGTGATGTTTGCCGACATCGACGAGGACCGGCTTGATGCCGAAATCGGCGAAGAAGCGCGGGGAGATGGCCCCATCCGGTCCTTCGCCGGCAATTTCTGCGAGAAGCTCGCCATCACCAATCTTCTGTCCGCCACCATCGACGCCTTCGACCGCGTGGACATCCTGGTCAACGCCGCCCGCCGTATGGCGCTGTCCGATCCCCTGTCGGCCGATGCCGACGCGGTCTCGGACCTGTTCCGCGAAAACGTCATGTCCGGCCTGAGGCTCACCCAGATGACCGCCAAGCGCATGATGCACTGGGCCGACCAGAACGCGGTCGAACCCGGCACCCCCATCGGCTCGATCATCAACCTGTCCTCCGTCGCCGTGCGCGTCACCCAGCCCGAGCTCCTGGGCTATTCCGTCTCCTGCGCTGCGGTGGAACAGGTCACCCGGTCCATGGCCGTCGCGCTCGCACCCAAGGGCATCCGCGTGAACGCCGTCGCCATCGGCTCGGTGATGAGCGGCAGCCTGCAATACGCGCTGAAGGAAGACGCCGCCGCGCGCCAGAAGATCGTGGCGCAAACCCCGCTTGGCCGCATCGCCGCGCCGGATGAGCTGTCCGAGACGGTGCAATTCCTCGCCTCCGACGCCTCCAGCTTCATCACCGGCCAGGTGCTCACCGTCGATGGCGGGCGTGGCCTGCTCGATGGCGTGCGCTTCGCCGCGCACTGACCCTCACTCGGGGAACTCGGCCTTGCACTGCGCGATGCCGGTCGATGCGGCAGAGGCCAGCTCCTTCCGCTTCGCCTTCAGCTGCGCCAGCTTCTTTCTCTCCGCGTCGATGTCGATGGCAACCGGCCGCTCGATGATCTGCGCCTGCTCGTCGATGCACATGCCCCCGGCCGGGCGATAGCCATAGGGCCCATAGACCCCGCCGCAGGGCACCCAGACATCGCGGTAGATCGTCGTCGCCTGCAACCCGTACCCGCGCGAGATGTTGCCCTCGGTCTCGGCAATCAGCCGGTCCACCGGCCGCAGCGGGGCGGCCGCACTGTTGATGCAGCGCTGTTGCGGCGTGCCGCAGGCCGCCAGCAGCGGCACAAGCATCAAAAGGCGGAACGGAAACGACATCGGATCCTCCTGCCCCAAGCCTACGCCCCTGCCCGCAAGGCGCAAGGGGTCACGCCGCCAGCTGGGGCCAGGCGATCTGGACCGTCAGCCCGCGTTCCACCGGCGGCAGGGTCAGCCGCGCGCCGTGCCGCGCCGCGATGGCGCTCACCAGCGCCAGCCCCAGCCCGTGGCCGGGCTTGGCCTGGTCGCGCGTGCCCCGAACGAACCGCTCGAAAGCTTCGCCCGCGATCTCGGGCGGCAGGCCCGGCCCGGTATCGGCCACACACAACACCGGCCGGTCCCCGCCTTCAGCCAGCGTCACCCGCAGGTCGTCGCCGGGCCGGGCGTATTTCAGCGCATTGTCCAGAAGGTTCGACAGCATCTGCGCAATCAGGCTGCGGTCCCCCAGCACATGGATGCCCGCCGCCACCTCGGCAAAGGGCCGCAACCCCCGCTCCTCGGCGGCGGGCTCGTACAGCTCCCAGACCTCCGCCACCACCGCCGACAGGTCCACCGGCACCAGCCCGCCCGCGCCCTTGTCGGCCTCGGCCCGGCTGATGTCCAACAACGCGTCGAAGACCCGGATCGCCTGCCGCATCTCGGCCTTCAGCGCCCCCGTCACCTCGTCCTGGCCCCGCACTTCCTGCAGCTTCTGCAGCATCCGGTTCAAGGGTGTGCGCAGCTCATGCGCGATGGTGTCCGAAAGCCGGTGCGTGGCCCGGTTCAGCGCCTCGATCCGGTCCAGCATCGCATGGACATGCGCCTCCAGCTGCCCGAACTCGTCGTCGCTTTGCGGCCCCGGCAGTCGCGCCGCCAGGTCGCCCGCCGCCACCCGGTCGGCCAGGGCATTCACCCGCTGGATGCGCCCGATGACCCGCCGCGCCGCAAGCCAGCCCACCCCGGCCCCCGCAGCCAGCATCACCAGCCCCAGCCCCAGAATACCGCGCCGCAGCGCCTTCAGCGTGCCGTCCACCGGCCCAAGGCTCTGCGCCACCAACAGCGGAAATCCCCCCGGCAACTCCCGCGCCACCCCCAGCCAGCGCGTGCCCGAATCCTCGAACTCCACCGCCGGCTCCACCGCGAACCCCGCGCCCAACGGGGCCAGACCCGCAGGCCAGGCCTTGCGCGTGCCGGCCAGCACCTGCCCCTGCCGGTCCATCAGCAACAGCATCTCGCCCCCGCCCGAGGTCTCGACCCGATAGTCGATGGCCTCGCGCAGCGCGATGATGCGCCGCTGCTCGTACAGCGCGGCCAGCCCGCCCAGATCGGCCGCCAGAAGCCGCTCGGTCTGCTCGTAAAGCCGCATCGAAACCAGCCTGTACTGCGCGGCCATGCCCAGTAAAGACAACCCCGCCACGGTCAGCGCCACAAGCGCCGCAAGCCGAAATGTGGCCGACAGGCGGATCACCCCGCCGCGCTCGCGGTCGATACAATCGGCGAAAAGATGTACCCCTCGCCCCGCGCGGTCTGGATCACATTCGCCCCCGCCTCCTCCAGCTTGCGCCGCAGCCGGCCGACATGCACGTCAACCACATTGGTGCCGGGGTCGAAATGCAGGTTCCAGACATTCTCCAGAAGCTGCATCCGCGTCACCACATGGCCCGCGTTCTGCGCCAGAAAGACGATCAGGTCGAACTCGCGCGGGCTGACGGCGACATGCTCGCGCTTCACATGCACGGTGCGCGCCTTCAGCCGGATTTCCAGCTCGCCAAAGGCCATCAGGTCGTTGTCCAGCACCTGCATCGTCGCGCGGCGCAGCAAAGCCCGCAACCGGGCGCGCAACTCCTCAGGCTCGAACGGCTTGGGCAGATAATCATCCGCCCCCTTCTCCAGGCCCTCCACCCGTTCCGCCGCGCGGCCAAGCGCCGACAGCACAAGGATCAAAGCGTCCGAGCCGGCCGCCTTCAGCCGCGCAATCGCGTCCACGCCATCGCCACCCGGCAGCATCCGGTCCAGCACGATCACGTGGTATCCCCCCCGCGCCGCCTCGGCCAGGCCACTGTCCAGCGTGTCGCGGATCACCGGATCGCAGGACAGCGCCCGCACTTCACCCGCCACGGCCAGAGCCGTGGCCACGTCGTCCTCGACAATCAGGATGCGGTCCATCTGATCCTCCGGCCCCGATGTCAGAACACCACCACGGCTGGGTCAAGCACATTCGCGCCGCCGACCGCCCGCATCCCGTCTGCCCGGCCCCAGGGATCGACCAGCACATGCCGCGTCGCTCCGCCCGGACCGGCCACCAACAGAAGCGCGGCCTTGGTGATCTCCGCCGTCTCCAGTCCGCCGCCCGCCATCTCCTGCCCGTTCAAGGCCAGGATGCGGTCGCCCTCCGCAAGCCCGGCGCGGGCGGCGGGCGAATTCTGCGTGATCTCGCTCACCCGGCCCTCGCCATCCAGCGTCACGCCCAGGCTCGCCAGCGTATAGGACGCCACCTTCCTGGCTTCGCCCACATCGCGCAGCGCGCCGATGTCCTCTCCGGCGGCGGCAAGATCCACCACCACCAGAACCGCCGCACCATCGCGCCGGATCACCACATCGGCACTCTCGGCCGCCTGCGCCGCCTCCAGCGCAAAGGGCAGATCGCCCGGCGCGGCGATCGGCTTGCCATCCACCGCCAGAAGGATATCGCCCGCCTTCAGGCCCGACATCTCCGCCAGACCGCCCGCCTCCACCTCGTCCACCAGAAGCCCGCCCGGTTCCACCCCCAGGGCGGCAGCGATCACCCGGTCCACCGCCCGCGCCCGCATCCCCAGCTTCGGCAGGGGCGCCAGCGTCTCGTCCACCAGCCCGGTCACGATCCGGTCCAGATCCGCCGCCGTAATCGCATAGGCGATGCCCACAAAGGTGCGCGACCCATCTGCGATGCGGCTGTTCATGCCGACCAGCCCGCCCTCTGCGTCCACCAGCGGACCGCCGGACGAGCCGGGATTCACCGCCGCGTCATGCTGCACCATGCGCAGGGGCGCGGTCGGGTCCACCTGCCGCGCCAGCGCCGAAACCGTGCCATCCGTCACCGAAAGGTCCAGCCCCAGGGGCGCGCCAAGCGCCCAGACCGCCTGCCCAAGATGCGGCGCCGCGCCGGGCTCCAGCCCCGGACGGCCCGGCGTGACCGCAATCACCGCCACATCGCGCAGCGCGTCCACCGCGATCACCCGGCCGATCTCCTCGCGCCCCTGCGCATCGGTCAGCCGCACCTCGGCCGCCTTGCCCACCACATGCGCGTTCGTCACCGCCACCGCCCCGTCCTCGCCCCACAGGAAGGCCGAGCCCAGGAACCGCGCGCCGTCGTCGGCCGCGCGCACGGTGAACACCGTGGCCAGCGCCCCGTCCAGCACGCCCGGCGCCGGCTCTGCCGCCCGCATCGGCACCAGCGACAGCAACAGCACCAGTGCCGCCGCCGCAATCTCGACGGCATAGCCCCGGAACAGGCGGATATCCTTCTGACGCAGCACGATCTTCTCCCTTTCGTCAGGTCATGCCCCAAGGCTATGCGCCGTGCCCCGCAGGGTCACATGACAAAGACCGTCATGCGGAAACTTCGCGTTTACACAGGCCAGCGCCCCCGCCATCCTGCACCCGACCCGAAGGACAGCCCCATGCTCCGCACCGCCCTCCTTCTCGCCCTCCTCGCCAGCCCGGCCCTCGCCGGCCCGCTGCAAGAGGCCGACCTTTCCGCGCGGCTCTATGCCGAGGGGCTGGCACTACAGGACCCGGTCCTGCTTCTCGCCGCCGCCCGCCTGCGCAAGGCCGCGGGCTTCCCGCCCGCAGGCACCCTGCCCGTGGGCTGGCAGGTCATGCTGGACAGCGCCAGCCAACTGGCGCAGGGCGACGAAACCCTCCTCGCCCTGATCGACGACACTGCCGCCGAAACCACCAAGGGCGTCGCCACCGGCCCGGTCTACCGGCTCGACCGCATCGACCCCGGCGCCACCGACCGCTTTCCCCTGATCGAGGTCACGGCCGGCCAGCGCACCGAGGTCTATGTCGAACCCGAATCCGGCACCGACCTGAACCTCGTCATCCGCGACGGCTCCGGCGCCGTGCTCTGCGCCGACACCGATCCCAGCCCCATCGCCTATTGCGCCTGGACCCAGGCCGAACCCGACAGCGTGGCCATCGAGGTCACGAATGCCGGCCCCGATTCAACACCTTATGCCCTCATGACGAATTGATCCCATGCTCCGCAGCCTCATTCTCACCTCCGCCCTCGCCCTTTCCGCCCTGCCCGCCCTTGCGCGCGAGAACTACGCGCTCCTGATCGGCGCCAGCCAGTACCAGAACCTCGACGAACGCTACTGGCTGAAGGGCCCCGCCAACGACGTGACCCTGGTTCAGACCTGGCTCACCACCGCCTCGCCCGTGCCCTTCCCGCCCGACCATGTCACCGTGCTGGCCGATGGCGTGGACGGCGCGGGCGAGCCCACGCTCGACGCCATCCGCAAGGCCTTCGCCGCCCTGGTCGCCGAGGTCTCGCCCGGCGATTTCGTCTACCTGCATTTCTCGGGCCACGGCACCCAGGCCCCGGCCCAGGACCCCGAGGCCGAACTCGACGGGCTGGACGAATTGTTCCTCCCCATCGACATCGGCCCCTGGTCCGACGAGGTGGGCAGCGTCCAGAACGCCCTGATCGACGATGAGATCGGAGAATTGATAGATTCCATCCGCGCCAAGGGCGCCGATGTGTGGGCGGTGTTCGATTCCTGCCATTCCGGCACCGTCACCCGCGGCGCCCCCTCGGGCGACGAAGAGGTGCGCACCCGCCAGCTCCCGCCCGAGGCGCTTGGCCTCGACCTGGCGGAAGCCCCCGCCACCCGCGGCCTGGAAGACCCGCGCGCCCAGCCCGAAGCCCCGGTGGATGCCGGCGAGGACAGCCCCGAACAGGGTCGCCTCGTCGCCTTCTTCGCCGCCCAGACCACCGAGGTCACGCCCGAAAAGAACCTGCCCAAGGGCAAGCCCGGCCGGATGCCACAGGGCGTCTTCACCTGGACCCTGTTCCAGGTCCTGTCCGAATATCCCCAGGCCACCTATCGCCAGATCGGGCAAGAGGTGCTGCGCAAATATGCCACCACCTCCATCGCCCGCACCACGCCCATGTTCGAAGGCGATCTCGATGCCGTGGCCTTCTCGGGCGATTCCGGCCCTCGCATCGCCCAATGGCCTGCCACGCTGGAAGACGGCAGCTTCGCCCTGCCCGCCGGCACGCTCCACGGGCTGAAGGAGGGCGAGCGTCTTGCCGTCCTCGCCTCCGCCGCCGACCCGACCGAAGCCGCCCTCGGCTATGCCGAGGTCCAGGCCGCCGACACCTTCACCGCGACCGCCGTGCCTGACGCGGTCGATGGCAAATCGCTCCCTGCCGAATTGCCCAAGGGCCTCGTCCTGCGCCGCGTCTCGGCCGAACTCGACTTCTCGCTCACCGTGGCCCTGCCTGAACCCGGCACCGCCCCGGCAGACGAATTGCTCGCCGCCACCGATGCCCTGACCCAATCCGCCGGCCCCCGCATCACTTTCGTCCCTGCGGGGGAAGAGGCCGACCTGCGCCTGGCCGTCATCCCCGAAAGCCCGCGCCCCGATGCGATCTGGGTGCTGCCCGCCACGGGCCTCGCCGACGACCTGACTTCCACCCCATCGGTCGGCACCGCCGACAAGGACGCCGAAACCCTCGCCGCCACCCTGGCCGATACGCTCAACCACATGGCCAAGGCGCTGAATCTGTTGAAACTCGGCGAGGGGCTCGGCGGCGAGGGGCTCGACGTCGATGTGGCGATGCAGACCCGCACGCCCGAAGACCGCAAGCTCCGCCCGCTCTCCACCGATGCCGTGCCGCGGCTGGTGCCAGAGGACGAGGTGCATGTGCTGGCCACCAACCACATGGACATCCCCGTCGATATCAACGTGCTCTACATCGGCGCCGATTATTCCATCACGCACTGGGCCGCCGAACGCCTTCAACCCGGCGACACGCTGAAAAAGGGCCTGTTCAAGATCTCCGATTCCGTCCTCGGCCAGGAACGCATGGTCGTGGTGCTGTCGCCCGCCGCCCCGCAATCGCCGGTCGAGAACCTCGCCTTCCTCGCCCAGGATGCGCTGGAACTCACGCGCGGCACCGCCTCGAACCTCGATCTCGCCCTGCGCGAGGCCGGCTTCGGCGAAACCACCCGCGGCGCCATTGCGCTGGACGACAGCGAGGAAGACGCGGGCCCCGCCCCGGTCATCCTGCAACTGGATGTCAGGACGGTTCCCGCCAACTGAAAGGCGCGCCGGCAAGACCGGCGCGCCCCCGAATTTTCGCCGAAAATTCGTCCATCAAGGCCCGAAGAGTTTTCGCAGAAAACTCTTCTCTCACCAGTGCCCGGTGTTCGGCATGGATTTCCACGGTTCCGCCGGCGGCAGCGCCTCGCCCATCTGCAACAGCTCGATCGACACATTGTCGGGGCTGCGCACAAAGGCCATGTGCCCGTCGCGCGGCGGGCGGTTGATCGTCACGCCATTGGCCTGCAGATGGGCGCACAAGTCGTAGATGTTCTCCACATCATAGGCCAGGTGGCCGAAGTGCCGGCTGTCGCTTGGCAGAGCGGAATCCCCGTCCCAGTTGTAGGTCAGTTCCACCGGGCAGTCGGGCTGGCCGGGCGGCGCCATGAACACCAGCGTGAAGCGCCCGCCCTCGTTGTTGTGCCGATGCGTCTCCTCCAGGCCCAGAAGCTTGTAGAAGGCGATGGATTTCTCCAGGTCCAGCACGCGGACCATGGTGTGCAAATAGCGGATCTTCATGGGTTTCCTCCTGTTCCGTTGCAGTTGTGGCCGCGAACGGGCGCTCAGAATGCCGATTCATAGCCGATGTTGATGCCAAGGCTGCGCGTGTCGAACAGCGCCGCGTTGGACTGCGTGCGCGCCGCGGTCAGGCTGACCGTGGGTACAAAGCCAAGATAGGTCAACTGGTTGATGCCAAAGCTCACGTCCCCGATCTGTGTGTGGTCCTGCCGCCCGCCATCGGCATAGTTTGAATTCGGATAGGTTCGGTAGCCCACCCCGATCGAAGCCGACAGCGTGATGTCGCCGGGCAGCGGGTCGGAAAATTCCCAACCGATGCTGCCCAGATAACCCGTCCCGGCCAGTTCGGGCGACTCCGAATAGACCTGCCGCCCGACGAAATCCACCGAAAGGATGCCCGCCTCGCCAAAGGCCTGATCTATCCCGAAAGACCCGATGATCTGGTCGTTCGACTGCGTGTCCGAATCCAGCCGCCAGGTGCGCACGCCCATGATGTCAAAGCCCAGCACCCGCCCCGGCGCGGTCCTGTCCTCCATGCCGAAATTGGCCTGCACATAGTTCGACATGCTCGCCCCGCCGTACCAGTTGTGGCCGACCAGGGCGCCGAACTCTGCATAGCGCAGCGGCGCGAAGGCCAGCCGCCGATGGGTCACGCCCAGTTCCACCGCGTCATAGGCATAGTCCGAGGCTTCCGCCGACGGCGCCTGCAACTTGGCATCGGCCGACAGCACCACCTGCCGTGTCAGCAGGCCCAGGCCGAACTCCGTGCGCGACCAGTCCGTCGCCGGCAATCGGTAGGTGACATCGGCCCCGAAGGCGATGTCCAGGCCCGACAGCGCCTTCATGTCCTCGGGGATCGGCAGGTCCTCGAGCCCGATCAGGTCAAAGGTTCCGCGCGACGAGCCGTTGTTCACGTTCGACGACGGCGCCACCGACAGGTCAAAGGCAAAGACCCAAGGGTTGCGCGCCCGCACATAGCGGAAATCCCGCTCGGCCAGCGCCTGCGCCTCTTCCGTTGGAGCAACCTGAACCGCCCGGCGCAGCCAGAACTGCGCCGCCGTGCGCCGCCCTTCCGCCGAAAGAACCTGAGCCCGCGTCACCGCCGCGCTGAACTTCTGCTCGTCCGTCTCGGCGGCCGCCCAGGCCCGGCGCGCCATCTGTCGCGACTCGTCCATCCGCCCCAGCATCCGCAGCGCCTGCGACTGCAGGACCAATGCCGTCACATCCTGCGGATCGCGCTGCAACAGGGCTTCGGTCAGCGCCAGCGCATCCTCGGCCTGCCCGGCGTTCAGCACCTCGGCCGCCAGCTGCCGCATCCCCGCCGGGTCCAGCACCACCGGCTTGGCCTCCGCCATCCCGGCCAGCCCCAGCCAAAGCGCCGCCAGCCAGCCCGCCGCGGCCCGCCCGCTCATCCCCGGCTCACTCGCGGACGAGGATGAAACCGCCGGTCTCGCGCACCGTCGCGTCAAAGCGCGGATCGTCGCTTTCCACCACGATCACGCCCACGACCTTGCCAGCATTGTTGCCCGACAGGACAGCGTAATACTTCCCGTCCTCCAGCTGGGTCAGGTTGCCGTCATTGTCCACGATATAGCTGTCGATCCCACCCGAAAGCTCGCCCGCCGCCGTCGTGACCCCCGGCCCCACCTTGAAGTTCATCACCGGCAGCGAGGTGGCCGAGGCATCGTATTCCGCATTCAGCGCCGCGATCACCGTATCGGTGATGTCGTTGCCATCCGTGTCCAGAATCTTGCGGTTGTAGACTTGGCCCTGCACGCCATTGCCATCGTTGAAATCAGCAAAGTCGATGGCGATGTTCATCGAGCCCGTGGCATATTCCAGCCCGCCGCGCCCGTCGAAATCGCGAAGCGCCGCATAGTTGCCGGCATAGGACGCCTGCCCCGTCGTCGGCAGTTCCACCCCGCCCGACCGGCTGTAGATCCAGCCGCCATAGCCATAGGGCACATAGGCCCCGGTCCGCACGATGGCAAAGCTCACGTCGCCTTCCGGATCGACGCCATAGATCGCCTTGTGCTGGAACTGCTGGATCGGCTGGCCCGTCAGCGGATCGTTGAACACCGAAGCCGCCTCGTACACCGCAAAGGGCCCCAGGCTCGGCACCGCCGTGTCGCGCGTATAGACATTGTCCCCGTCGAAGGCCAACCCGTCCACCGTGAAGGTGTCGGTCGTCGCGTCATAGCTCATGCCCTCGGCAAAGCCGTTGCCGCTGTCGTCCACCTCTTCGGTCCGGGTGATCGGGGACGAGGCGGTGGGGTCGGTCGTGCCCGGCGGGAGCGGCTCTTCCGTCTCCTCAGCCCAGGGATTCCCGTCGCAGGCCGCCACCAGGGCCAGCACCGCCAGCGCCTTCGTCCAGTTCGGCATTCCGTCCCCCTGCGTCACCTGTCCCGGCTTTCCGCCGACTGTGATCTATCCCCCCCGGCCTGTCAAAGGCAATCCCCGGTTGACCTAACGTATGCTGCGGTTTGAGCCGGCGCCCCGACTAGATATAGTGTCACACGACTCATTCCGCCCAACCCGCCAGCATGGAGGCTGCCATGGCCCTCACCCCCGACCAGATCGCCGAGGCCCAGGCCCTGCGTGCCACCCCGCGCCCCACGCTGCGCGCCGTGTCCGAGGGGATGGAGGCCCGCCTCTACACCCCCCATCCCGTGCTGGATCACGGCTTCATCCGCGTCATCGACTACATGGGGGACGATGCCGCCATCGTGCAGGCCGCCCGCGTGAGCTACGGCGCTGGCACCAAGAAGGTCTCCGACGATGCCGGCCTCATCCGCTATCTCATGCGCCACTGGCATTCGACGCCGTTCGAAATGTGCGAGGTGAAATTCCACATCAAGCTGCCGGTCTTTGTCGCCCGCCAGTGGATTCGCCACCGCACCGCCAACGTGAACGAATATTCCGCCCGCTATTCGATCCTGGACCGGGAGTTCTATATCCCCGAACCCGGCCAACTCGCCGCGCAAAGCACCGTCAACAACCAGGGCCGCGGCGCCGTTCTGGAAGGTGCCGAAGCCGCCCGCGTGCTCGAGGTGCTGAAACGCGATGCCGCCACGGCCTATGACCACTACGAAGAGATGCTGAGCCAGGCCCAGCCTGACGGAACACCTCAGCAGGGCCTTGCCCGCGAATTGGCGCGGATGAACCTGCCGATGAACATCTACACGCAATGGTACTGGAAGTGCGACCTGCACAACCTCTTCCACTTCCTGCGCCTGCGCGCCGACGCCCACGCCCAATACGAAATCCGCATCTATGCCGAGGAAATGGCCCGCATGGTGGCCGACTGGGTGCCTCTGGCCTTCGCCGCCTTCGAGGACTACCGCATGGGCGGCGTCAACCTGAGCGCCAAGGCCGTGGCGGTCTTGAAACGCCGACTGGCCGGGGAGGTCGTGGGGCAGGAAGGTTCGGGCATGAGCAAGGGCGAGTGGCGGGAGTTTGTGGAGGTTTGGGGGTGAGGGAGAAGAATAGAATTGCTTGTCAACCGTCCTTTCCGAAAGTCGCCGCCAGACCAAGAAGCAGACGACCTTCTTCTAGGTATCATTTCCCGTTGCGCCCCCTCTTTCCCAACGGAACCCAGATTTACACCTCGATCAACCCGAAGGAAAGATTCACATTGAAGCACGAATGGCGAGAATGTTAGTGGATATTGACACCACAGCCGCAACCCACGAGGCTAAGAAGCTCAGGATCGTGTCTTGACCTATCGGAATCTGTTTCTTGGCGAATCTAAGAAGATCATCGCGCACACCATTCTGAAATTGATCGACGACTTTCAGGTCTGCACTATCGAAGTATCTTCTTGATTTCTTGATGTGACCCTCATAGAAATCCTTCACCTGCCCCAGGAGTATTAGATAGCTTTCTATAGTCTTACTTATATCTACAGAGACGCGGTCAATTTCTTCGATCACGCTGCGCGCTCGCTCTGCGGCCTTAATCCCTCGACCATGCTCTATTCTCAAGTCCTGCAAGATGTCTTTGAGTTCACCAAAGGTTATTGATTTTCTCCTCCACTCTGCATCGACAGGCGAAAGTCCGCGTGCCTTGCCCTGTGCTTCCTCCTTTTCGATCATTCGAAAAACCTGCTTGTCAAGGATACGTGCACTTTCCTGCTCCCGCAGGAAGGCAAGATGAATCTCAATCTTGGAATCATATTTCTTGATCATTTCGACTGAATCCGAGAGGCTGGACACCTCAAATGGCAAGGAGACCAATTCTGAGACTACGTCGGAAACCTTCATGTCGAGATTTTCTAACCTCACTACTCTTTCCTCGATGGCAACAAGAACTTTGCGTGCGACCTCCATTCTCTCGTCAATATCTGATTGGTTGAGACGAGATATCATGGCGGCCCTGGATTGCAGGAAGAGCCTCAGGGTAAGGTACACACTCACCAGAAGCAGGCCGACGCTGAGCGTAACACCCGAGATCTCACTATTTGAGCTTGGCCGCATCCCCAAGATTTCTCCCGGCGAGAATGAGGGGGCGAACCACCAGTTATAGATACTAAATAGAACCAGAACAAAGATCGAGCGCCTCACTTTGCTAAGGTCAGCGTCGTCAAGCTCAAGAAGCATATCAAGCCTACCTCGTGATCACTCACGGAGTTTAGCCTAATGATTGAGTACGCTGGGAACAAGCGCCCCGTAGGGCTCGTGCTCGCACGCACCATCCCCGCTCCCGCCCCTCAATACTCCACCGATCCGAAAACGGTGCGTGCAAGCACGCACCCTACCCCCCGCACCGACAAGGCGGGTGTCCGGTGGACACCCGACCGACGCGGTTGGCGGTTTGGCCCCCAAATCGCCAAGGGGCCATCCAGTTTCCCTGAACGCCAGGGCACGGGCGGTATCGTGTCACCCGCCCACAACGCCCGAGGCAATGGCCTCGGGCTTGCCCGGCCCGCACCATCCCAGGCACTTCCCCTCCCCCCTGTGGGGAGGGGACAGGGGAGGGGGGACTTGGCAAGGGGACCTAAAGAGGGAAGACCGGACGCGCCCCCCCTACTTCGCGAACACCTCCGTCACGTCCACCGCCCCGTCGGGATAGGGCAGGTCCGTCACCAGAACGCCGCCCGCCTTGCCCGAGGCCAGGGCCTTGTCCAGGTCGATCGAGACAAAGCTCGTGCGGTGCGCATAGTCCGAAATCAGCAGGCGGTTGTTCGTCAGGTCCTTGATCGCCACCCACTGCGTATAGTCGGACACGACCTGGTCGCCGTCCTTGCTTTGGGCGATGCCCAGCGGGATGTCGACGGTGTTCAGGATGTGGTCCACCGCCTGAATCGCCTCGGCCCCGGTGGCGGGCGGGGTGATGTGGTGGCGCAGGAAGGCCGCGCGGATGAAGCGCGACGGCGGGGTATAGTCGCCCGGCAGGCCCATCATGCCGCCGCCCTGGCCAATCGCGGTGACATTGGCGGTGCCCAGCGTGATTTCGGGCACGCCCACCGTGCTCAGGCTCAGATAGTTGCGGGCATTGGTCAGGTGCCAGTCATAGGTGGGCGCATTGGTCAGCACATGCGCCACGTTGTCGTGGATCTGCACGTCGCCGTTCACGAATTCCACCACGATCCCGTCGCCGGTGCGGTCGGTGAAGACGACATGGATGTCCGGCGGCGTCGGCCCGCTCGGCAGCGAGGAATCGGCCCAGACCTTGATCTTGGGCAGCGCCTCGCGCAGTTCGGCCACGGTGGCATGGGTGCCCAGCGCCCAGGCGCCAAAGCCCAGGACCGAGACATATTCGGTGTCGTCCTTCGTCACCGTCTGGTATTCGGTAAAGCCCGGCAGGAAGTTCCCGCTCATGCCAAGGCCCGCGGTGTTCTGGCCTTCGATGATCGCCCCGTCCGGAAAGATCTCGGCGCTGATCCCCATGACGCCGTATGTCGTCTTCACCGTCTTGGCGGGCAGGCCGGTGTCGGGCGGCGCGGTCAGGGTCAGTTCGGTGCCGGCGGGCTGGCCGACCAGCGTCCACTTCATGTCGAAGGCCCATTCCATGGTGCGGCCCGCGATCATGGTCTTGTCGGCGGCCAGGATGTCCACGGCGGTGCAGGCCAGGCCCGCATGGGCGCCGGCCAGCAGGGCGACAGAGGCAAGCAGGGATTTCAGCATCGAACGGCTCCTCGTGACTGGGCAAATCGGTTCGGGTCAGGTCCGAACCTCACCCGAAGGTTGTGCATGTGCCGGCGGGCCGGACAAGGCCCGGATGATGGCATTCTGGTGGCAACATGTCGAAAGATGTCCGGCCCGAAGCCTCGGACAAGTGTTAAGTCCAAGTTAAAGCAGAATCGCAAGTCATTGATTTTATTATATCCGAGCAAGCGTCCGAGCTCGGACGCCCCTCACCCCGGCCGGGCCGCGGCCAGCCGCCGCAGGGTCTCGGCAATGTCGGCCTCGGTGGTCAGCGGGTTGATGGTGCACAGCCGCAGGGCGCTTTGCCCCTGCAGGCTGGTCGAGGTCACGCAGGCAAAGCCCGAGTCCGACACCGCCTTGGCCGCCGCCGCGGCCAGCTTGTCGATGGCCGCCGGCGACATCGAGGCCGGTGCGTTCAGCCCGTACCACTGGGTCATCTCGAAGCCGGGGAAGCCCTGCTCGGCCACGGTGGGCAC
>Ga0209368_1001014_pt1 | contig 14684 bp, 8 predicted proteins | sample EBPBio242008_DNA_FD_185862 | JGI IMG/M metagenome (GOLD analysis project Ga0209368, IMG submission 185862) | Wastewater treatment Type I Accumulibacter community from EBPR Bioreactor in Madison, WI, USA - Reactor 1_4/24/2008_ DNA (SPAdes)... | ecosystem: Engineered > Bioreactor > EBPR >...
GCGCGGCTGATGAAGCCATGCGGCGCCAGCGGCAGGCGATGGCGCGCCGTCAGGATGCTATTGTCCGAGAGCGAGAAATCCGGCACGGCGGCATGGCCGTTGCGCTCCTCCGGCACGCAGGCGAGGCCAAGCGCTCGGCGCGCCCCTGCGCCTTCCAGACCGACGGCTTTCCCGTCGAGCCTGATCGCTTCGGCATGGGCCGCGAGCTTTTCGCCCGAAAGCGCGGTCAGAAGTTCAGCCTGTCCATTGCCGGCGACACCGGCGATGCCGAGGATCTCGCCGGCCCGCGCCTCGAAGGAAACGCTCTCCAGATCGGTGCCGAAGGGTGGCTCCCCGGGGAGCGACAGACCCTTGATCTCCAGCCGGACCGCACCGGTGCCGGTTGCCTTACCGTGCTCGATCTTGCGCAGTTCCGCGCCGATCATCAGCTCGGCCATGCGCTTGGTGGTCTCGATCTTGGGGTCGCAGGTCGCGACGACGTGCCCGCCGCGCAGGATCGTGGCGCTGTCGCAGAGCGCTTTGATCTCGTGCAGCTTGTGCGAAATGTAGAGGATCGAGCAGCCCTCGGCCGCGATCTGGCGCAAAGTCGCGAACAGGCGCTCGACCTCCTGCGGCGTCAGCACCGAGGTCGGCTCGTCCATGATCAAGAGCTTCGGCTTCTGCAGCAGGCAGCGAACGATCTCGATGCGTTGGCGCTCGCCGACCGAGAGCGTATGGACCTCGCGCTCGGGGTCGAGCGGCAGCGAATAGGATTGCAGGATGGCGGCGACGCGCTGCTTCAGCTCGTCGCGATCGACGGCTTCGTCGAGCCCGAGCGCGATGTTCTCGATCACCGTCATCGCGTCGAACAGCGAGAAATGCTGGAAGACCATGCCGATGCCGAGCTTGCGCGCGGCCTTGGGCGAGGGGATCGAAACCGGCGAGCCGTTCCAGGAGATGGTGCCTTCGTCGGCCTGCTGGACGCCGTAGATGATCTTGACCAGCGTCGACTTGCCAGCGCCGTTCTCGCCGAGCAGGGCGTGGATTTCGCCGGGTTGGACGCTCAGGCTGATGTCTTCATTGGCTTTGACGCCGGGAAAGCTCTTCGAGATATGGGCGAGCGCCAGCCGCGGCGGCACTTCCTGCTCACGCGGCTGATTCATGTCGCGAACGTCTCCCTTTCGCCGGCTCCCGGCGGCCAAGCAAGCAACGCACCAGCTCGGCTGCCGTCAAGGCCGCGATCACCTCCGGGCGCTTGTCGTCCACATCCGAACCGCCGATCGGGCAGGTGAGGCGGTCGAGCGCCGTACGCCGGCCGCCTGCGCGCAGGAAACCGGCCTCGAAGCGGGCGCGCTTGGTAGCCGAGCCGATCATGCCGACATAAACCGCATCGCCGCGCGCCAGAGCCGCCTCCGCCAGCCGGTAGTCGAGTGCGTGGCTGTGCGAGAGCACGACGAAGGCGGCCTTGGCCGGCGCGCTCGCGACCGCATCGACGGGATCGGCCATGCGGATGCAGGTGACCGCGGCTGGCAGCCCGCTCATGACGTCATCGCGGTCGTCGATCAGCGAGACCGATAAGGGCAGGGGCGCCAGTGCATGCGCCAGCGCGCGGCCGGTATGGCCGGCGCCGAAGATCAGGACCGGTGGCCGCGCCGCGGCTTCTGCCTTCTCGCGCGCCGCCATCAATGCTGCTTCTGAGGCAGAACAGCGCTTGAGCGACACGCGCACCCGCCCGCCGCAGCATTGCCCCATCTGCGGGCCGAGCGGGATGTCGAGCAACTGATCCCCGGCACCCTCGCTCAGCATATGCCGGGCGATATCGATGCAATGGAACTCGAGCTGCCCGCCGCCGATGGTTCCCGCGATGGCGTTCGGGCTGACGGCCATGCAGGCGCCAGCCTCGCGCGGCGTCGATCCCTCGGTGGTCTCGATCCGGACGAGGACGATACCGTCGCGCTGATGGGCTAGCAGGAAGGCGGCGAGGGTCATCGTGCGGCCTCCGCCCTGACCCGCTCGACCGCATCCAGCACGCGCTCGGGCGTCGCGGGCGCATCGAGACGTGGGCAGATGCGATGATCGCCGACGCTCGCCACCGCGTCTGAGAGCGCGTGCAGCACCGATATGGCCAGCATCAAGGGCGGCTCACCGACGGCCTTGGAGCGATGGATCGTCGGCTCGCGGTTCGGCGCATTGTCCAGCAGATGCACGTTGAATATCCGCGGCCGGTCGGAGGCGACGGGGATCTTGTAGGTTGAGGGCGCATGGGTCCAGAGCCGGCCCTTCTTGTCCCAGACCAGCTCTTCGGTCGTGAGCCAGCCCATGCCCTGCACGAAGCCACCTTCGATCTGCCCCTTGTCGATGGCCGGGTTCAGCGACTGCCCGCAATCATGCAGGATATCGACGCGCTCGACCTTGTACTCGCCCGTCAGCGTATCGATGGCGACCTCGGCCGCTGCTGCACCATAGGCGAAATAGTAGAACGGGTGGCCGCGCCCGGCCTTGCGATCCCAGTGAATCTTGGGCGTCGCATAGAAGCCCGTCGCCGAGAGCTGGACGCGGGCCATATAGGCGGCGGCGATCAACTCCCTGAAAGCGATCTTGCGGGTGCCGATCTTCACGCGGCCGGGCAGGAAGGCGATCTCCTCTGCCTCGACCTGCCAGTGCTTCGCGGCAAACTCCGTCAGCCGCTTCTTGATCGTCTCGCAGGCATCGAGCGCTGCCATCCCATTGAGATCGGAGCCCGACGAGGCGGCGGTCGCCGATGTGTTCGGCACCTTGCCGGTCGTTGTCGCGGTGATCTTGATCTGGTCGAGCCCGATGCCGAAGGCATGCGCCACGACCTGCGCCACCTTGACGTAGAGCCCTTGCCCCATCTCGGTGCCGCCATGGTTCAGCGCGACCGTGCCGTCGGTATAGACATGCACCAGCGCCCCGGCCTGGTTGAACCAGGTCGCGGTGAAGGAGATGCCGAACTTCACCGGCGTCAGCGCGATGCCGCGCTTGATGATCGGGCTCGTCTTGTTGGCCTTGCGGATCGCGGCCTTGCGGGCCTGGTAGTCGCAGCGCCGCTCCAGCTCGGCGATGACATCCGCCGTGATATTGTCCTCGACCGTCTGGTGATAGGGCGTGACGTCGCGGCCGGCGCCGCCATAGAGATTGCGCCGGCGCACCTCCAGCGGGTCGAGCCCGGTGGCGAAGGCGACCTCCTCGATGAAGCGCTCCGCCCCGACCATGCCTTGCGGGCCGCCGAAGCCGCGGAAGGCAGTGTTCGAGCAGGTATTGGTGAAGAGCGGCTCCGAGCGGGCGCGCACCGCCGGATAGAAATAGCAATTATCCATGTGGAACAGGGCGCGGTCTGTCACCGGCCCCGACAGGTCGGCGTTCCAGCCGCAGCGCGCCGCATAGACGGTATCGAGCGCATGGATGCGGCCCTCGTCGTCGAAGCCGATCTCATAGTCGCAGACGAAATCATGGCGCTTGCCCGTGATCGCCATGTCGTCGTCGCGGTCGGGCCTGAGCTTCACCGGGCGTTTCAGCTTGTGGGCGCAAATCGCGGCGACGCAGGCGAAGAGATTGGCCTGCGTCTCCTTGCCGCCGAAGCCGCCGCCCATGCGCCGCACCTCGACCGTCACCGCATGCGAGCCGACGCCGAGCACGGCCGCGACCATGTGCTGGACCTCGCTCGGATGCTGGGTCGAGACCAGCACCGTCATGTCCTCGTCCTCGCCGGGGATGGCGAGCGCGATCTGGCTTTCGAGGTAGAAATGCTCCTGCCCACCGATCGTCATTGAACCCTGCAGCCGGCGCGGGCTTGCGCCCAGGGCTGCCGCGACATCGCCGCGTTCCAGCTTGAGCGGGGCGGTGACCAGCTTGCCGCCGGCCTCGCGTGCCGCAGCGATGTCGATCAGCGGCGCTTCTTCGGCATACTCCGCCTTCGCCAATGCCGCGGCCTGTCGGGCCTGCTCGCGCGTCTCTGCCACAACCGCAAAGAGCGGCTGGCCGTGGAACAGGACGGCATCGGTCGCGAAGACCGGCTCGTCATGCAGATGCGTCGAGGAGATGTCGTTGGCGCCGGGGATATCCGCGGCTGTCAGCACGACAGCGACACCCGGCGCGGCACGGACCGCGGCGAGATCGAGGGAGAGTAGCCGGCCATGAGCGATTGTGCTCGTGCCGAGATAGGCGTGCAGCAGGCCTTCGGGCGCGGCGATGTCGTCGATATAGAGCGCTTCGCCCGCGACATGCTTGGGCGCGGAATCATGGATGCGGGAGCTGCCGACCGGACCGCTCTCCATAGGGATATCGAGTTTGCGGCGCGCGTCAGCCATGGGCGGCCTCCGCCAGCAGGCCGGCGACCCGCGTTTGCATCCCGGCTTGGGTCGTCTCGATCAGGAAACGGCGCAGCAGGTTGCCGGCGATCGTCAGCCGATAATGCGCCGAGGCGCGCATGTCGTCGAGCGGCGAGAAATCCTGCGGGAGGGTTGCGATGGCCGCCGTGACCGCCTCTTCGCTCCAGTGTTGACCAACCAGGGCCGCTTCGGCTGCCGCCGCGCGCTTCGGGATGCCAGCCATGCCGCCATAGGCGAGACGGGCCTCGCTGATCCGCCCGTCGCTGCCGAGCGTCAGACGGAAAGCGCCGCAGACGGCCGAGATATCCTCGTCGAAACGCTTCGAGACCTTGGAGGTATTGAACAGCATGCCCTCCGCCAGCTTCGGCACCAGCACGGCCTCGACGAATTCGCCCGGGCGCCGGTCCTGCTTGCGGTACTCGATGAAGAAGCTTTCGAGCGGGATGGCGCGGCGTTCGATTCCGGCCTCGGAGCGCCGGGCCAGCACCAGAGTTGCATCCAGCGCTATCAGGGCTGGCGGGAGGTCTCCGATCGGCGAGCCGTTGGCGATGTTGCCGCCGATCGTGCCGGCATTGCGCACCTGCTCGCCGCCGAAGCGCCGCATCAACTCGTCGAGCTGTGGGGAGAGGGCGGCCAGTGCCGTGCGGACGTCGATATGACCAGCCATCGCGCCGAAGCGGAGATGGTCGCCTTCGTCGGTGATGGCGCGCAACGCTTCGATCCGCCCGAGAGAAATCACCGGGTCGAGCCGCTTCATCGCCTTGGTGACCCAGAGCCCGACATCGGTCGCGCCGGCAATCAGCGTCGCCTGCGGATGCGCCGCGACCAGCTCGGCCAGCATCTCGACCGTGGCGGGGGCATAGAAGCGCCCGCCATTGCCGTGTAGGGCGAGCGTCTCGGAATCGTTCAAGGCCGTGAGGCGGGCAGCGACGACGTCCCGCTCGCGCAGGAAACGGTCTGCGTCCCGCGGCGCGATCTCGTCCATGCGGCGGCCAGCGGCGATGATCGGCTCGTAGCCGGTGCAGCGGCAGAGATTGCCGGCGAGCACATCCTCGATGCGGCCGACACTCGGCTCGGCCTCGTTCAGCCGGAGCGCCAGCAGTGACATCACGAAGCCCGGCGTGCAGAAACCGCATTGCGAGCCGTGGCACTCCACCATTGCCTGCTGGACCGGGTGCAGGGCGCCGTCCGCGCCCTTCAGATGCTCGACGGTGAGCAACTGGCAGCCGTCCAGCGTCGGCAGGAAGCGAATGCAGGCATTGATCGCCTCGTAGCGCAGCAGGCCGCGATCGAGCCGCCCGACAACGACGGTGCAGGCGCCGCAATCGCCCTCGGCACAGCCTTCCTTGGTGCCGGTCATGCGCTGGTTGAGGCGCAGCCAGTCGAGCACGGTCAAGGTCGGATCGCAGCGATTGATCTCGACCAGCCTGTCGCCGAGCAGGAAGCGCAAGCTTTCACGCATCACGCCCGCTTCCTTCGCAAAGCCAAATCATGCCTGCAGATTAGGCATGATCCGCGCTTGGCCGGAAGCTTCGATTTGGTGCAGATGTGATGTGGAATTGTGCCGGAGCTGCCCGACGTGACTGCATCCACCGTTCTGCGTGGCCTGCGCGGCCGCCTGCTCTGGTTCGTCGATGACCCGCACACGGCTGGCGAGGCCGCGCATCGCTTCATCGCCGATGGTTTGCTCATCATCGAGAACGGGCTGGTCAAGGCGGCGGGCGAGGCGCGTGACCTGCTGCGGACACTGCCGGCTGATGCCGAGATCGTCGACCATCGCCCGCATCTGATCATGCCGGGCTTCATCGACGCCCATATCCACATGCCGCAGACGCAGGTCGTCGCCTCCTATGGCGCCCAGCTCATGGAATGGCTGAACAAATACACCTTCGTCGAGGAACAGAAGCTCGGCGAACAGGGCCATGCCGAGAAGCTCTCGCGCTTCTTCCTCGACGAATTGCTGGCCAGCGGCACGACCACGGCAGCGGTCTATTGCTCGGTCCATCCGCAATCGGCCGAGGCCTTCTTCACGGAATCGCAGCGCCGCAATACCCGCATGATCGCCGGCAAGGTGATGATGGATCGCAATGCGCCGGAAGCGCTGACCGACACGGCCGAGAGCGGCTATCGCGATTCGAAGGCGCTGATCGCGCGCTGGCACGGCAAGGGCCGGCAGCTCTATGCGATCACGCCGCGCTTCGCGATCACCTCGACGCCGGAGCAGATGGCGGCGGCGGGGAAGCTCGTTGCCGAGCACCCCGACTGCCATGTCCAGACCCATATCGACGAGAACCGGGCCGAGATCGCCTTCGCCTGCGAGCTTTATCCGGAAGCGGCTGATTATGCCGATATCTATCGGCGCTACGGCCTGCTCGGCCCGAAAAGTTTGATGGGCCACTGCATTCACATGATCCATAACGAATGGCAGGCCTTTGCCGAGACGGGCGCGGTCGCGGTGTTCTGCCCGACCTCGAACCTGTTCCTCGGCTCAGGGCTTTTCGACTGGGCCCATGCCCGGCAGCGCGGGGTGAAGGTCGCGGTTGCCACAGATATCGGCGGTGGCACGTCCTATTCGATGCTCAGGACCATGGCCGAGGCCTACAAGGTGCTGCAATTACAGGGGCAGTCGCTTTCCGCTTTCGCGGCACTGCATGCGATCACGCGCGGCAATGCGATTGCGCTCGGACTCGATCATGTGATCGGGGGCTTCGAGCCCGGTCGCGAGGCGGATGTCGTGGTGCTCGATACGGCTGCGACGCGGGCGATGGCGCATCGCATGGAGACGGTGCGCGATCTCGCAGAGGAACTCTTCGTGCTCGTCACGCTCGGCGACGAGCGCAATGTCGCTGCGACCTATGTGATGGGGGAGCGGGCGGGTCTGTAAAGACCTTTCCACCACCTCAAGGTCATCCCGGGCGCAGCGAAGCGCAGACCCGGGATCCATGCCGGAACGGTTCAGGCATGGATCCCGGATCGGGGCCGCTCACGCGGCTTGTCCGGGATGACCCGCGTAGGGGCTCAGCCCAGCACGCCACCCTTGCGGGCGTAGTCGATATAGATCTCACGCAGGCGCTGCGCGGTCGGGCCGGGCGCGCCGTTATGGATCGTGTGGCCGTCGATCGTGGTCACCGGCATGACGAGGCTGGTCGCGGAGGTGATGAAGGCCTCCTCGGCGTCAAGCGCCTCTTCCAGCGTGAACTCGCGCTCCTCGAAGGTGAAGCCGGATTCCGCGAGATAGGCCAGCACGGCCTTGCGGGTGATGCCCGGCAGCACCTTGTGCGAGAGCGGGCGCGAGATCAGCGTCTTGCCCTTGACGATCCAGGCGGTGGAGGAGGCGCCCTCGGTCACGACGCCGTCCTCGACCAGCCAGGCCTCCTGCGCGCCGCTTTCCAGCGCGAACTGCTTGGCGAGCACGGGGGCGAGCAGGTTGACGCTCTTGATGTCGCGGCGTGCCCAGCGCAGGTCCGGCGTCGAGACCACCTTGATGCCGGTCTTGGCGCCCGGCGCATTCACGAAATTGCGGGCCTGGGTGAACATCACCAGCGTCGGCTGGACATCCTTCGGGAAGGGGAAGTCGCGATCGGCCGCGCCGCGCGAGACCTGCAGGTAGATGCCGCCCTCGTCGAGGTTGTTGCGCTTGATCAGCTCTTCATGGATCGCGACGAGATCGGCCTTCGACCAGGGCAGGCCGAGGCGGATCTCTCCGCAGGAGCGCTCGAGCCGGGTCAGATGCGCCTCGCAATCGACCAGCTTGCCGCCGATCACCGCTGAAACTTCGTAGATGCCGTCGCCGAAGATGAAGCCGCGGTCGAAAACAGAAATCTTGGCCTCTTCCTCGGGAAGATAGGCGCCATTGACGTAGACGATGCGGCTCATCGATGCGGACTCGCTGATTGGAAGGGAACGCGGATCCTTCCTAGCGAAGCTTGGCGCCGGTTGCGAGCCTCAAGGCGGGGAAACGGCCCGGCGTCTGGTGCAGGGCCGGCCGAGAGGGCTTCATGCCTTCAGGCTCAGGAACCGCGTCGGGATCGCGCCGCGCAGGTTCTGCTCGAAGCCGATAAGCTTCGGCGAGACCAGGTTCTTGGTGGAGTAATGCAGCACCGGAATCCAGGGTTGCTCGCGGATGACGATGCTGTCGGCCTCGCGCAGGATCGCGGCGCGCCGGGCGATATCGAGTTCTTCGGCGGCGAGCTTCATCAGGGCGTCGAACTGGGGGTTCCTGTACTTGCCGATGTTGAAGCCGGCATTGTCGCTCTCGAACAGGAACAGGAAGTTCTGCGGGTCGGAATAGTCGCCGATCCAGCCATAGCGGGCGATGTCGAAATCGCCGCCGTCGCGCAGATAGGCGAAATGCGTGCGGAAATCGGTCTGGACGAAGCGGGTCTCGACGCCGATCGCCCGCCATTGCTCGGCGATCGCCTCGGCCGTGTGCTGGTTGTTGTCCGTGGTGTTGAAGCGGAACTCGACCTGAAGCGGCACGCTGCCGAAGCCGGCCGAGGCGAGCAGGCGTTTCGCTTCGTCCTCACGCTCCAGCACGGAGGCATGGCGGAAATCGAGCTCGGCCCGCTCGCCGTAATTGCCGATATGCGGGGGGATCACGCCATAGGCCGGCAGCATCGTGCCACCCCAGACCCGGTCCGCGATGAACTCGCGGTCGATCTGCAGCGAGAGCGCCCGCCTGACGCGCTCGTCGTCGAAAGGTGGCTTGGCGCTGTTGATGACCAGGAAATAGGTCGCGAGATAGGGGCCGATCCGGACCTGGTCGCCGAGCTTGTCCCTCAGGTTCTTGAACTGGTCGGCCGGGATGTCGGTGGTGAGATGCAGATCGCCGGCCTGGAAGCGCCGCGCCGCCGCCGCGAGGTTGGAGGCCGGGTAGAAGATCACCGTATCGATCTTCACATCGGCCGCTGCGTGGAAATGTGGGTTCCGGTCGAGCCGGATATGCGAGTTCGGCGCCAGCTCCTTCAGCATGTAGGGGCCGTTCGTGATCCAGTTCTCCGGCCGCGCCGGCTCCTGCACCGCCATGGCCACGCTGGCCTGGTGCACCGGCAGGGCGCTCTGATGGGTCAGGAGTTCGAGCAGATAGGGCGTCGGCTGCTCCAGCGCGATCTCCAGCGTGCTCTCGTCTGGAGCGGTGACGCCGAGTGCTTCGATTGATGAGCCGGCGGTCGCTTTGTGGATCGCCTGGGCATTGCGGATCGGGAACAGCAGGTTGGCGTATTTCGCGCCGGTCTCGGGATTGATGATGCGCCGGAGGGAGTAGACGAAATCCGAGGCCCTGATCGGGTCGCCATTCGACCATTTCGCTTTGTCGCGCAGCTTGAAGCGCCAGGTCTTGCCGTCCGGACTCATCGTCCAGCTCTCGGCGACGCCGGGCGCGACCTCGCCCTTCATGTCGTGGATGACGAGCCCTTCGCGCAGGTCGCGCAGCAGATGGGCTTCGGCGACGGTTGAGGTCTTGTGCGGATCGAGCGTCTCCGGATCGCCGTCATTGCCGCGGTGGAAGACGATACGGCCCTGGGCGGCTGCGCGTGTTGCGGCCAGGATGGCAGCGAGCGCCAAGGGGGCATGGCGGCGCGTGACGTCGAGCATGGCAACTTCCCTCAACCGGGCGCCGTTGCGAGCGATGCCCGACGGGGGGAAGTAGACCCCGTTACGTCGAGTCTGCCAAGCGCGAAAACGACGGCGGGGCCGCAGTTTTCGCGCCGTGATTGTCAGGAGCTGGCTACAGGCTCAGCGGCTGGCCGCTTCCGCCGCGCTCTCCTGCGCCTCGACCACGGCGACGGCGGTCATGTTGACCACGCCGCGGGCGGTCACCGAGCCGGTGAGGATATGCGCGGGCTTGGCCGTGCCGATCAGGATCGGCCCGACCGGCAGCGCATCCGCCATCACCTTGGCGAACTGGTAGGAGATGTTGGCCGCGTCGAGATTGGGGAAGATCAGGACGTTGGCCATGTCCTTCAGTGTCGAGGAGGGCAGGACGCGCTCGCGGATCAGCGGCACGAGAGCGGTATCGGCCTCCATCTCGCCGTCGCATTCGAGATGCGGCGCCCGTTCGCGGATCAGCTTCAGCGCCTTGCGCATCTTGAGCGAGGAGGGCGTATCGGCCGCACCGAAATCGGAATGCGACAGCAGCGCGATCTTCGGGTCGATGCCGAAGCGCTGGACATGGCTCGCCGCCAGCACGGTCATGTCGGCGATCTCCTCCGCCGTCGGATCGTGCTTCACATGGGTGTCCGACATGAAGAAGGCGCCCTTGTTGGTGATGATCAGGGTCATCGCCGCAAGGTCGCAGACGCCCGGCGCCAGCCCGATGATGTCCTTGATATGCCGCAGGCGCGACATGAACCGGCCTTCGAGGCCCGAGATCATCGCATCGGCCTCGCCGCGGGCGACGGCGAGCGCCGCGATCACCGTGTTGTTGGTGCGCACCAGCGAGCGCGCCGCCTCGGGCGTGATACCGCGCCGGCCGGCAATGTCGAGATAGGTCTGGACATAGTCGCGATAACGCGGGTCGTCCTCGGGGTTCACCACCTCGAAATCGACGCCGGGCTTGAGCGTAAGGCCGAAGCGCTGGATGCGCGTCTCGATCACGCTCGGGCGGCCGATCAGGATCGGGATGGCGAGTCCTTCCTCCAGTGCGACCTGGGCGGCGCGCAGCACGCGCTCGTCCTCGCCCTCGGCATAGATCACGCGCTTGGGATCGGCCTTCGCCTTCTGGAACAGCGGCTTCATCAGGAAGCCGGAGCGGAAGACGAAGCGCGAGAGCTGCTCGCGATAGGCCTCGATGTCGAGCAGCGGCTTGCGGGCGACACCGGTCGCCATTGCGGCCTCAGCGACGGCCGGGGCGATGCGCATGATCAGGCGCGGATCGAACGGGTTCGGGATCAGCGAATTCGCACCGAAGGTCGAGGCCTCGCCGCCATAGGCGCGCGCCGCGATGTCGGAGGTCGCCTCGCGGGCGAGCGAGGCGATGGCGCGCACGGCGGCGAGCTTCATCGCCTCGTTGATCGTCGTCGCCTGCACGTCGAGCGCGCCGCGGAAGATATAGGGGAAGCAGAGGACGTTGTTGACCTGGTTCGGATAGTCCGAGCGGCCGGTGCAGATCATCGCGTCGGGGCGCACAGCAAGCGCGTCTTCCGGGGTGATCTCGGGATTGGGATTGGCGAGTGCCAGAATCAGCGGCCTCTGTGCCATCTGCTTGGCCATCTCAGGCTTGAGCACGCCGGCGGCGGAGAGGCCGAGGAAGACGTCGGCGCCGCCGATGACGTCGCTGAGCGTCCGGGCGTCGGTCTCCTGCGCATAGACCTCCTTCCAGCGGTCCATCAGCGTGTTGCGGCCCTTGTAGACCACGCCGTTGATATCGGTGACCCAGATGTTCTTAAGCTGCGCGCCGAGCTCGACCAGCAGGTTGGTGCAGGCGAGCGCGGCGGCGCCCGCGCCGGAGACGACGATTTTGACGTCGGCGATCTTCTTGCCCGCGAGGTCGAGACCGTTCAGGACGGCGGCTCCGACGATGATCGCCGTGCCGTGCTGGTCGTCATGGAAGACCGGGATGTTCATGCGGGCCTTGAGCTGCTCCTCGATCTCGAAGCATTCCGGCCCCTTGATATCCTCGAGATTGATGCCGCCGAAGGTCGGCTCCAGCGCCGCGACCACCTCGACGAATTTCTCGATGTTCTTCTGCTCGACCTCGATGTCGAAGCAGTCGATGCCGGCGAATTTCTTGAAGAGGACGGCCTTGCCCTCCATCACCGGCTTGGAGGCGAGCGGGCCGATATCGCCGAGGCCGAGCACGGCCGTGCCGTTGGTGATGACGGCGACGAGGTTCTGGCGCGAGGTCAGCTCGGCGGCTTCCGAGGGATCGTCGACGATCGCCTCGCAGGCGGCGGCGACGCCGGGGGAATAGGCCAGTGCCAGATCGCGCTGGTTGCCGAGCGGCTTGGTCGCCTGGATCTCGAGCTTACCGGGCCGGGGCTGGCGATGATAGACGAGCGCGCCCGAGCGCAGATCGGAGGAGAGCGTGCTTTTCATGGCGCGATGGTCCCTGCAGTCAGAGGGATGCTGGTCGCGCGAAAGCCCCCATGCCGTCAAGCCGTCGGGATGCCGCTAGCAGTTTCGCCGGATTCGAAAGGAAGGCGCAGGCGCGAACTTGAATCAATCTGGCAAGATGCTGAATCGGCATGCGAGAAATCGCACGCAAGCACCGGAAACGATTCGCCAAATTCTTCGCGCCGTCGGCGCGAAGGTCAGAACGCCTTGAACATTCCTGCCGGATTGTTTCAGGTAAAAAACTCAATGATTTCAATGCTGTTGACCGTCGATAATACCGTCGATAAATCGCTGTCGGTATCGGGTGTCGATAACGAGGTGCGATCGGATGGGACGGCGCGGCGACTACCTGTACAAGCGGTCCGGCACGGAAAGCTGGTGGCTTAGGCTGCAATATCCGAGTGAAGCGGTGCGTTCGGCGGCACAATCGCTACTCGGTCGCACAGTTTCGAAGAAGATTGAACGCAGCCTTCGTACGACCGATCGGCGCAAGGCCGAAGTGATTGCCGGGCCGGAAATCCTGGAGCACAAGCGCCTCTTGTTGGCGGTCCGCTCGATGCTCGACCCGTTCGGTCAACGAGGGCTCAGCAGGGAAGACCAAGCTGCGGTGGAAGCCGCCATGTGGACGCCCCTCAGATCGAAGATCAGCATCCCGACCGAGCCCCTGTACCCGGCTGGCACGACCGTCCGCAACGATGACGGCTCGATGATCATCGCCACGGCGACCGACCTGATCCACCTGGACGTGGCCGGGAACCAGACCAAGACCGAGCCCAATCTGAAGATCGATACGAAGGTCGCGTTCACGGTCGAACAGGTGAAGACCCCGCAAGCGGAGTTCTGGCGCGCGAAAACCGTACGTGGACCAGACATCGACACCGAGATCGTCGAGAACTGGATCACCCAGCGCCAGCCGTCTCAAACGCACATCAACTCAGTCAGGAGCATGCTCCGGCTGTTCAAGGAGTTGTTCCCGCAGAAGACGTTCGCGAGCGCTGATCGAGAGGATGCGCGAGCCATGGTCGCGCACATGGAAGCCGAGGGGAACGTCTCGGCCACGATCAAGACGAAGCTCGGGACGCTGGTCACCGCCGTCAATCTGGAGATGGACCAGAAGAAGCCGAGGGTAAAGTTCAACCCGTTCGCTGGGGTTGCCGTGAAGAAGGCCGAGGATACGACGAAGCGGATGGCGTTGAGTGAAGCCGACGTGAAGGCGATCGAGGCGAAGCGCGATCAGTTCACCGACGAACAGTGGCTGATGTGGAAATGGTGCGTCAACACCGGAGCCCGCCCGGCCGAGATTTACGCTCTCCAGGAAGAGTTCCGCGAGACGCTCGACCACCACCCGGTGACCGGTGAGCCGAGCGACATCAGGTTCGTCTGGATCGACCGCTCCAAGAACGCTGCTTCGACCCGCCGTGTCCCCGTTCCGAGCGCAGTGTTGCCGCTCATTCCAAGGGAGATCAAAGGCCCGATGTTCACCGAGACGCTCGGTGAACTGTGCCGCCTGATCAACGTGGTCATGGTCGGCGCGGGTGTGACCAGTCCAGACCCGATCACGACCCGTCAGCGCAAGCCGTTCTACAGCACGCGCCACCGCTGCAAAGACAGGCTGACCAATGCCGGTTGCCCTGAGAACGTGGTGAAGGCCGTCATGGGCCACTCGAAGGGCGTTCACGAGGGGTACGGTGACGGTCAGCCGCTTTGGCGGCTCAAGCCGTGGATCGAGTATCTGAACTACGAAGTGAAGAGGCCACCCTCAGTGACCGAGGCGCTCAGCGTGAAATGAAGAAGCCCCGCACTTGGCGGCGCTTCTTGTTGGGATCGTCGGTGGATCAAGGCGTGTCCCCGCGAAGGTCACGCCGAACGTCGGCGATCGCGTTCTTGTCCGTGCGGTGATCGGACGGCGACAAGGCCGTCGTGCAGATGAGCCAAGGATACTCATGCCCGTTACTGGCTGGGGTTCTGCATGTGGCAGCTACAGCCTTGGATCGAGAAAATCGGGCTGGAAATCATCGACGCAGTAGGAGGCTGATCGACCAGTCCCTGTCGATCGCGCTAATCAGGCTGTCCAGGTCGCTGCGGCATCCCTCGGAAAGGTGCGGCCTCATTTCTACCAGCCGCGCACGGAGCGACAGGATCGCTTTGTGGTTGATCTCCACATTCGCCCTGTGTTCTGTCAAACGGCCCGCAAAGTTGCCCCCCGATCGGCGTCCAATGTTGACCCCTTGAGTATGCTTCGCGGCGAGGAGGCGGCGCGGCGGAGCTGGTCTGGATTGCGCAGCCGCGCCGACTCCGGATCGG
>Ga0209368_1001022_pt1 | contig 14478 bp, 14 predicted proteins | sample EBPBio242008_DNA_FD_185862 | JGI IMG/M metagenome (GOLD analysis project Ga0209368, IMG submission 185862) | Wastewater treatment Type I Accumulibacter community from EBPR Bioreactor in Madison, WI, USA - Reactor 1_4/24/2008_ DNA (SPAdes)... | ecosystem: Engineered > Bioreactor > EBPR >...
CGTGGCGCGCGGATCCATGAGGATGTCGCGCGTATCGGGTTGCTTCATCCAGGCAGAAAGGGTTTCGACCTCGGTCTCGTAGGTTTCCGAGATCAGCTCGCCCAGAACCGTACCTGTGTATCCCGCGCGCTGCGCCCGGACGATGGGGGAAGAACCGTCCGATCCGAAGTGCCAGGGGCGGTTCTGCACAGACATGTCGCGCGAATGGGTCGCCGCCGCCGCATTGAGCGAGGCATTCAGGGCCAGCGCCGGCGCACCCTTGGCTGATCGCAGGGCATTGACCGAGTCGAGCACACGATACGGGATCGCGGCCTTTTCCTTTTCGGTGATGTTGTACACCGTCGGAAGCGGCATGCCGTCCGGGCCGACAGCGGGTTGACTGGTTCCGCAGGCCGCCAGAACGGCAAGCCCGCCGAGGCTCAGAAGGTTGCGTCTGTCGATCTGCACGTCATTCCTTCCCAGGCCTGTTGGCCATCCTTGTCGCGTCAGCCGGCTGTTTATCCAATGGGCCGTGCCACTTCAAATGCACTCTGCATGAACTTGCCGAGTGACGCGGGTTTGATTTGAAGCGCAGGGGCGCGCGGAGTAGAGGCTGTCACAGGCAGGATCACGACACTTCACGAAGCGGAGACAGCAAAGAATGGATCGGCTCAAGCTGAACCGGCGCCAGCTTCTGGGCGGCGCAGCCCTTGCGGCAGGAACGGCCGCGCTTCCCGTCTGGGCGCAGGATAACTCGACGGTATTCACCCCGCCGGCCGGCGGCAGCGTGCGCAACAACATATCAAGCTTTCGCACGCTGAACTGGCAGGACTATTTTGCCAACACGACCAATGGGGTGATCCTGGTCGACATCACTTCGCGCACGCTGCACTACTGGTCGGAAGACGAGACCATCTACCGGCTCTACCCGACATCGGTGCCGCTGACCGAGGATCTGACTCGCCGGGGCAACACCGAAGTCATCCAGAAGGTCGAGAACCCGCCATGGCGACCGACGGCCTCGATGAAGGAACGTAACCCCGACTGGCCGGATTTCGTGCCCGGCGGCGACCCGACGAACCCGCTTGGGACGCGTGCACTGTACCTATCCTGGCCGGCCTATCGCATCCACGGCACCCACGATACCCGCAAGATCGGGCGCCAGTCGTCGAACGGCTGCATCGGGCTTTACAACGAGCACATCCAGGAATTGTTCGGCTACGCCAATGTGGGCACACAGGTGTTGCTAATTTGACGACAAGCGAACCGAGCGCAGCGGAAGTGCATGACCCGCGTTGCAATCCTTGGTTCAAGCTGTGTAAGAAGAGGTCACGAGGTACAGTCTTGGGTGTATGCCGTCGCCTCTGCGAAAAACCGGCGGTATGCAATAACTGGAGGTTAACATGAAGAAACTCGCGCTCGCTGCCGCCCTGACGGTCGCTGCTTCGTCGGCTTTCGCCGGCGGTATGGCCGAACCGGTCATCGAACCGGAAGTCGTGGTCGAACAGACCTCGTCCTCGAACGGCGGCTGGCTGGTTCCGGTCCTGCTGATCGTCCTGATCGCTGCTGCGGCTTCGACCCAGTAGTCATTGGCCGCTCAGGCATTCGGACAAGACGGCGGCGTTTGTCGCCGTCTTTTCCATTTTGTGGCCTCCGCTTCGCGATCGGATGGCCGGTCCGGCTGAAGCGACCGGGTCAGGTGACCCAGCCGGCCAGGTTTTCCTCGATCACCGTGACCAGGGCCGCAACATGCGCGGCGTCGTCGTTCAGGCAGGGGATGTAGGTGAAGCTCTCACCCCCGGCATGTTCGAAGGATTCGCGGATTTCGCCATCGATCTCTTCGAGCGTTTCGATGCAGTCGGCCGAGAAAGCCGGAGCAATCACTGCGATCCGCTTCTTGCCTTGCCTGGCCAGTTCGGCCACGTGCTCGACCGTGTAGGGGCGCAGCCATTCCTCGCGACCGAAGACCGACTGGAAGCTCATGTCGATGCGGGCGCGGTCCCAGCCCAGCCGTTCGCGCAGAAGGCGCGTCGTCTTGGCACACTGGCAGTGGTAGGGGTCGCCCTCCATCAGGTAGCGGCGCGGCATCCCGTGATAGCTGCACACCAGCACATCGGGCTTTTCCTCCATCGCCGCATAGGCCCGCTCGACCGACTGCGCGAGCGCCTCGATGTAGGCCGGATGATCGAAATACTCCGGCACGGTACGGGTTGCGGGCTGGCGTTTCTCGGCCATAAGCGCCCGGAAGAACTGGTCGTTGGCGGTGGCCGTCGTGGCCCCCGCGTATTGCGGGTAGAGCGGGAAGAAGAGGATCTTTTCGCAACCGGCTTCGACCATGGCCCGCACCTTGGATGTGGTCGATGGATTGCCGTAACGCATGCAGAAATCGACCATCACCTTGTCGCCATGACGCGCCAGAAGCGCCTCGGCGATACGCGCGGTCTGGTCGCGCGTGATGGTCATCAGCGGGCTTTCGTTGCGCTCGACGTTCCAGATCTTGCGATAGTTGGCGCCGCTGGTGAACGGGCGCTTGGACAGGATGATGAGTTGCAGGAGCGGTTGCCACTTCCAGGCCGGGTAGTCGATGACCCGGCGATCCGACAGGAATTCGTTCAGATAGCGCCGCATCGACCAGTAGTCTGTGGCGTCCGGGGTTCCCAGATTGGCAAGCAGAACGCCGACGCGGGAAGGCTTGACCTGCGGGTGATTGGCAGGGGCGTGGGACAGACGCCCGCGGGACGGATCTTCATTCTCCGGCGTCTTGCGCCCTGCAATACCCAGATCCAGCATGTTCGTCTTCCCGTTTCCTGTCACTGGAGCGCACTTAATCGCGTGAACGGCGGGGTCAACCAGTCCCATCGCCGCGCGGCAGCTGGAATTCCGCGCTACCCAGTGCATCGGCCAGCTTTTGGGCAGCGGAACCGGGGCGCAGCGGCTTTTGCTGGCTGGCATCAGGGGCCCAGCCGGTAAGCGCGATAATCTCGAAGGTGGCCGGGATGCGGCCATCCGGCAGGCCATAGACCTGGGCATAGAGTTCCGCCGCCCGCAGAAGGACGGCGCGGCGCGTCGGGTGACGCAACCGCGCTGCCAGCGCGTTGCCCTCGCCCATGGCTCGGAGGTCGCGCATCAGGTGCAGCGCATCGCGGTAGGTGACCCGGCGCGTGATGCTGTCCGCAACGGGCAGCGCCAGCCCGGCACGCTGCACCAATGCGCCAAGATCGCGGATCTCGCCCATCGGCAAGACACGCGGCGACAGGCCGCCCGTAACCTCGGCCTCCGCCTGTGCGAGGGCGGCGCGGAGTTCGTGCAGCGTCTGGCCGCCGAACAGGAACCCGAGAAAGAGTCCGTCCGGGCGCAGCGCCTGCCTTGCCTGGACCAGTTGGCCCACCGGGTCGTTGGCCCAGTGCAGCGCCATGGCATGAATCACGAGGTCATGTGCCCCCGTTTGCAGCGCCAGAACCTCGTCATCAGCCGAGATCACCGCACCAGGCAGGTCATCGCGCCACAAGGCCGGAAAGGGCGTGACCACAGCGGGTGCCATAAACCGCCTGTTAACCTCTGCCAGCCTTTCCTGAGCCTCGGCGCGGACCTCATCCTGCAGGAAGTACTCGGTCGCGCGGGCGCGATTGCGGGCCAGCGCGGCCCGGTCGGTGATCTGGGGAAGGCTCTGCATGACCGGCACCATGACGGCAACGACGCGGGCGATGCAAGCGGTGCTGCACGTCGTTTATCCGCCGCAGTGCATTTCCTGCGGAGCGCCCGTCACGACCGATTTCGGCCTGTGCGGTCCGTGCTGGCGGCAGACCCCCTTTGTCAGCGGCCTGGTTTGCGACCTGTGCGGCACGCCTCTTCCGGGCGAAGACCCTGGCGGTCCGGTTCACTGCGACGACTGCCTGACCATCGCACGACCATGGAGCCAGGGAAGAGCGGCACTGCTGTACAAGGACAATGCGCGCCAGCTTGTCTTGTCCCTGAAGCATGGTGACCGGCTTGATCTGGCCCGCCCGGCTGCGCGCTGGATGACGAAGGTCGCAGCGCCATTGTTGTTGCCCGGAACGCTTGTAGCCCCGGTGCCGCTGCACTGGTGGCGGCTGGCGGTGAGGCGCTACAACCAGTCGGCCCTGCTGTCGAAGGGGGTGGCGCGGCTGGCGGGAATGGAGCACTGCCCCGATCTTCTGAAGCGCCAGCGCGCCACGCCCAGTCAGGAAGGCCGGACGCGCGACGAGCGTTTCGCAAACCTTTCCGGCGCCTTGACGCTGCATCCGCGCCATGTCGGGAGGGTAAAGGACCGGCCAGTGCTTCTGGTCGATGACGTGATGACCTCTGGCGCCACGCTGGCGGCAGCGGCCGAAGCCTGCCTTGCGGCCGGTGCAACCCGGGTATCCGTCGTTGTGCTGGCACGCGTTGCGAAGGACGCCTAGATCGTTACAGTCGTGTCGGCTGTTCGAGGAATCCGATGAAACCCGTCGAAATCTATACCACGCCGCTGTGTGGCTATTGCCATGCCGCCAAGAGCCTCTTGACGCGCAAGGGGGTGGCCTTCACCGAAATCGACGTGAGCGGCAATCCAGAGCTGCGCACGGCCATGGTTGCACGCGCTGGTGGGCGCCGGACGGTTCCGCAGATCTTTATCGGCGACACCCATGTCGGCGGATGCGACGATCTCTATGCCCTGGATGGGGCCGGACGCCTTGATCCGTTGCTGGCGGCCTGACCTCCATGCGTGCAGGGCTTGTCCAGCTGACGGTGACCGACGATCCGGCCGCAGACCTGCCCGCAACGCTGGCACTAGTGCGGAGGGCCGCGGCGGAGGGTGCCGACTTCGTGCTGACGCCCGAATGCACGAACGGCCTTTCTGCCAACCGGGCACGCCAGCGGGCACATACCTTTGCCGAAGCGGATGACCCCACTTTGGCCGCCCTGCGCGAGGAAGCGGCCAAGGCAGGGATCTGGCTGTTGGCGGGCTCTCTGCGCGTTCTGCCCGGGGAAACCGACGGCCGCTTTGCCAACCGGTCACTGCTCATCTCGCCCGATGGCGGCATCGCGGCTCGGTATGACAAGATCCACATGTTTGACGTGAATGTCTCGGAAACCGAGGTCTATCGCGAGTCCGCCGCCTTCCGTCCAGGCGACCGCGCGGTTGTGGCCGAGACGCCGTTCGGCACGATTGGCATGACGGTCTGTTATGATCTGCGCTTTCCCCATCTGTACCGCAGCCTTGCCAAGGCGGGGGCGGGAATCCTGACGGTGCCGGCAGCATTCAACCACATCACAGGCGCTGCGCACTGGGAGGTGCTGCTGCGCGCCCGCGCGATCGAGACCGGCTGCTTTGTTCTGGCGCCTGCGCAGACGGGCTTTCATGCAGAAGTCGGCGGCGGCGGCCGGAAAACTCACGGTCATTCGCTTGCCGTGGCACCGTGGGGAGAGGTGCTGGCAGATGGCGGCTCGGCGCCGGGTGTCACCTTGGTCGAGATCGACATGGCCCTCGTCAACGAGGCGCGTACACGCGTGCCGTCACTGTCGCATGACAGGAGTTTCAGCGGCCCATGAGCGATCTCCCCCAACATTCAGACCGGACGGAAGACATCGCTGTGGCGCTGTTCGGCGAGTTGTTCATGGCGGACCAGCTGGCACGCAACCGGATCACGCGCGCCTTGCCCAAGGGCATGGAACTGTCGCACTTCAGCGTGCTGAACCACCTGGCGCGCCTGGGCGATGAGCGCACCCCGGCGCAATTGGCTCGGGCATTCCATGTCACCCGCGGTGCAATGACGAACACCCTGGCCCGACTGGAATGGGCGGGACATGTACACATCCGACCTGACTGGGACGATGCGCGCCAGAAATTCGTGGCGATCAGCCCGGCCGGCCGCGCAGCGCGCGACGCGGCCGTGCAATCGGTTGCCCCGCTCATCGCCGATGTGGTGCAGGCCCTTGGTTCGGATCGGGTGCGCGCCGTCCTGCCCGTGTTGCGGGAACTTCGCCGACGGCTGGAGGAAGACCCCGGCTGACGCCGGGGCGAATTCTGCTATTGCACCGCTGCGTTCACGGCAAGGAGACCTGCCAGAAGCGCCGTGATCGTCCGCGCGGCCGTGACGGGGCTTTCGCTGACCACGACGGCGTCGCCGTCCTGCAAGAGGAACTGCCCGGCAGCGAAAAGTCCATCGGCCTTGGTCAGATCGAAGGTGAAGACCACGCTTTGTTTTGGCGGCCCGGAACCGTCAGTCCGCACGGCACTTGCGCTGTAGTTGCGGAGAATGAAGATGGCCGCGGGATTGGCGCGCACCGCATCCATACCGCCGGTCAGCGCCATCGCTTCGAGCGCGGTCACCCGTTCGGAAGGGAAGCGCACACGGGACTCGGTTCCGCTGGCTCCGAGGGCAACAAAGTGCCGGTCATCGGGTTCGACGAACAACTTGTCGCCGCCCCTGAGCGTCGTGTCCTGCGAAGGGCTGTTCATCAGTTGGTTAAGGGAGATGCCGTACAACCGGCCATCCCGGATGAGGCGAACCTGCGGATTCTCCAGCGATGGGCTTACACCACCGGCCGCCGAAAGCACGCTGAGGACGGTCGTATTGCGGTCGAGGAGCGGATAGTGACCCGGTGTTGCCACGCCACCGACGATGTCGATCGAGTTCTGCTTGCCGGAGCTCTGTTCGAGTTGCACCTGCACTGAGGGCGCAATTGCCACGAGCTTGTCCTGGATCACCTGCCGCGCCTCTTCTGGCGACATCTTCGAGACGTAGACTTCGGAGATGTAGGGCAGGAAGATCGTGCCGGACTGTGAAACCACCAGGCCCGTAAGCGGAACAGCCTTTTGTCCCGGCGGCTTAAGCAACGAGCTTTCCTCGTTATCCCAGATGGTTACGTTGAGGTGATCTCCCGGCTGGATGATCTGCCCAGACGGTCCGCGGCTGTGGCCGATCCATCCGGAAGCCGTCCCGTTGCCGGACAGAGGCCACCGCGAGATAGCGGCAAGGCTTGCCCGCGTCACCGGCTCGACCGCGAAAGTCGCATCAGGATCGTTCGCTCCCGAGAGAATCTGATCCTCACGGCCCGCGCCCTGCGGAAGGTCACACCCCGCAAGCGTCAGCGCAGCACAAATCATCGCCAGAACAGGTGGCTTAAGTCGAATCAATTGGGCGTCTCCGGCAGCTTGCCCGCCCCCAACGGGTGGACATGACGCATCGCGGCACCATACTGACCGGCGGTGTCGGGTCAACCTCCGCCGCGCGGCGGCATGACCGATGGACAGGCAGCAGGGTGGCGACGATGCCCGACAAGCAGACAATTGCCGTAACGGGCGCCACGGGGCGTCTGGGACGCCTTCTGCGCCTTGTGTGGTCAGCCGAGCCGCCCGCGGGAATGCAGCCGCTCTGGCTAGTCCGCAGGATGAGCGGAGCGCCCGACGAGATGGTTGTCGACCTGGCCAGTTCGGCGCCGGTCTTGCCAAGAAACTGCATCATTCTGCACCTAGCAGGAACGGTGGCGCCAAGCCGGGAGATGTCGGACCATGTGGCGTTGGCCCGCGCCGCGCTGGACCTGGCAATCCGGTCTGAGGCACGTCATCTCTTCTTCGCCTCGACCGCCGCCGTCTATGGAAAGGGCGAATGGGCGCATGACGAAAATGAGGAGCCTGCGCCGGTGACAGCCTACGGCCACATGAAGTTGGCCGCCGAGAAGGTGGTCAGCCGGCCCTGGACAACATGTTTGCGCATCGGAAATGTCGCCGGGGCGGATGCCATCCTGGGCAGCAAGGCCGAGCGACGGGTGCTGGACCCTGTGCCCGGCACGGACGCCGGGCCCGTGCGGTCCTACATCGGTCCTCGGACGCTGGTGCGCGTCCTCGAGCAACTGGCCCGCATGGTCGCAACTGGCGTGATGCCCCCACCCATCCTGAACATCGCGCAGGCTCCCCCAGTCGGCATGGCCGAACTGTTGCGGGCAATTGGCCAGCCCTTCGAATGGGGGCCGGATAACCCGGCAGTCCTGCCCAGAGTCGAACTTGCGACCGAGCGGCTAAGAACACTCCTGACCGACTTGCCGAGTGCTTCCGCCGACGGCCTTGTGGCTGAACGCGTTTCGCTGCCAAATTGGCAACCATGACACTGCAGAAACGCCTGTTCGACCTGATCCTTGCCGTGACCCTTGTCATCATTCTGGCGATTCCCTTCGCAATCCTCGTCGTCATTCTTCTGGTCAGGGAGGGGCGCCCCGTGTTCTATGTCTCCGAAAGGATGCGGGCACCGGGTCGACCGTTTCAGCTTTGGAAGCTGCGGACCATGAAGGCCGACCCGAACGACTCGGGCGTTTCGGGGGGCGACAAGGTATCCAGAATCACTGCGACTGGCCGCTTCCTGCGCCGAAGCCGGCTGGACGAGGTTCCGCAGCTTTGGAATGTGCTGCGCGGTGACATGAGTTTTGTCGGTCCGCGACCTCCACTCAGGTCCTATGTCGAGCGCTTCCCCGACACCTATCGTCAGGTGCTGCGCTGCAGACCCGGCATCACCGGACTGGCGACCTTGCGTTTCCATGCCCATGAAGAGCGGTTGATCGCGCGATGCCGCACTGCGGCAGAGACAGACGCCGTCTACGCGCGACGCTGCGTTCCGCGCAAGGCTGCCTTGGATTTGATCTATCAGCGGCACCAGACCCTGTGCTTCGATGCAGCTTTGATCATCGAAACGGCAAGACGAACATTTCTTCGCCGTATTCTTGCCAATCGGCGCTGAACTTGGCGCCACTGCGCTTGCTGCACTGCATGCATGGCCGTATTGTAGCGGCATAGTGGGTAACGTTTGCATGATCCATTCCGCCGCGCCCCCTGTGGCGGGCCAAGCAAAAAGGTCCTGGAGTGCTGCGGTTCCGAAGCCAACTCTTCGCCTTTGTAGATGTCATGTCGCGCCGGCAGAAGCAGTTCTCGCTGCTGATGATCGACGTGATCCTTGCGCCGCTCGCATTCTACCTGACCTGCGCGATTGTCTTCGGGTCGATCGTGCCGAAGGCGCTGTTCGACAGCCTGTTCTTGATCATCTGCCTCTTGCCGCCGGTCGCGGCGACGGCTTGCCTGGCGCTTGGCGTCCACAGGATCCAGCTCAAGGCCTATGAGTCTACAGCCATACTGCGAACTGGCGCGGTTGCCGCGATCATCACGGCTTCGGTGGCGGTGTCACGGACGCTGCTTGACCTTTGGTTCCCGGTGGCGGGCATCTTTCTGTTCGGGCTGATCTTCTTCCTTCTGGCGGTCGGCGCACGCTTCGCACTACTTAACCTCCTGCTTTGGGTTCTGCGGCTTGGGACCGAGCGGACCCGTGTCCTGATTTATGGGGCTGGCACAACGGGCATGCAGCTGGCGGCCGCCCTCCGGTCGCACGAGCGCGTCTCTGCAGTGGCGTTCGTCGACGACAACGCGGCGTTGCACGGGACCACGGTTGCAGGGCTGCGCGTCTACCCTGTGCATCGGATCGACTCGCTGGTTCAGGACCGGCAGATCGATCGCGTCCTGCTTGCCATGCCCTCGGTATCAACACCCAAGCTTGGAAAGATCGCGCGCGTTCTTCAGGCCCGCGGTCTGGATGTGATGACGGTGCCCTCCTTCGCGCAGCTCGTCGGCTCCGAGACGCTGATCGATTCGCTTACGAAGGTTGCCCCCGACAAGTTCCTGGGCCGGCTACAGGTGGACAAGGCCCTGCCCCTTGGCGCCGAGGCCTATACCGGGAAGTCGATCCTGGTCTCTGGAGCTGGCGGGTCTGTTGGAAGCGAGTTGTGCCGGCAACTCATCCTGCACCGTCCCAATCGGATCGTCCTGTTCGAGGTCAGCGAGATAGGACTCTACAACATCGACAGAGAGCTTCAGGAACTGGCGTCGGGCACGGGGGTCGAGATCGTCCCCGTCCTTGGCACGGTAACTGACGGGCGGATGGCACGCGCGGCCATCGTCGACAACGAGGTGCAGGTCATTCTTCACGCGGCCGCCTACAAGCACGTGCCGATCGTCGAGGCGAACCCGATTGCGGGGGTGTCGAACAACGTTCTGGGCACTCGGGTTCTGGCCGATGCAGCCGAAGAATGTGGTGCAGAGCGGTTCATCCTGATCTCGACGGACAAGGCGGTTCGGCCGACCAACGTGATGGGCGCCTCGAAGCGCCTTGCCGAGCACGTCGTTCAGGACCTGGCCCGCAGGTCCAAGAGTTGCCTGTTCTCGATCGTTCGCTTCGGAAACGTGCTTGGATCTTCCGGCTCGGTCATCCCGCTCTTCAAGGAGCAGATCGCCCGAGGTGGGCCGGTCACTCTGACGCATGAGGACGTGACGCGTTACTTCATGACCATTTCCGAGGCGGTTCGCCTGGTCCTGCTGGCAGGGTCCTTCGCCGACGCAGACGGCACGCGCGGCGGAGACGTCTTTGTGCTGGACATGGGTAAGCCCACGCGAATTCGCGACCTCGCGGTGCAGATGATCGAGGCCGCCGGATATACGGTCCGCAGCCCGGAGAACCCCGATGGGGACATCGACATCGAAGTCATTGGACTGCGTCCGGGTGAGAAGCTTCACGAGGAGCTCCTGATCGGCGAGGGCTTTCTCACCACCCCGCATCCAAAGATCATGCGAGCACGAGAGGCGGGCCTGCCAGAGATCCGCGTGGCTGGCGCACTTCGCGCGTTGCGCACTGCCGTTGCGACCGGGGACAGCGACGGCGTGCGCCGCGTAATCACAGATTGTGTGGAAGGCTATCAACCTGCTGTGGTGCCACAGGCCCTTCGCTCCAACGCATAGATGCCGCGGATTCGCGAAATATCCGACTACAATGCCCTAAAGGCTTGCACGTTTGTTGTGCGTGGCCTTGACTGACGGAACGTCACTCCGGACTGGACATGCCCTTCGCCCTTCGCACTGCCGCACTCGCTGCACTTCTTTGTTCGGCCGCCTGCCTGCCAGCAACGGCTCAGGAACGGTCGGCGCGCGCGCCGACACTGAACTTCTACCTGAATCCCGGCTTGATCGACATGCCGTCCGGCGAAGCGTTACCCGACACCACGCTTGCCTTCGGCGTAGCCGGATTCTCGGATATCTGGCGGACCGGCATCACCTTCCAGTTCGCGGACCGGCTTTCAGGCACGTTCCGGTATTCCGGGATCAACGGACTCAACTACGGGGGCTTCGAGAACTACTACGACCGAAGCTTCGACCTTCGCCTTCTGCTCTTGGAAGAGACGAACTGGATGCCGGCGGTGTCGGTCGGCCTTCAGGACTTGATGGGAACGGGCCTGTATTCGGCCGAGTACATTGCTGCCACAAAAGAGCTGTTCCCCGGCTTCAAGGTAACAGCAGGCCTGGGTTGGGGACGCCTTGGCTCCTATGGATCGGTTGGCGATCCCTTCGGACCGCGGCCGTCCACGAACACTGGTGAGGGCGGAAAACCCAACTTCGGCCAGTGGTTCCGTGGACCGATGGCGCCATTCGGTGGCATCGAATGGCGCCCGACGGACCGGTTGGGGTTCAAGGTCGAATATTCTTCAGATGCCTATACACTTGAAACCGAAGAGCGCGCCGTCTTCGAACGCAACTCGCCGTTCAACTTCGGCGTCGAGTACCAGTTGTCCGAACGAGTGCGGGCGGGCGCCTACTACATGTATGGCAACGAGGTTGGCATAAACCTGACCTTCGCCCTCATCCCCGCACGCCCCACGATGCCACTGACCTTCGAGGCCCCGCGCAACCTGGAGCCGCGCAGCCGCGGACCATGGCCTACGAACTGGATGTCAGACCAGGCCCAGAAGGATCAGATCCAACGCACTGTGAAGATTATGTTGGAGCAGGACGGGCTGACGCTCGAATCCATCAATCTTCAGGCAAATTCCGCGACGATCCGCTATCAGGACGAACGATTCGACTCGGCGCCCAACGGCATCGGTCGAGTGGCGCGAGCCATGAGTGCGGCGTTGCCCCCATCGGTCGAGACATTCCATATCGTGCCCGTGATCTGGGGGCAGCCGACATCGCAGATCACGGTGCGGCGGTCCGACCTAGAAGCGCTTGAGTTTTCCGCCCTGCCCGGCCAGGCACTTTGGGCGCGCACCGAAATGGCCGATGCGGGCAACCTGCCGGCGGCGCCACCTGTTCCCGGCTTGTATCCGAACTTCTTCGCGGGCATCGAACCCTACACCCGTGTCAGCTACTTCGACCCCGATGCACCTTTCCGTTGGGAGGTCGGCCTTCGGGCTGAGGCGGATGTCGAAATCGCACGTGGCCTGGTTCTGGAAGGGTCCGTCCGACAGCCGATCACCGGAACACTGGACGAGGTTTCGCGTGTCTCCAACTCGGTGTTGCCACATGTGCGCACTGACTGGCCGCTTTACGAGAGTGGTGACCTGAAGCTCGAATACTTGACCCTGGCGCAGTACTTCCGACCCGGCAAGGATCTCTGGGCAAAGGTGCAGGCTGGCTACCTTGAAGACATGTATGCCGGCATCGCAGGGGAAATCCTGTGGCGTCCAGTGGATAGCCCGCTCGCCCTGAGCTTTGAGTTGGCCTATGTCGGCCAGCGGGATTTCGACATGGCTTTCGGGCTGCAGGACTATACCATCGCGACCGGCTTTGCTTCGGCATACTACGATTTCGGCAACGGGTATCTTGGCCAGGTCAACGTCGGCCAGTACCTTGCCGGAGACCGTGGCGCCACCATTTCGCTCAGCCGGTACTTCGCGGACGGTTTCTCTGTCGGCGCGTTCTTCACACTGACCAATGTCTCGTTCGAGGATTTCGGCGAAGGGTCGTTCGACAAAGGCATCATGGTGCAGATTCCGTTGACCTGGTTCACAGGCCGCCCAAGCCAGACCGTCTACGGCAGCACCATCCGTCCCGTGCAGCGTGATGGCGGGCAGCCCCTCAATCTGCGCAACCGCCTGTATTCGATCGTTCGGAACGACAATGCCGCCAACTACGAAATTCAATGGGGGAGGTTCTGGCGGTGATCCCGAAAGTGCTGCGTCGCACCCTGGGTCTGATTGCGCTGCCGCTGGCGCTCTTGGGCTGTTCTGTGGGAGAGGATGTCACCTCGCCCGGGCTCGCGCTGCAAGAGTTGCTGATTGCTCAGGGCAAGGCGGCGCTGGACAAGAACGGCAATCCGTCCGCTCGGATCATGTCCCTGAACCGAGCGCAGGTGAACGGTATGGGCGAAACCGTGCTTCGTGCCCAGATTCCGAACTTCGGGCTGGCTTCGCTGCTCTTCATCTCGCAGGAGCGCGCGCCGTACTCGATCTGGCGCACTCCTGACAACGTCACTCTGCAGTTCCGCTCGGGTCTCCTGATCGGATCGAAGGGTGTGGGCGCGGATCTGGTTGCCGTGGACGATCCGCGCATGATTGCCGTTCTGGAAGGACGCGAAGGGCCGGGCCCCGGCAAGCGCGTGAACCGAGCGTTTGACGGGACGAATGCGACCGTGGCGACAGAGTTCGCTTGCCAAATTGCCGACCTCGGGCCTGAAAGCGTGGCCGTTGTCGGCCTGTCTTACCCGACACGCCATCTGCGACAGACCTGCACAAGCCCGAACGAGAACTTCGTGAACGACTACTGGGTGCAGGGCAGGACAGTCTGGAAGTCCCGACAGTGGTTCAACGAACAGGTCGGCTACATGACGATCGAGCGACTTTCGCCTCAATAGGCGTAAGTATCGCGCCGCCGGTCCTAGTAGTCCTTCTCCAGGTAGACGCCCACACCGGAGTCGCCGTCCGACGTGCTGCTTGCCCGCAAGGTAATAGTGTCGGTAAGGTCGAAATTCAGGTGGATCTCGCTGTTGCCAGTGTCGTCCATCTGGATTTCGGTATAGGTCCGGTCGTTGATGTACTTACCGGCCGTCACCTGTGTTCCGCCGCGGGCGTTTGTGTTGACGTCAAAGTCATCGAGCCCCAACCCGCCGCGCAGCTTTCCGATCAGCCCGACGCCACCTTTTCCGGCCAGTGTAGCCACGGCCCCGGCAAGGCGCGCCGCCTGAAGGGGTGAAAGACTGTTCAGATCGCGGTCGAACAGAAGTTGCGATAGGACTTCCTCTTCGGGCAATTCGGGTGACGACCAGAAGCTGACCTTCGGGTCACTGGCCGGCCCCTCGATGCCAACAAAGGTGGTTACGCTGGAACCTTGGTTGGACGCGATCACGTCAAGATAGGGATCGAAATCGCCCTCGAGCCGCATGCTCGCGCGCGCAAGGACAAGCCGCTTGCCAAGAATGTCGAGCCGCCCACGGATGAGGTCGAACCCACCCGAAGGGACAATTGCGGCACTCGTTCCGCCCAGCCGAAGCTCTCCCCCGAGCTCCGCATCAAGTCCACGGCCACGGACGAAAACCTGGTTCGGGGCCGAAATGACAAGCTGCAGGGCATAGGGTCGGCGGCGGTTCGCTGCCGCCTGCTCATCAGGCCCGCCAAGCAGGCCGGCGCGCTCGAGCGTCGCCGCGATGGGCGGGGTCAGATTGACATGGTGCAGCCCCTCGGGGATATCGGCCG
>Ga0209368_1001026_pt1 | contig 14451 bp, 22 predicted proteins | sample EBPBio242008_DNA_FD_185862 | JGI IMG/M metagenome (GOLD analysis project Ga0209368, IMG submission 185862) | Wastewater treatment Type I Accumulibacter community from EBPR Bioreactor in Madison, WI, USA - Reactor 1_4/24/2008_ DNA (SPAdes)... | ecosystem: Engineered > Bioreactor > EBPR >...
GGGGTGTTGAGCAAGGCGAAACTGCCCTTGTTGAGCGTCGGCAAGTGGTGGCCTGGAAGGTGGCCGGCCGGCCAGTCGCAACGCGACCAAGCGCGAAGGCGCGCGCCTGGAATGGGCATCCCGGTTTGAGTTTCGCGGACGCGAAAATCAAATGCCCCAACTAAACACGGCGATTCCAGAAATTTGCGGCTTCTTCGACGGCCTCATAGCGGGCGCGCAGCTTTACCGGGTCATCCGGCGTCGGGCCTCCCGTGGCGTTTGGCTCCTGGTGCGGGTCATTTTTCAGCACAACAGCCGGGCCACGGCAACCACAGGAAACACAGACGGCAGCGTAGCGCCTATCCGACGACGCTTTTGCCACAAGGGAATCAAACGCTAATTGTTGTACGCCAACATCCGACGAGCCGCAAAAAGGGCAGTTTGCAACATGATCCATAGGTTTCTCCAACGAAACGGTTGTGAAATGAGGTGGCTGTGACGGATGACCTATGCTTTGTCGTCTGTCGATTTGGAAGGCTGCGCGGCGGCGAACTGCCGCGCCCGGCTGATTGTGCTGCGGCTGCAACCCACGGCCTTTTGCACAAGACTCCATGAATTGTTGTTTGCCAGCAATTTGTTGATGATCGCGTATTTTTCGCGGTCAGCTTGTCGGCCGCGATACTTGCCGTCTTCGCGCGCCTTGGCGATGCCTTGCGCCTGACGCTCCCGCCGTTGCTCGTAATCGCGCCGGGCGACGGCGGCCAACATATCTACCAGCATGTTATTGATCGCGGCGAATATCGCCGCCTCGAATTCGCGCCGGCCCGGATCAATCGGAACAGGGTCGAGCTGCCGCCAGGTGGTAGGCACGTTGACGGCCACAACGCGCACGCCCCGGCTGTGAATGAGTGTTTTCAGCTTCTGCCAGTCGGCCGCCGTCAATCGAGAAAGGCGGTCGACGTCCTCAATCAACAGCACGTCGCCGTTCCGACTATCCTTCAATAGCCGGAACAACTCTGGCCGCGCCAAGGTCGCGCCCGATTCGTTTTCAAGGTAGTAATTGCAGATGGTAAGGCCGCGCTCCTGGGCGAAGCGGTCAAGTTGACCGCGCGCTCGCCCGGCGTCCTGCTCGTCGGTCGATGCCCGCAAGTAAGCTCGGACGAAAAATTCGGTCGGTACTTGATAGGTCATTAAAGCGAACCAGTGCGGTTTAAGTTGGTCGTGGAACCCAAACAGTACCACACAAGCGCGGTGCGCCTAGAGCATACCCAAATCAAACCAAGCTAATGTCGGGTGCCGGCCGCGTGCATTTCGGCGTAAGGGGAAAGAGCGGTAAGCGCCGCTTGCCGCTCGTCCTCGGTAAGCCCGACCGTAAAACAGAAGTCGAACAGAGCCGCGCAAAGCTCGGCGTCGCGGCTATCGCGTAGCCGGTCGATTCTGGAAAGGTCGAACTCGGCGCCGGCCAGGATGGCGACCGCAAAATCAACGATGACGCGGGCGCCCTCGCTTGATGGGTCACGGGTTACGCGGTGATAAAGGGGCGCGAAGACGCCCGGCAATGCCGGCCTGTCGATCATTGCGGCCCCGCATCGGTTGGATGGTCTTCGCCGCTACACAGTTGCGCGCCCTTGAGAAACATCAGGATCAGCCAAAGGGCGCAAGCATACAGGGCGCCGCCGCCAATAATCAGAAGTGCGGTGTACATAGTCGATCCCTCCTTTACCGTTCGTCCTTGGGATGGGCCTTGCGCCACTCCCAAGGCGGAATCGGGTTTGCATCGGCCCACAAGCCACGGCCAGCCTTGCGCGCCTCGGCTTCGAGGGCGTCAAGGCTGCGGTCGGTGGCGTACTGCCGATAAACCCACGCGAAGCCGCGCCGTACTTGCTCGGCGTTGACGTCAATACCATTGGCGACAACCTGGGCAATTGGCCGGCCACGGTTATCAAGCGTTCGCCAGGAAATTGTCACCGGCACGCCCTCAATCATGCTTTGAAGGGATTGGCCGGCGCGGCGCCCGAAGGGCTGGCCGCGTTCGGGCGTGTCGATCTGCGCCAGGCGTACACGGGTCGGCTGGCCGTCGATCTGCATATAGAACGTGTCGCCATCAAGCACGCGGCCGGCGTAGCCGGTCAGCGAGCGGGCAGGCTTGGCGCGGTTGGCGGCCCCGACAAATGCGGCAAGCGGTGTCACGGCGGGGTTGAAGAAGGCCAGCGCCGGGGCGCTGGCCTCCGCCGCCAGAAGGGCAACAATTAAAGGGAGGACGCGAATTTTCATGGTGTCAGTCTCGGGTTATCGACGGTCTAAGGCCTGCTCGACTTCGGCGCGTTTGATGGCGGCTTCAAGGGCTTCATGGCTACCCCTCGGCACCTGGAGCCGTTGGGCCTCGGCTTGAACGAGGCGGGCGGCCTCAAGGTCGCAGCCGACAAGGTTCAAGAGGGCGGCTTGCAGTTCCCGGCGTCGTTTGACGCGGGCAACAATAGGGGAATCCGCTTGCGGCCGGCTGCGGCTACCGCGCAAGCGATATGCCGCCAGGGCCAGGACGGCAAGCAATAAAAGGCCAAGGGCTGCGAGCGTGTTCATGGTTTGTTCAGAAAAAGAGGGGGGCCGAAGGCGTCAGCCTGACGGCCCCCCGAAGTGCCGATTTCACGGCGGGGGTCAACGTAAGGCATCACGCCTTACCATCCGCGCCCCGACGAGGGGCGCCAGGTGTTCGATTCGTGCGCTCGTCGCGCTCGATGCTGTCTATCAACTTCCCAATCAACGAGGCTTGCCGTAAGTGGTAGCTCACGCTTTTAGCCAGGTGCGCGGCCTCCTGCCGCAGCCAACCTTGCCCCGGCGTTCGGTTCGTGTCAGCCAGGCGCAGCATTACGGCAACCCGGCCGGCCTTGATCTTGGCTTGTTGCCCGTTTCGCCGGGCCATCGCTTTTAGGTCGCTTTTCATGGTTGGTTGATCGGGAAGGCCAGGGGCTTTCGCCCCTGGTGCTGGTTTATTGGATCGCGGCCCCGGTCTGTTCGGGCGCGGCCTTGCCAACGATGAAGTCATAGGCAAGGCTTGCTTGCTTGCTGGCCGTGAAAATGGCCGTCTTGTCGTTCTTGAGGACGCGCAGCCAGCTTTCCAAATAGGCGGCGTGGTTTTCGATGGTGGCATCCACGAAACCGACATGGCCGACAACAAAAGCGGCCCCCAGCTCGGCGACAAGTTCTTCAAATGCGTAGGCGTCATCGCCAAAACGCTTGCCGAATTGGCGCTTGAGGCGCTTTTCATGGCCTGTCCAGTGGGTCAGCTCATGCAATGCCGTCGCGTAGTAGTTTTCGGGGCTGGTGAAGGCCTCGCGCGCCGGCAGGCAAATTTGATCGCGGCCAGGTGCATAAAAGGCGCTATCGAAGCCGTGGGCGATAGCGGCGCCGCTTGCGGTCAAAAGGCGCTCGGCTTCGTCAATCGGGTTGAACTCGTCGCCAGTGGTGGCCGGCTGGGTCAGCGATTCCGGCAGGCCGTCGATCTGCGCCACGTTGAACAGCCAGAAGGGCTTGCACATGGGGAAAAAGCCGCTTTCCTCGTCGCCTTCGTTGGCCTCGGCCGCCTCTGCGCCCTTGCGCTTGACCATCTCGAAGTAAGCGCACATCACGCCCTTTTCGCCCTTGCGAACCTGGGCGCCCATGCTCTCGGCCTGCTTGTAGGTCAGCCAGGTATTCGAGGCGTAACCGCGTTCGGCCGCTTCATCCCACAGGATCAGGACGTTAACGCCCCGGTAGGCTTCCCCGGTCTTGCCGTTGCGCGGGAAACCGCTCTTGGCGGATTTCAGCCAGCGGTCGCGGGCAACATTGCCGCCCTTTTCCAGCATGGCGATGATCTTGTCAGTAATGGTTTGGCGAATATCCATTTGTCGATTCCTTATTACGTTGACTTTGACTTTGATATACAGGCGATTCATTAACGATCACCATGACGTTATTCTAGTCTCGGCCCCGTAATTTGTCAATGTTTTTTCCTTGTCAAATGCACAAATAAATATTCATAACGAAGGCGCAATATATAGCATATTGCTATTGCAATGTGAACAATTCGCGGGCGCCCTGGTGGTTGCCCTGGTGCGGGTGGTTTCGCTGGTCTGCTGCGCCATCGAGCGCGGCGGTTTTCGGGGAGGGTTCGGTGTCAAGGGTGAAACCGGAAGCCGCACGCGGAACGCAGCGCAGCGAGTACCGAACGGGTGAGGATTTCAGGGCGCAGCCCGGCCCTTGATGCCTAACCCGTGGGGCTTGCCCCGTGAAGCTCCCGGCAAGGCCGGGGGGAAGGAAGCCGAAGGCGCACATTCCCCCCGGCGATGCCAAGCGGCGAGCGATGCTTTTCAAGGCGGCGGCGCCGCCTTGGGGATGGTGACAATGGATCTTCGCCGGCGCCGAAGGCCTGTCACCAAGCCCCGATTGGTGACAGGCAAGGCCCGGATCGCGGCCGGCGCCGGCCGCACGCTGTCACCAAGCCCCTCGATGTTCAGTGAAGCCAGGCCATACCCTTTGCCGGGATACGGGGTGGCCGCTGCGCGGCCAGGGCTACCGCCCCGGCCCCTACCGGCAAACCCGGCCAGGTGGCCGGGCTGCGGGGCTGCATGGCCTTCTATGCAGCAGGCGAAGGCGCAAGCCTAGCCGGTCAGCAGAAAGGGGCTATGGGGAGGGGTTTAGCAAAGTAGGTGCTGGCGCAACAACAAAGTTGACATCTTGCAGCGTCATTAACGACGGGTAAAATTGTCAGGATTGTGCCAATATTGCACATCCCCATTATCAAAATTGTCATAGGCAACAACATGGAAACCTGGGATGCAGAGCTATCCATAACGGAAGCAAACGCAGTACAGTCCGAAAAAAACAAGGCTCTCAAGGCTATTCGTATCGGCCGCCTCGGCGAGTCGTCTTTCGTCCTTTACATGCAATTGACGTGGTGCGCTGATGAAATGTTCCTCTGCACTACGCGCACGCGCAGCGAGCCGCGCGAGTTCAAACACATGGGCCGCCTGATCGAATACATCGAGGCCACCTATCCCAGCGTCAAGAAGCTGCAAATCACACTGGATCAAGACAGCATCGGCCCGCGCCGAAAACCTAAAGCCGAGTAATCGGCATTTTCGCGCCCGCGAAAATCAATCGAGGGTAAGCAACTCGTCGCCGTCTTGTCGGTTTGCTCTTGGCGACACCCAAAACGGCGCGACATAGCGCACCACGCGCACCAAGGCGTTATTGCCATCCCGCTTGAGGATTGCGATTTTGGCGCGCTTCTCGTCAAATTGAAGCAAAACGCCCCGGTAACTTACCCGGCGCCCGCATCCAACCGGGCCAGTAATCCAATAGATCAACTGGCCCGGCTTGCGCTCATTACCCTTGAGCATCACCGCCGCCCTTGGCGCCCTTGCCAACTTTGCCAGCGGCAAAGCTGGCAATGGTTTTTGCCTGGTCGGCCGCCTGACGGCGAAGCGCCTCACATTCGCCGTTGGCCTTCCCAAGCTCGCCGGTCAACTCCTTGACCGATTGGCGAAGCTCGCTCGCCTCCGAGAGCGCCGCCGCGCGCTGCTCGGCGCAGGCGCCCGCCTGCTGCTCGGTAGCGGCCAGGCGTTCGCGCACCTGGGCCAGTTCCACGGCTTGCGCCTGGTGGCTGACCTCGGCCTCGGCCAGCTTCCCTTGAAGCTCGGCCGCCTTGCCGTTGGCCGCCTGCAAGTCATCCTCGGCACGGCGCCGAAACTCGCTTTCGCGCGCCGTTGCAGCATTGGCCGAATAGAGTTCGCCTTGTTGTTTGTGGTACTGCTCGCCAAGATCAAAGCAATACTCCTCCGACTTCTCAAGTTTGGCGCGAAGCTCGGCGAGCGCCGCCGCGTGTTGCTCGGCAGCGGTGCGGGCCTGCTGCTCGGCAGCGGCCAGGCGTTCGCGTAGCTGGGCCAGCTCGACGGCCTGCGCTTTGTTTGTTTCGCCAGCCCCGGCCAAGTCGTTTTCGAGTTCGCCGATTTTGGCGCTGGCTTCGTCAAGGCGGGTTTCCAATTCCTCGACGGTTTGCGCCGCGTCCGTCAATTCCCGCTCGGCCTGTTCGCGTTGCTCGCCGGCCGTCCGTACAACCTCGGCAACCCGCCTTTCAGCCGCTTTAACGGCCTTGTCGTTGAGTTCCACGGCGAGCGCCGCCAGGCGGTCGGTCAACTCTTTGGTCACGGTCGCCACTTCCTCGGCAACCTCTACCGGCAATTCCGCCACAGGCTCGGCGGCCTCGGCCGCCGTGCTGCTTATGTGTTCCTCCCAAATCTGTTTAAGCCTGGTCGGGTTGCCGCCGCCGACGCGCTGACGCAGGGCAAAGCCGGTGATATTGCGGCCAGCGGCTTGCAGATCGCGGCCGGCCTGAATGATTTGCTCCGGGGTGAAGTCAGCGGGGCGCATGGCAAAACCTCCAAGGGTGGTTGTCGATGCCACATTATAGCAACAAACAAACAAATAAACAAACTAACAAACAAATAAAAGGGAGAGGCGCGGCCGGAATAGGTCATCCGTCACGGCTTCGCCTGGTGGATCAGGATCGCCAGGCCTGCCGGCGCCGCCTTGGCGGCCAGGTGGTCGGCGACGCAGCCCGGCCATGATCGGCGTAGCCTGGTCGGTGCCATGAAAATCGGCCTCACAGAACGCGCTATGCGCGATTTTTTCGGCCTTGCCCAAGCCTGCCCCTGTCCGTGGTCGAAAAAACGCAGCCTGGGCCGTTTCCGTGCGTTTCGGGCCTAATCCGAAGCCCGAAGGGAACCCCCCCCTCCCTTGCAGACGCTTTTTGCAGCGGTTGAGCTTGGAGCCGGGCGGCGAAGCCGCGCCGTAAATGGCTGCAAGCCCGTAGGGCGCCGCAGACAGGCTTTACGGCGACTTAGCCCGCGTTGTTTGCGGGCTTAGGCCCGGCCTATCCGTAGCGTGCGGGCCGTTGATCGTCGGTTTTGAAAAGTTCGGCCGTCGAACATCGAGGCGGCAGAATGGTGGCGCTGCCGGTCGAGCCGCGACCGGGGGGCCACCATGCCCCCTTTGGGGGCCACGATTTGGGGTGAGCGCAACGCGCGAGGGGCATAAGCCCCTGGGGATGCCGGGCGGGAGCGCCAACGGCGCGGGCGTAGGCCGAAGGCCGAAGGAGCCGGCGGGGCGAAGCCCCAAGAGGCGGCGCCGGCCTTTCAGCGCGGGAAAGCGGCTGATTGAGGGCGGTTTTAGGTTAGGAAAACGGTTAAAAAACGGTTAACGCCCTGAAAAAATGCCGTTTTCCCTATATGAATCAACGACATGCAAACGGGCTATATAGGTCATCCGTCACGATTTCATAGGTCAAAGATCACGGTTTTGTAGGTCATCCGTCACGCGGAAGCCCGCAAAATCGGGCAGTTGTCCACAAAACCGTAGGTCATCCGTCACGAAATATAGGTCATCCGTCACGTTGGGGCATTTCCTGGGTGAAGGCCGGCATGGTGGTATATCTTGACGAGGCGACTTATCCACAACTGACGGACGGAAATAGGCGAAAGCGTGATGCTTGACCTACGGCGTGCGTTTTTTCCGTAGGTCATCCGTCACGCTCCGTAGGTCATCCGTCACGAAAGCGGCCAAAACTGTGGATAACCGCCAGGCGCGGGCCAGGCGTTGCGGCGCCGTGATGTTTGACCTACGCCAGAAACGACAAAGGCGCCTTGTGGGCGCCTGCGATGGTGACAATGTGGAGCTGGCCAGGTCGGCGGGCTGTCGCCAATGGTGACAGCCTGGGAGCGGATCGCGGCCGGCGCCGGGGCTAGGCTGTCACCACGGCCTAGCATTGGAAAACGATCTGATTGTTTGCCACCATAGCCCCAAGCGTGATGCCCGATTGCTCGACCTCGGTGCACGCTTTCTTCACGGTCTGCCGCCAGCTTGTCGGGCTGGCGTCGGTCGATCCGCACATTTTGCGGAACTTCTCGACGCCCAGCGGGTAGGGGCTTTTGTGGCTCTCGATGTAATCCGCCAGGCGCCGCGCAACGGGAGAGAGATTGCGATAGACCTCCCAGCGATGGCTTGTGAAGGTGTTGCCGGCGAACAGAAGGACGGTATTGGGGTCGATCCAGACCCGGAACTGTGTTGGCCGGCCCTCGGCATCGTTGATCGACGTGTAGTTGGCGATTAACGACAAGGGCGCGCTTTTTCCGAAAGCCTTGTTGTTCAGCACAAGGATTTCGTTCGCCTTTAGGCGGCTGATACATTCGCGGGCGCGGTCGTAATTGCGGCCGTTCTTGGCCCAATTCACGTCGCGCACAAGGTCTTTGATGGAGAAGTCGAAAGGCTCCCCAAGGGGAAGCCGGCTACCGTAGTGCAGGAGTTGAAGCCAGATGATTTCGTCATCCTCGGCGCGTAGCTCGATGCCCGTGTAGTTGATGGTGATGTGTTCGTTGTAGTGGAACAGCTTTTCACGAAGCAGGGTGCGGCGGGGCGCCCGCTTGTTGCGCGCGGTGAACAATGAACTGCGCGCATAGTCGTTCGGGATGTGGCGCAGGTCGTCGCGCACGCCGATGGTATCGGGGAAAAGTAGATCGAGCTGAAAGGGTGCATTGGGCTTGATTCCCTTGCTGCTCAAGAAGGCGTTGCGCCTGCTGCGCTCGATGCCTTTATCGGCGGTTTCAAGGCTTGTACCAAGATGCTCGGCGGCGGTTTTCATGGCATTCCTGCTCCCTATGAACTAGAATAGCCCCTGTTAGGCGGGGTCGATTCCATTGATTTCGCTTACGTTGACTTTTGCAAACCCGGTGCTGAAAGGTGCCGGGTTTTTTTATTTGTTGTGGGTAACGCTGACAATCAACCAATCAAACGGATGATCGCCGAGGCAAACAACCCCAGCACAAGGCCGCCCGCCCAAGCCATCCCATACCAGCGGATGATTTCGCCGTCATTCCGTGCGCCGTTGTAGTCCGACCATGCCCAATAAGCCAGGAACGCCGGCAGGATCAACGACGAAGCCGCCCGCATCGTATGGCCGGCCAGGTAGTTGGACACGGCCAGCGCCCCGACCAGCGCCGAAAGCGCGGCCATTAGGGCCAAAAACAAGCCCATGAGGTACATTTCATGACGTGTGGTAAGCATCTTTTCTCCTTGGATGGTGTTGATTATTTCACTTCGCCGGGGTGTCCTTTGCCACGCTTCGCCCGTGGTGGCTTTGGCGCGGCCCTCGAAATTTCTTCACGGAACTTGGCGATAAGGTGCGCTGGCGCCACCAGCGTAACCGATTCCCAACCTTCGGGAATGTCGCCGGCCACGCTTGCCAGGGCGTTTTGTGCCTCGGCAACTTTCTGAAATTCCGCCCAAACCATCGTCACGGCCTCGCCGACCGATTGGCGGTGAAATTCGGTCGACAACTCGAATTCCTTGGTAACACGCTCGGCCGCAGCGGCAAGGGTCAAGCCCTCGACCAGCGCCAGGCGAGCGCCTTCGAGCCGTGCCGGCTTCATCGTCAGCAGCGGTTTGACAGCCTCGAATTCGGCCGCCGTCATCCGCTTTTTGATTCTGGTTTTCTTCTCCAACGGTGTTTCCTCAATGCTTCAATTTGTGGGCGCGATAAAGCGCAATCCCGGCCGTTACGATCATTCCCAAGCCCCATGACGTAAGGTAGTAACTCGGGTTGTCGGAAAAGCTCGGCGCCCCTGGAAGCGGCCCCAGCGCGAGCATGACAGCGCAAGCCGCCGCGAAGCTCCCGACATAAGCCGCTATCGTCATAAATTGTTTCCTGGTTACGCTCATAACCCCCCCAGCGAATTGACCACAATACCACGGGCAAATATGTAGTAAAGCGGGGCAGGGAAAGCCCCGCCCGCTTTACGGCTTGACGCTGCCAAACACGTTCACGATGCTGAATTTGGCGTCAGTGTCGGCGCCGTACAGGAACGCCGCCAGGGCGAACGCCCCGGCGCCCTCGGTCGAAAACTGGCCGTTGCGGAAACCCAGCATAACGGCGCGGCCTACGTCCTTGGTTTGTTGGCCGGCGTCGTAGAACGACAACAGCCAGTCATCCGCAAGCTCCTTTTCGCTGTCGGTCATGGTGTCGGCAATCATGGCCGGCGCCGCGCCAAACTCGGTGACGTTGCTAAATGCCTTGTTCAAGATCGCCTCGACGGCCAGCGGCGGGGTGCCGCTCGGAACGGTAGCCTTGCCGGCACCGCCGTTCGGTTTCGCGGGCGCGAAAACCGTAGCCTCGCCGGGTTCTTCGTGGCTGCGGTCTTTCGGGGTGGCAACTTCGCCGCTGCCGCTCGCCTTGCCGGCCGGCTTGTCGGCCTTGGGCTTCTTGCTGGGCTTGACCTTCTCCTTGACGGCCTGGGCCTTGTCGCGGGCGTTCTCCTTGCCGCGCGTAGCCTTGAGGTCGTCCACAAGCTCCTTGGCGGCCTCCGGGTCAACCTTCTCGATGGTCTTCACCGTGTTGATTACTTCAATGTCGGCGCTCACGTTCTCGGTGACAAGGCGCTTTGCCTGCTCGGGCAGGGTCAGCAGGGCGAGCATCTTGGAGAGCCAGGCGCGGCTTTTGTGGTGCTTCTCCAAAACCGCATCGGTGTCGCCGAGTTGGTCAAGGTCGCGCTGGATTTTCTTCGCTTCCTCGATCTGCGTCAGGTTCTTGCGGTGGATGTTTTCGGCAAGCTGCATATCCTCCGCTTCCTGGTCGTCCATTTCGACCACACGGGCGCGAAGCTGGGGCAGGCCTTCAAGGCGTGCGGCGCGCATACGGCGCTCGCCGGCCACCAGCAGATACGGCTTGTCGCGGCCTTCGCGGTTCGGACGAATCACGATGGCTTGCAGTTGGCGCTTGCGAAGGCTCTTGCCGAGGCTCGCCAGGTCGTTGCCTTCGTCCTCGAATTCCTCCCGCACCTGGGCCTCGATTTCAACATCATCGAGGTTCACCATGATTTCGTATTCGTTCGGGTTGCCGCCAGCATCGCCGAACAGGTTGTCAATGCCGGTGTTCAGAAAAGCGTTGTCGTTCATTGTCGTACTCTCGTATTCGGTTCGTGATGGATTAGGCGGTGACACGGGCCAGGATCGCGGCGCAAGCGTCGCGCCATTCCTGGGCGGCCTTCAAGTGGCCTTCGCCACGGGTATTGACCCAAACCGGCCGGCGCTGGGCAATTGCCTTGCGAACGGGCGCCCGCTCGGGCAGGGCTTCGGTGAGGATCGCGGCGCCGTACTTCTCGCGCATCGAGGCAAGCGCCCGCTTGGCTTCGGTGCTGCGGGTGTTGGTCTTCATCGGGAGAATGCCGACATGCTTCAAACGGGCGTTAATCCCTTGGGTGCGGACAACATGAATGGTTTGCATCAGGTCGGCAACGCCGGCCAGCTCGTAGAGGCCGATGCAAACGGGCGTTACCACGAAATCGGAAGCGGCCAGCGAAGCCATGAGGCGCACGCCCAGCAGCGGCGGGGTGTCGATCAGGCACAGGTCGAAATCATCCGCGAAGCGGCGAAGGGCCGGGCCAGGGCGGCGGATAACTTCGTTCTCGGCCTTGTCGATGGACAACAGGGCGTTATCGGCGCGAATGATCGCCAGCTTGTCGGTGATGACTTGCGGGCGGTCGCCGTTCGGTTCTTGCAGGAACAGCCGGGAAGCGGCGAGGCCTGCGGGAGCGCCTTCGGGCGCGGTGAAAGACAGGGAGAGGCTACCTTGCTTGTCCATGTCGACCAGCAACACGCGCAAGCCAGCATCGAGCGCGGCATACGCCAGATGCACAGTCAAAGTGCTTTTGCCGACGCCACCCTTTTGATTCGCAACAGCCAGGATTTTCATTCTTCGATTCCTTTCAGATTTCAATACGTTGACTTAAAACGATTTGCTTTTGTTATGTCGGCCATTGTATAGGGGCGCGGCTAATTTGTCAATCTTTTTTCGTTGTCAAATTAGCAGAAATTCGCCCGATAAAATCGGCTTGTCATTCTGCCGTTTACTTCCTTGAAGACCACAACGCCCGCGCCGTCTTGAAGCTCGAAGACAGCCGGCGCCGCACGGGAAACAACAGCCAGGGGAGCCGTAGCAGCCGGGATAGGCGCCAGCGCCATGATACCCGGCGCAGGGGAGATAGACCCCAGCAGCGCCAGGCCACCAACGCCAGCCAGCACGTTTGCAACAGCAGCCGGGGGAACCGCCAGGGCGGCCACCAACAGAAGGCCGCCAAGGAACACGCGAAACGCTAGTGACATGCCAGCCCCCTTATTCATTGATGACGAAATCGGCTTGGCCGATAGCGCCGAGTTCGATAGCCGCGCGCAGCTTGCGCGCCAGGTCGCCGGCCTTGTCGCGGTTGAGCAAGTCCAGATCGTGAAATGCAATCTTGCGGGCCGTCGCTTCAACGGTGCCGGGTTCGCGGAACAGTGCCGCCAGGTAGCCATTCACCAGCGCGCCATCATCGAGCGCCAGCAGATCGGCGCCAGGGTTCGCATTGGCTTGACCAGCGAGCAGCAGGGCCACAGCCAGGGCGGAAAGGGTCTTGGTCATTTCGAGGCCTTCCATACTTTGTTGCCACCGGCCAGGCGCTGCGCGTCAGACCAGCGAAGGTAGATAAGGGCTTCACCGGGAACGGTGACAGTACCGCCACCGGACAGCCAAACGTCAAAACCGCTGCCATCCGTCAGCGTGTCGACGCCTTCAACGAGGCGCCAGCCATCGAGGCCGAAAAGCTCCGCGTTTTCGTCCAGCCAGTAGGCCGCAACGTCGCCGTTCAGGTCGCTTTCGGCCAGGTCGGCAACGGCCACCGCTACGCGGCCCGTGGTCGGGCAAACGTAGCCGGCTTGTCGTTGCGGGATGATCGTTTCCATTCTTGGTTTGCTCCTGGGGAGGTTGCCCCGGCCAGGCCGGGGCAGGGGGTCGGGGTTAGAACGGGATGTCGTTCGGGTCAAGGATCGGCGGGAAGTCATTACCGCCAGCAGCCGGCGCGGGGGCATGGCTCGGGGCGCTGCCGCCTTCCTTCTTGCCCAGCATTTGCATTTCGTCGCCAATGATTTCGGTGGTGTAGCGGTCAATGCCGTCCTTGTCCGTCCACTTGCGAGTCCGCAAGCGGCCCTCGACGTAGATTTGGCTGCCTTTCTTGAGGTACTTGTTAGCCACCTCGGCCAGCCCCTTGAAGAACACCACGCGATGCCATTCCGTGCGTTCTTCCTTCTCGCCGGTCTGCTTGTTCTTCCAAGCCTCGGTCGTGGCGAGGCTGACGGTAGTAACAGGGGTGCCATCCGGCAGGTAACGGCTATCCACGTCCGCGCCGAGATTGCCGATGATCTGAACCTTATTGAGCGATGCCATTTGGTTACTTCTCCTTACGTTGATAATTGGTGGTTGCCCCGTTTCCCACGGGGCCAGGGATTCGGGGTTAGTGGCTTGCGCGGCGCTGGGCTTTGATTTCAGCCAGCGTGCAAGGGGTGAAGTGCAAATCGAGTTCAGCCCCACAAAGGCGGGTGATTTCCACGATGTTGATATAGCCAAGCTCGGCCATTTCATCGTCGCCGTTCAGGATGGCGTAGCCGAAGGCCTGGATAACGCCGCCGTCCACGTCCTTCTCGGTGATGTACCAATCGGAACCGCCGACAAAGTAATGCAGGTAAGCAATGGCGTCGTCGCCCTTGCCGTCCTGGTCGTAGGTCACGGGCATGGTCGAAACGCGCTCGCCGAATTCGATCAGCTTTTCCATGAAGTAGGTGCCTTCCTCGCCGTCGCAACCAACGCGAAGGGCTTGGAGTTGGGCCGGGGCCATGAACTTGCTGACGAGGACGGAAGCATTAGCAGCTTGGATCAAGAGAGGTTTTTGCATTTGATTGACTCCGGGTTACGTTGACTTTGACTTCGATATACAGGCGATTCATTAACGATCACCATGACGTTATTCTAGTCTCGGCCCCGTAATTTGTCAATGTTTTTTCCTTGTCAAATGCACAAATAAATATTCATAACGAAGGCGCAATATATAGCATATTGCTATTGCATTGTGCACGCTCCGCGCCCTGGTGGTTTCGCTGGTCTGCTGCGCCATCGAGCGCGGCGGTTTTCGGGGAGGGTTCGGTGTCAAGGGTGAAACCGGAAGCCGCACGCGGAACGCAGCGCAGCGAGTACCGAACGGGTGAGGATTTCAGGGCGCAGCCCGGCCCTTGATGCCTAACCCGTGGGGCTTGCCCCGTGAAGCTCCCGGCAAGGCCGGGGGGAAGGAAGCCGAAGGCGCACATTCCCCCCGGCGATGCCAAGCGGCGAGCGATGCTTTTCAAGGCGGCGGCGCCGCCTTGGGGATGGTGACAATGGATCTTCGCCGGCGCCGAAGGCCTGTCACCAAGCCCCGATTGGTGACAGGCAAGGCCCGGATCGCGGCCGGCGCCGGCCGCACGCTGTCACCAAGCCCCTCGATGTTCAGTGAAGCCAGGCCATACCCTTTGCCGGGATACGGGGTGGCCGCTGCGCGGCCAGGGCTACCGCCCCGGCCCCTACCGGCAAACCCGGCCAGG
>Ga0209368_1001028_pt1 | contig 14419 bp, 10 predicted proteins | sample EBPBio242008_DNA_FD_185862 | JGI IMG/M metagenome (GOLD analysis project Ga0209368, IMG submission 185862) | Wastewater treatment Type I Accumulibacter community from EBPR Bioreactor in Madison, WI, USA - Reactor 1_4/24/2008_ DNA (SPAdes)... | ecosystem: Engineered > Bioreactor > EBPR >...
GCCGCGATGTTCGCCGCGGAGAAGCCTTCCAGCTCGCGGTCGGGGTCCGTGGTCTGACCATCCGCCTGCGCAAAGCTGCGGGCGGTGATGATGCCGGCGCCGAAGCTGACGAGGAAGGTCGAGATCGCGCCCGAGACCACCAGGCCAAGCGGCACGCCCGATATGTCGGGCAGGGCCAGGGCCGGCAGGCTGGTAGGCACGTCCTCGACCACCCGGATGCCCATTTCGCTGAAGTCAACAAGTGCGGACAGCACCGTTGCCAGCACGATCACGGCCACCGGGCCGGGGACGACCGAGTTCATCCGCTTCAGCCCGACGATGACGGCAAGCATGGCGACGCCCAGGAGGACCGAGGGCATGTGCACCTCGGGCAGGCGGCGGAGCAGTTCGACGACAGGCTGGATCAACCCCTCGGAGTGGATTTTCAGCCCGGTGAACCGGCCGATCTGGCCCACGATGATGGAGAGCGAGATGCCGGCGAAGAAGCCCGTCAGGATCGGGCGCGACAGGAAGCTGGCGATGACGCCGAGGCCCAGGAAGCGGGCGGCCAGGCAGGTCAGGCCGACCCCGATGGCCACGGCAGAGGCGATGGCCGCCGGCGCAACGGAGACCCCCGGCGGCAGGCCCGCGGCGATCTGGACCAGAACGGCGGCCAGCACCGTCATCGTTGCCGCATCCGGCCCCACGATGAGCCGGCGCGACGGGCCAAGCGCGGCATAGGCGATCAGAGGTGCGATCGAGGCATAGAGCCCGGTCTCGGCAGGCAGGCCCGCGATAGAGGGATAGGCGATTGCGCTAGGCAGGCCGACGGCGGCGATGGCCAGACCTGCCAGCAGGTCGGACGGCAGGAAGCCGGGACGGTATCCGCGCAGGCTGGAAAACAGCCGTCGGTCGTGACCGGCGGCCCGTCCCGATGTCATCGCACCGGCCCTCCCCTTGTATGTCGCGCCACCGTCCCTCCCCGGACGGCGGCGCGGCGGGCTCCGGCGTGCCGGAACCCGTCCTCTCGGTCACGCCTCTTCGGGCGCCCAGTTCAGGAAAAGCCCCACATCCCCCGGCATTCCCCCGGGGAAGGTGATGATCGCCGCCTTCAGCCTGTAGCCCTGCGGCTTGGCCACGGCGAGGTAGCGGTCATACAACTCTTTCGCTTTGCCCTGGAGCGTTTCAGGCCAGTGCGGCAGGCGGTTGTTGATGGCGCGGCCCGAGTCAGAGCAGAGGTCCGACGGGAAGGAATATACCAGAGCCTCGAACTTGCCGTTCTGCACGGCGTTCATCACCAGCTTCTGGATCATGGCGCGTTCGTCATCGCCGATATGATCGTGCATGAAGCTGTCGGTGAATTCCTTCAGCTTGGCTTCCTGGGCGGCCTTGGCCTTTTCGGCCTTCTCCATTTCCTCCATTTCCTTTCGGAGGATGGCCATACGCAGGTCGTTTGCGCTGACAACCTTTGGCGCTTCGTCGGTCATGATCGGTTCTCCCCTCTCGGAAGCGATCGGAGGCGGAACCATAACCGCCCCACGCACGGGCCCAGCCTACTACAAGTCGAGCCTGCTGGCGCATCCTTGGACGCACATTGTCAAACGGGCGCCGCGCCCGCATTGATGCGGATCAATACCGGCGAAGGGGATTGACCCTATCTTCCCCGCGGGGAAGACCGGCACTGGACGGCCGGCCAAGTGCGGGTGCAGAGTGGCATCAGATTGGGAGTGATCCGGATGAGCACCACGGGCGCCGAGATTCACGCAGCAGCGACCGATCATCTGCCGTTCTTCCTGCCGGGGCCAGATGGGTCTGATCCGCTGATGACCTTTACCATCTGGTTCATGGTGGCGCTGATCTTCATTGTCGGCGTGCTTTACCTGAAGCTTCATGCGCTGCCCGAGCATATGGCGTCGAGCACCAGGAAGCTGCAGATGGACATCGTGGCCGTGCTGGCGCTGATCGCGCTGTTCACGCACCAGAACATCTTCTGGCTGGCGGCGCTGATCCTTGCCATGATCGATTTTCCGGATTTCGGGTCGCCTCTGAAATCCATGGCGGGTTCGCTGGAAAAGCTGGCGGACCGGATGCCGCCGCCGCCCTCTGCTGACCCGGCGCCCGAGCCGCCTGCCGCGCTTCCGACTGCACCCAAGACCGCAGTGCAGGAGGGCTGACCATGCTGGAACTTCTGTTCTGCTCGATGCTGACGATCCTGCCGGATTTCCTGTACCGGCGCTTTGCCCAGGGCAAGCGGCTGGGACGCGAGATCACCTTCTTCACCGTCTGGTACGAGCTGCGCTACGGTATTGTCGGCTGTGTGGTGCTGACCGTGACGCTGATCACGTTGGTCTTCTTCTTCCACCCGGCATCGACGCGGGTGACTTCGTATTTCAGAACGGTGCCGGTCCTTCCGGAAGGCTCGGGCCGGGTCGAGGAGGTCTTTGTCGGCCTGCGCGAGGAAGTGAAGGCCGGCCAGCCCTTGTTCACCCTGGACAGCCGAAGCCAGCGCGCCGCCATCGAGACGGCGAAGCGGCGCGTCGCCGAGGTGGATGCCGAGATGGTGCTGGCGCAAAGCGACCTGGCCCTGGCCCAGGGCAACCTGGACGCGGCATTGGGCGCCTACAACCAGGCGAAGGAAGAATACGACACAAGGGCAGAGCTGCGGAACCGCAATCCCGACGCCATCTCGGCCCGGGATGTGGAACGGCTGATGATCACCGTAGACGCCCGGCAGGGCGCCGTGGATGCGGCGCGGGCGGCGATGGACAATGCGCGCGCCCACATCGAGGTGCAGCTGCCCGCAGCGCGGGCCCGTGCCGAGGCGGAGCTGGACGAGGCGGAAACCGCAATGTCGAAGATGACCGTCTATGCCTCGGTTGACGGGCAGCTGGAGCAGTTTTCCCTTCGACCGGGTGATGTGGTCAACCCGTTGATGAGACCGGCGGGAATCCTCATTCCCTCGGAAGCGGGCCGGGTGGGGCTGCAGGCCGGGTTCGGCCAGCTGGAAAGCCAGGTGATCCATAAGGGCATGATCGGCGAAGTGACCTGCCCGGCGATCGCGCTGACCATCGTTCCGGTCGTTGTCACCGACATCCAGTCGGTGATCGCCACGGGGCAGGTGCGGCCCACCGACCAGCTTCTGGACCTGTCGCAGAACAACCCGTCCGGCACGATGACGGTCTACCTGGAGCCGCTGTATCCCGGCGGGCTGGACCGGCTCTTGCCGGGATCGAACTGCATCGCGAACCTCTATTCCAGCTATCACGAGGAACTGCAGAACCCGGACCTGTCGACCTTGCAGACCGTGGCCTATCACGGCATCGACGCCATCGGCTTCGTGCATGGGCTGATCCTGCGGATGCAGGCCGTGGCGCTGCCCGTGAAGACCTTGGTTCTGGGTGGGCACTAGAATGGAAGATCAGAAGCGGACCCCGCCGGTGCAAACCGAGAACGAGTCCGTGCGGCTGAACCAGATCGAGGCGCGGGCTGCCGAACTGCTGCTGCGGCTGGCCGCGCTCGGGCTCATCCTCTACAGCGGCTACGCCCTGCTTCGACCGTTCTTCTCCCTGTTCTTGTGGGCCGTGATCCTGGCGACCGCGCTGAAACCCCTGCACAACTGGCTGACGCTTCGGCTTGGCGGACGCGGCAGGCTGACGGCGACGCTGATCACCATCGGCCTTCTGCTGATCGCCATCGGACCCGTCGCGGCGCTGGCGGACAGCCTTATCGTCACGATCAAGTCCGTGGTCGTGCATATCGAGGAAAAGGGCATCCGGGTGCCGGCCCTGCCTGCCTTCATCGCGGATCTGCCGCTGGTGGGCGACCAGATCGCCCGGTCCTGGGCGTCTGCCACCACGAACCTGGAAGCCACGGTCCAGAAGTATGCGCCGCTGCTGATCCCTTCGGCCGGCGAGTTGCTGGGGGTGCTGGGCAGCGTGGCGAAGGGGGTGCTGGGCATCATCTTCGCGGTGATCCTGACCGGGATCCTGCTTGCCGCGTCGGACGGTCTGACCGAGATCGGGCGCAAACTGGCGGACCGGCTGGCGGGCCGCCCAAATGGCACACATGTCATCCTGATTGCGACGCGCACGATCCGGGGGGTCTCGCGCGGGGTGGTGGGCGTCGCCGTGCTTCAGGCCCTGCTGACCGGGATCGTCCTGCAGGTCTTCGATGTGGCCGGCGCCGGGTTGATGGCCTTCCTGGGCCTGATCCTTTGCATCGTGCAGATCGGCCTGATCCCCATTGTCGCGCCTGTGCTGATCTGGGCCTGGGCCACGATGCCAGCGACGCAGGCGCTGATGATGACGCTGCTTCTGGTGCCCATCACGCTGATCGACAACGTGCTGAAGCCGCTTCTGATGTCGCGGGGCCTGGAGACGCCGGCGAGTCTGATGCTGGTGGGGGTGGTGGGCGGCACGCTTTCGGCGGGTGTCGTCGGGGTCTTCGTGGGGCCCATCGTGCTGGCCGTGCTGCACGATCTGGCCCGCGAATGGATCGACGGCCCGGATGGGGGCGGGAGTTCCGACACAGCGTGACCTTCCCCGCGGGGAAGGTTTGGGCGGGGCGCGATCTTCCCCGTGGGGAAGGTTTCCCCAACCGGAGGACCTTCCCCGCGGGGAAGGTTTTTCATTCGGGCGACCTTCCCCGCGGGGAAGGTCGGGGGCCTTGCGCGGCGCCCCCGGCTTGTGGCCGGGGGCGGGAGCATCATTCGGCGGGGACCGCCTGCGCCTCGTCGGTCAGCGGATGCGGCAGGTGGGCCAGCATTTCCTTCGGGCAGATTTGCAGGAAGTTGGCCCGCTCGGTTGCCCAATCGTTAAGGATGCGCGCGGCCTTGCGGCTGCCGGTTTCGGCCGCGTGGCGCTGGACCAGGCCCTTCAGCTGTGCCTCCCAATGCGGGTGGCCGATGCCGCAGGTGACGAGGCTTTCGAGGTTCATGAAATCCTCGGCCACCCCGTCCGGGTCATAGACATAGGCCATGCCGCCCGTCATGCCGGCGCCGAAGTTGGCGCCGATCCGGCCAAGGATCACTGCCACGCCGCCGGTCATGTATTCGCAGCCGTTCGAGCCGCAGCCTTCGACCACCACCGTCGCGCCCGAGTTGCGCACCGCAAAGCGTTCGCCCGCACGGCCCGAGGCGAAGAGGAAGCCATCGGTCGCGCCGTAAAGCACGGTGTTGCCGATGATCGTGTTGTCTTCGGCCGACAGCGGCGAGGACATCAGCGGCCGCACGGTGATGGTGCCGCCCGAGAGACCCTTGCCGACATAGTCGTTGCTGTCGCCCTGCACCTCGATCTTCAGACCGCGCACGGCGAAGGCGCCAAGCGACTGCCCGCAGGAGCCGGCGAGCTTGACCGTCAGGTGATCGGGCTGAAGCTGGTTCTTCATGCCGAAGCGCTTGACGATGTGGCTGGATGCGCGCGTGCCGATGGTGCGGTGGGTGTTCCGCACGGCATAGGAAAGTTGCATCTTTTCGCCGTCTTCAAAGAAGCGGTGGCCGTCCTTAATGATTTCGGCGTCCAGCGTGTCGGGCACGGCGTTGCGCGGCTTGGACCGGTCGTAGGTGATCTTCTGCGACCCATCCACCGTGATGAGCAGCGGGTTGAGGTCCAGGTCGTCCAGATGCGCGGACCCGCGCGACACCTGCGTCAGCAGGTCGGCCCGGCCGATGATTTCGTCGATGGACCGCGCGCCGATGCCGGCGAGGATTTCGCGCACTTCCTGGGCGTAGAAGGTGATGAGGTTCACCACCTTGTCCGCGCTTCCCGTGAACTTCGCCCGCAGCGATTCATTCTGCGTGCAGACGCCCACCGGGCAGGTGTTCGACTGGCACTGACGCACCATGATGCAGCCCATCGCGATCAGCGCTGCGGTGCCGATGCCGTATTCCTCGGCCCCCATCATCGCGGCCATGACGATGTCGCGCCCGGTGCGCAGACCGCCGTCGGTGCGCAGCGTCACCCGTTCGCGCAGGTTGTTCATGGCGAGGACCTGATGCGCCTCGGTCAGGCCCATTTCCCACGGCAGGCCGGCGTACTTGATCGAGGTCGCGGGCGAGGCCCCGGTGCCGCCGTTGTGGCCCGAGATCAGGATCACGTCGGCCTTGGCCTTGGCCACGCCCGCCGCGATGGTGCCCACGCCAGAGGCCGAGACCAGCTTGACCGTGACCTTGGCGCGCGGGTTGATCTGCTTGAGGTCGTAGATCAGCTGCGCAAGGTCTTCGATCGAGTAGATGTCGTGGTGCGGCGGCGGGCTGATCAGCGTGACGCCCGGCGTCGAATGGCGCAGGCGCGCGATCAGCGCCGTCACCTTCATGCCGGGCAGCTGGCCGCCTTCGCCGGGCTTGGCGCCCTGGGCCACCTTGATTTCAAGCTCTTCGCAGGCGTTCAGGTATTCGGCGGTCACGCCGAACCGGCCCGAGGCCACCTGCTTGATCTTGGCGGAAGGGTTGTCGCCGTTGGGTTCCGGCGTGAAATGCGCCGGATCCTCGCCGCCTTCGCCGCTGTCGGACTTGGCGCCGATGCGGTTCATCGCGACGTTCAGCGTCTTGTGCGCCTCGGGCGAGAGCGCGCCGAGCGACATGCCCGGCGTCACGAAGCGCTTGCGGATCGAGGTGATGCTTTCCACCTCTTCGATGGGCACCGGGCGGCCAAGCGGCTTGATGTCCAGAAGGTCGCGGATGTGGATGGGCGGGTTCGCCCGCATCGCGGCGGAATACTGCTTCCAGATGTCATAGCTTGCCCGGTCGCAGGCCGATTGCAGCATGTGCATGGTCTGCGCTTCCCAGGCGTGCTTTTCGCCCGAGCGGCGCGCCTTGTAGAAGCCGCCGATGGGCATGACATCGGCACCGCCGCGCCAGCCCTTGGCGTGGACTTCCTCCAGCTTCATCTGCAGGCCCTGCAGGCCGATGCCCGAGATGCGGCTGTGCATTCCGGGGAAGTATTCGGCCACCATGGCGCGCGACAGGCCCACGGCTTCGAAGTTCAGCCCGCCGCGATAGGACGAGATGACCGAGATGCCCATCTTGGACATGATCTTCAGAAGGCCGGCGTCGATGGCCTCGCGGTAGCGGCGCATGGCGTCGACCAGCGTGCCCTCGATCAGGCCGCGGGCGATGCGGTCGGCGATGGAATCCTGCGCCAGATAGGCGTTCACCGTGGTGGCGCCGCAGCCGATCAGCACCGCGAAGTAATGCGGGTCGATGCACTCGGCGGCGCGGACGTTGATGGAACAGAAGGTGCGAAGGCCCTTGCGCGTGAGCCAGGAATGGACCGCGCTGGTGGCAAGGATCATCGGCATGGCGACCTTGTCCGTGCCCTGGTGCTCATCGGTGAGCACCAGCTGGCCCGCGCCCGAGCGCACGGCATCCTCGGCCTCGGCGCGGATGCGCTCCAGCCCGATGCGCAGCGCGTCATGGTCGGCCCCGGCGGGGAAGGTGCAGTCGATGAAGGCCACCTGCGCGCCGAAGCGCTGCACCATCACCTCGAACTCGCCGTTGGCGATGAAGGGGCTTTCCAGCACCAGGATCTCGGTCTGGGACGAGTTTTCGTCCAGCACGTTGCGCAGGTTGCCGAAGCGGGTCTTGAGGCTCATCACCCGGCCCTCGCGGAGCGAGTCGATGGGCGGGTTCGTCACCTGGCTGAAGTTCTGGCGGAAGAAGTGGCTGAGCGGGCGGTAGACCGAGGACAGCACCGCGGCGGGCGTGTCGTCGCCCATCGAGGCCACCATTTCCTTGCCGTCCTCGGCCATGGGCGCGAGGACCTGCTCCAGCTCTTCCAGCGTGTAGCCGGCCGCGATCTGGCGCTTGCGCAACTCGGCGCCCGAGAACTGGCCATGTTCCGGCACGTCGCGCATCAGCACGTTCAGATCGACGATCTTGCCGACCCAGTCGCCATAGGGCTGGGCTGCGGCGAGTTTGTCCTTGATCTCGGTGTCATGGTAGAGCTTGCCGTTCGCCATATCGACGGCCATCATCTGCCCCGGCCCAAGCGCGCCCTTTTCGCGGATGGTGGTTTCGTCCACCGGAACCATACCGGCTTCGGACCCGGCGATCAGCATCCCGTCGCCTGTGATCACAAAACGCATCGGACGCAGGCCGTTGCGGTCCAGCCCGCCGCAGACCCACCGGCCGTCGGTCATGGCCAGCGCTGCCGGGCCGTCCCAGGGCTCGATCACCGAATTGCAGTAGGAATACATGTCCGCCCAGGCCTTGGGCATGTTCACCGTCTGCTTGGACCAGGCTTCCGGCACCAGCATGGACTTGGCCATCGGCGCACTGCGGCCCGAGCGCACCAGAACCTCGAACACCGCGTCCAGTGCGCCCGAGTCGGAGGTGCCCGAGGGGATGATCGGCTTGATGTCCTCGGCCATGTCGCCGAAGGCGCTGGAAGCCATGCGGATCTCGTGGCTCTTCATCCAGTTGACGTTGCCCTTCAGCGTGTTGATCTCGCCGTTGTGGGCCAGCATGCGGAAGGGCTGGGCCAGCGCCCATTGCGGGAAGGTGTTGGTCGAATAGCGCTGGTGGTAGATGCAGAAGGCGCTTTCGAACCGCTCGTCCATCAGGTCGGGGTAGAAGGTGGCCACCTGTTCGGCCAGCATCATGCCCTTGTAGATGATCGACCGGCAGGACAGCGAACAGATGTACAGCCCGTTGATCTGGCTGGCGATGGCCGCCTTCTCGATGCGGCGGCGGATGATGTACAGCTCGCGCTCGAAGGCCTCGGCGTCGATGCCCTTTTCGTTGCGGATCAGGATCTGCTCGATCTCGGGGCGGGTGGCGTTGGCCTTTTCGCCCAGGACCGAGGTATCCACCGGAACGTGGCGCCAGCCATAGATGTAGTGGCCCATGCGCAGGACTTCGGTTTCCACGATGGTCCGGCAGCGTTCCTGCGCGCCGAAATCGGTGCGCGGCAGGAAGACCTGACCCACGGCGATGAGCTTGTTCATGTCGGGTTCATGCCCGGTGCGGCGCACCTGGTCGTAGAAGAACCGCACGGGGATCTGCACATGGATGCCCGCGCCGTCGCCCGTCTTGCCGTCGGCATCCACCGCGCCGCGGTGCCACACGGCCTTTAGCGCGGCGATGCCGTTTTCCACGACCTTGCGCGACGGCTTACCGCTGATGGAAACGACCAGGCCCACGCCGCAAGAGGCGTGTTCGTCATCCGCCTTGTACAGCCCGTTCTCGTCCAGCCAGGCCCGCTTGGCTTCTTCTGCCTTCACCCAGGCGTCATCATAGATCGTCATGGCCGGACTCCTTCTTGGGCGTGGACATGGGGTAGGAAGACATGATGGCATCGCAATCGAACAGCGGTTCGGTCGCGGCAAAGCCGGGCTCGCCCGGCATGATGAATTGGACGGGGCTGCCGTCGATCGGCACGAAGCCCTCGCCGCCATCCCATTCAGACGGGCCGGCAAAGAAGTTGCGCCATTCGCGGTTGATGTATTCGTGGCCCCGCGACCTGCGCATCACGGTGCCGGTTGCGTCGGATTCCTCGTATTCGAACTCGGTCTCTTCCAGGGTCACGCCGTCGATGGTGACCGTCTTGCCGGTCAGCCGGTCGAAGCCGGTGACGCTGCTCTGTTCGCCATTGTCGCGGCTGAGGCCGAAGGCAAAGGTATCGAGGCCCGTGGACAGAAGGCCCGAGAAGCTGGCCGGATCTTCCGGGTTCGGATCCAGCGTCTGGCGCACCGTGGGGAAGAAGTCGAAACTTTCCACCCACTGCGCTTCGGCGTCGATGCGCGACAGGAAGAAGATGCCTTCCTGGTCGAAATCGGCGCGCCACTGGTCGCCCGGCGCATCGGCGGTGCAGGTGTAGTGGTTCGACACCCGGCAGCCGCGCGATTGCACGGTCACGAAGACCGAACAACCTTCCGGGGGGGTAAAGGTCGATGCCGCCTGGGCCGGCGCCCCAAGGGCCAGCAGGGCAGCCGCGGAAATGAGGAAGCGCATCGTCCTTACTCCGCCGCGACGCTGGCCGATTGCGCCAGGTAGTCCATGATCGCTTCGGCCGCCTCGCGCCCGTCGCGGATGGCCCAGACTACCAGGCTTGCGCCGCGCACGATGTCGCCCGCGGCATAGACGCCGGGCAGGCTGGTCGCATGGGTGCGGAAGTCGGCCTTGATCGTGCCCCACCGCGTGACGGCGAGTTCCGGCACGCCCCAGAGGGTCGGCAGCGCCTCGGGTTCGAAGCCGAGCGCCTGCACCACCAGGTCGGCGGGTTCGACGTAATCGGCGCCCTCGATCACCTCGGGCGACTGGCGGCCCGATGCATCGGGCGCGCCAAGGCGCATCCGCTGGACCATCACGCCTTCGACCTTCGTGCCGCCGGTGAAGCCTTTGGGCGCGGAAAGCCAGACGAATTCCACGCCCTCTTCCTCGGCGTTCTGCACCTCGCGCTGGCTGCCCGGCATGTTCGCCTTGTCGCGGCGGTAGAGGCATTTCACCGAGGTCGCGCCCTGCCGGATGGCGGTGCGCACGCAGTCCATCGCCGTGTCGCCGCCGCCGATCACCACCACGCGCTTGCCTTCGGCGTTCAACTCGCCCGAATCGAATTCGGGCACCTCGTCGCCAAAGCTCTTGCGGTTCGAGGCGGTCAGGTAGTCCAGCGCCTTCACGATGCCGGCTGCGCCCGAACCGGGGGCCTCGATCTCGCGGATCTTATAGACGCCGGTGGCGATCAGCACGGCGTCATGCTGGCCGCGGATGGCGTCGAAGGTCAGATCCTTGCCGACCGTGCAGTTCAGCACGAACTGCACGCCGCCGGCTTCCAGCTGTTCGATGCGCTGCATCACCACCGGCTTTTCCAGCTTGAAGCCGGGGATGCCATAGGTCAGCAGGCCGCCCGCGCGGTCATAGCGGTCGTAGACCGTGACCTGCACTCCGCGCCGGCGGAGCACATCTGCCGCCGCCAGGCCGCCGGGGCCCGCGCCGATGATGCCCACGCTTTCCGGCCGCTCCATCGACGGGCGGATCGGCTTGACCCAGCCCTCCTCCCAGGCGGTGTCGGTGATGTACTTCTCGACCGAGCCGATGGTCACGGTGCCGTGGCCCGACTGCTCGATCACGCAGTTGCCTTCGCACAGCCGGTCCTGCGGGCAGATGCGGCCGCAGATTTCGGGGAATGTGTTGGTGGCCTGGCTGAGTTCATAGGCTTCCTGAAGCCGCCCCTCGGCGGTCAGGCGCAGCCAGTCGGGGATGTTGTTGTGCAGCGGGCAGTGCGACTGGCAGTAGGGCACGCCGCACTGGCTGCAGCGGCTGGCCTGCTCGGCGGCCTTGGCATCGGCGAATTCGCGGTAGATCTCTGCGAAGTCCTGCGCGCGCTGATCGGCGGGACGCTTCTCGGGCATCTCCTTCTTCAGCGTCACGAACTTCAGCATCTTCTGCGTGGCCACGGCTGCGCCTCCCAGTCCATTTCGGGTGCGCCTTGATACCCAAGGGGTCGCGCGAATAAAAGTCAGAATCGCTGACCCATTATTCGCTTTTTTCGCCCCTCAGGCATCGACCTTGGACCATGCGGTCGAAAATTAGGTCAGTATTGGCAACCTATCACCTAGAAACCGACCGAAAGTGCGATCAAGGCGACCCCGCCCACGATGATTCGCCACCAGCCGAACAGGGCGTATCCGTGGCGGCTGACATAGCCGAGCAACCAGCGCACAACGATGACGGCACTGATGAAGGCCACGGTGAAACCCACGGCAATCTGCGACAAGGCCGACCAGTCCAGGACATCGCGGTTCTTGAACAGATCGTAGGCAACTGCCGCTCCCATGGTCGGCATGCTCAAAAAGAAGGAGAATTCCGCAGCCGCCCGCTTTTCGACCTTCATCAGCAGCGCGCCCACGATGGTGGCGCCCGAGCGCGAGGTGCCGGGGATCATCGCAAGGCACTGGAAGAGCCCGATCACCAGCGCCACACGCAATGGCAGCGACTCGGCGCTGTCATACAGGGGCGGCGGCGCCAGGCGGTCGATCAGCAGAAGGATGATCCCGCCCAGGATCAGCATGACCGCGATCAGCATCGGCGTTTCGAAAAGCACCGTCTTGATGAAGTCATGCGCCAGCACCCCCACGATCACGGCAGGAAAGAAGGCGATCAGCACGGCGACCAGCAGTTTCAACGAGGCGGGGTCGCGGTGCGCGGTGGTCAGCACATGCAGGATCTTGGCGGAATAGACGACCAGAAGCGCCAGGACGGCGCCAAGCTGGATCACCACTTCGAAAGTCCGGCCGGCGCTTTGGAAGCCGAGGAAATGCCCCGCCAGCAGCAGGTGCCCGGTCGACGACACCGGAATGAACTCGGTCAGCCCCTCGAGAAGACCGAGGGCTGCGGCAACCAGCGTGCTGTCGGCCATGGCGTCAGGCCTTGCGCAGGTTCTTCGCGGATTCCTGGATTGCGGTGTACTGGCCCTGCGGACGATAGCGCCACAGGTATTCCGGCAGAACGGCGCTGAGCGCCGTGGGCTGGATGCCAAGCGCGGCCAGGCCGCGCGCGCCGGGCGCAACCACGTTGTCATGGCGCAGGTTGCGCACCTGGTCGCGGGTCAGCTGGCGATTTTCGATCAGGCCAAGCGTCACCGCCTGCACCATGTCCAGCACCCCGCCGAGGATCGAGGCGATCCAGTAGGGCACGTTCAGCACCAGGCGCCCCCGGCGGATTTCGCCCAGCATGTGATGCATCAGCTCGCGGAAGGTGGCGACGTCGGGACCACCGAGTTCATAGATGCCGGGCGCGGCCTCGCCTTCCACGGCCTTCGCGGCGGCGGCGGCGACATCATCCACATAGACCGGCTGGAATTTCACATTCGCGCCCACGACGGGCAGGATGGGCGTGAACCGCGCCATGCCGGCGAAGCGGTTGAAGAACCCGTCCTCGGGTCCGAAGATCACCGAAGGCCGCAGGATCACGGCCCCGGGAAAGGCCGCCAGAACCGCCGCCTCGCCCTGGGCCTTGGTGCGGGCATAGTCGCTGTCCGAATCCTTGTCGGCCCCGATGGCCGACAGCTGGACCAGTTGCTTCACGCCAAGCTCGGCCGCGATCCGCGCGATTCGCGCCGCGCCTTCGGCCTGCACCGCATCAAAGGTGTTGCGGCCCGACCTGTTCAGGATGCCCACGCAGTTCACCACGGCATCGGCGCCATGCATCGCGGCACGCACCGAAGCATCGTCGCGGATGTTGCAGGCGACCGGCTCGACCTGGCCGACGACCCCGTAGGGCTTGACGAACAGCGCCTCGTTCGGGCGGCGCACCGCCACGCGGATGCGCCAGCCTGCCTTTGCCAGACGGCGCGCGACATAGCGCCCGACAAAACCCGAACCGCCGTAGATGGTGACCAGCTTGCTCATGGACCACTGCCCCCGCGTCGTGCGAAACCTTACTTCTCCATAGCTTTCACGCGGCGGCGCGGCAACCCGGCACAGGGTTGCGGGGGCGCGACGAAATCTTCCGCACCCCCGTTGACACCCCCGTTCGGGGCAGATACATCGCCCCCCACGACATCGCCCAGATGGCGGAATTGGTAGACGCGCTGGTTTCAGGTACCAGTGCCGCAAGGCGTGGAGGTTCGAGTCCTCTTCTGGGCACCATCCACCAAGGGGCGCGGCCGCAAGGCGCGCCCCTTCGTGTTTCCGGCCACCGGAAAAGGGGCGAGGCTGTGACCATCCACCTGCACAAGAACGATTTGCCCGACGGCCTGACCTTTGGCCCGATCGTCGCCATCGACACCGAGACCATGGGCCTGGACCCGCGCCGCGACCGGCTTTGCGTGGTGCAACTGTCCGCCGGCGATGGAAGCGCCCACCTGGTGCAGATCGACCGGGGCCAGACGCGCGCGCCTAATCTGGAGCGCCTGCTGGCCGATCCTTCGGTGCTGAAGCTGTTTCACTTCGGCCGCTTCGACATCGCCGCGCTGCAACGCGCCTTCGGTGTGCGCACCGCGCCGGTCTGGTGCACCAAGATCGCGTCAAGGCTGATCCGCACCTTCACCGACCGCCACGGGCTGAAGTACCTGCTGCAGGAACTGGTCGGGGTCGATGTGTCCAAGCAGCAGCAGACGTCGGACTGGGGGTCCGAAATGCTGAGCGACGCGCAGAAGGAATATGCAGCCTCGGACGTGCTGTACCTGCACCAGTTGAAGACCGAACTGGAGCTGCGGTTGAAGCGCGAGGGCCGGATGGAGCTGGCGCAGCGCTGCTTCGACTTCCTGCCCACGCGCGCCGAGCTGGACCTTCTTGGCTGGGACGAGCCCAATGACCTCTTCCACCACTGATTTCCTGGCGACCGGACGCCGCGTTATCTCGCGCGAGGCCGAGGCGCTGGCTCTGCTGTGCGACAGCCTGGACGACAGCTTTGCAAAGGCGGTCGAGATCCTGCTGAACGCGAAGGGTCGCGTCATCGTCTCGGGCATGGGCAAGTCGGGCCACATCGCCCGCAAGATCGCCG
>Ga0209368_1001031_pt1 | contig 14388 bp, 13 predicted proteins | sample EBPBio242008_DNA_FD_185862 | JGI IMG/M metagenome (GOLD analysis project Ga0209368, IMG submission 185862) | Wastewater treatment Type I Accumulibacter community from EBPR Bioreactor in Madison, WI, USA - Reactor 1_4/24/2008_ DNA (SPAdes)... | ecosystem: Engineered > Bioreactor > EBPR >...
CACAAAGGCGCTCGACAGCCGCACGATGCAGGCGAAGGGCGTGCCCGGCCTCTTCTTCGTGGGCGAGGTGGTGGATGTCACCGGCTGGCTCGGCGGCTACAATTTCCAGTGGGCCTGGTCCTCGGGCTGGGCGGCGGGGCAGGTGGCCTGATCCCGTCACCCCCTGTCGCATCTCCGCGACTTCGCCTATTGCGATCCCGCCACAGCCCGAGGTCCCGATGTACCGCGTCTCGCCCTTCGTCCGCCACTTCGCCCGACTGCTCCTGTCCGGCGCGCTGGTGGCCACGCTCTGGGTCAACTTCTCGCCCGAGACCTACTACGACGCCATCGAGTGGCGCCTTGTCGACCTTCCCGGCCTGATCCTGCCGCGCCCCATCGCGCTCACGCCGCTTGCGCTTGTGACCGAGGGGCTGATGGCGCTGTTCCTCGCCTTCATCGGCAAGGAGCTCTGGGAGGCGCTGACGCTGCCCCACGGCGCACTGGCAGGCCGGCAGGCCGCCTTGCCGATACTCGCCATCGCCGGCGGGTTCGCCGGCACGGTCATCACCTGGCTGATGTCCGCCGCGCTCCTCCCCGGTGTGCCTCCGGGCGCCTGGGCCATACCCATCGGCTCCGACGTGGTGCTGGCCTATGCAATCGGCCGCCTTGCCTTCGGCCCCGGCCACCCCGCGCTGCACGTCCTTCTGGCCGTCACCATCGGGCTCGAAATGGCGGGACTCCTTGCCATGGGCCTCAGCCGTCCGCCCGAGGTGTTCCGCCCGCTCTGGCTCATCCTGCCGCTCGCCGCGCCGCTGGCCGCCCGCGCCTTCGTCTACCGCGACCGCCAGCGTAGCGAGGTGGCGCGCGCCCATGTCCTGCAGCTCTGGCCCTGGGTGCTGGCGGGCCTCCTGTCCTGGATCGGCACCCTGGCCGCGGGCCTGCCCGGTGCGCTCGGCCTCTTGCCGATTATCCCCGCCATGCCCCATGCCCGGCGCAATTTCGGCCTCTTCGCCGAGGCCGAGGGCTTCCTGCACGACCCGCTCAACCGCCTGGCCCAGGGGCTGGTCCGCCCGGTGGCGGTCACGCTCTTCCTCTTCGGCCTGACCTGCGGCGGTGTCGTCCTTTCGGCCGCAGGCACGCCCACGCTGGCCGTCCTCGCGGCCATCTGGGTCGGCAAGCCGCTCGGGCTTATGGCCGCGGTCTGGTGTGGCACGCGGTTTGCGCGCCTGCCCATGCCGCCCGGCATGACGTGGCGCGACTGGCCGGTGCTGGCGGTCCTTGCGGCGCTCTCCTTCACCGTGCCGCTTCTTGCCATCGGCGAGCTGATGCCCGGCGGCCTGCCAGACGAGGCGGCGCGCCTCGGCCTTGCCATCGGCCTCTTCGCCGCGCCTGCTGCCCTGCTTTTACGGCGCTCCACGGCGCCGTGATCGGCCGGGCATGGACAGTCGGGGCGAGTTCCAGACATAATGTCGCCTGAAAGGCCTGCCATTAAGGGCAGGCCCGCTTTGAGGCGCGGGTCATCGGTTGCGAACCGGGCATTAACCCCTTGCTGAGACAAGGGGAAGGGCCGGCAGACACCGGGCATCGGGCAGGGCCAGGACGGAATGATCGAATTCCAGCAAGTGTCGAAGTCATTCTGGACGGGCAAGACCCGCAAGGTGATCCTCGATCAGGCGTCCTTCCGGGTCGAACTCGGCCGCTCGCTCGGCATCCTCGCCCCCAACGGCACCGGCAAGACCACCATCATCAACATGATGGCCGGGCTCGAAAAGCCCGACGAAGGCAAGGTCCTGCGCACCAGCCGCGTCTCCTTCCCGCTCGGCTTCATGGGCGGCGTCATCAACAAGCATTCGGGCACCGAAAACGCACGCTACATCGCGCGGCTCTATGGCCTGGATGCCGACTACGTCGAAAGCTTCAGCCGCTGGCTCTGCGGCATCGGCGAATACTTCGACATGCCGGTCGGTACCTACTCGGCGGGGATGCGCTCGCGCTTCTCCTTCTCGCTCCTGCTGGCGCTGGAATTCGACATCTACCTGATCGACGAAGGCATGCCCGCAACCACCGACGTGGAATTCAACCGCAAGGCCGGCGGCCTGTTGCGCGAAAGGCTGAAGAAGGCCACCGTCGTGATCGTCTCGCATCAGCCGCGCACGGTGGAAAAGTTCTGTCATCAGGCGGCCGTCCTGCGCAACGGCAAGCTCTACATGTTCGACACCCTGGAAGAGGCGAAGCAGCTTTATGACTACGAAGCTCAAGGTTAGGCGGTTCCGGACGCGGCGTCCCGATCCGGTTTCCGCCCCGGCCGCGCCGAATGTTCCCCACCGGGCCGAAGTCGTGTCGGTCGCCGCGCGTGCGCCCGGCGGCACGGCCGCGCGTCTGGCCGCCTCGATGGCACCGGCCGGTGCCGACCTTCCCTTCGCGGCCGAAGACGACGGCCTGCCGGATGTGCCGCCGAACGTCCCTTCAGACAATGCCGCAGCCGAGATCGACGCCATCCGGCGCGAGGGGCTGACCGGCCGCCAGTTGCGCATGGCGCGCCGTCTCGCCCAGGCGCACAACCTGCCGGCCACCTCCGATTTCGATGCCGTTCGCCTGCTGCGCAAGGCCGGGATCGACCCGTTCCAGCGCACGCCGCTTCTGGAACTGGTCAATACCGACGGCGCACAGCAGCCGTCGCGCGCGCTCGCGCTGTCCGACGGCGGGGGTGCGCAACGCCTGCCGGCGACGATCTCGCCGATCCAGCTCCCTTCGACAGAGGTCCGCGCCGAGGAAAGCCATGCCGCGGACATCCTGCGCATCCAGCGCGACATCGTGCGCCGCCGCCGCCGCCGGCTCGGAAGCCTTGCGCTGCGGCTGACGTTCTTCGTCACTCTGCCCACCTTGATCGTGGCCTGGTACTATTTCTTCGTCGCCACGCCGCTTTACGGCACGCACAGCGAATTCGTCATCCAGCAGGCCGAACCCGTGGCCCCCGGCCTCGGCAGCCTGCTCGCCGGCACCCAGTTCGCCACGGCTCAGGACAGCATGTCGGTACAGGGCTACCTGCAATCGCGCGATGCCATGATCCGGCTTGACGCGGACAGCGGCTTCACCAAGGCGTTCGACGGAGACGACATCGACTTCCTTCAGCGCCTGCCGGCCAATGCCTCGGTCGACGAGGCTTACAAGCTCTACCAGCGCAACGTCCAGATCAGCTACGATCCGACCGAGGGCATCATCAAGATGGAGGTGATCGCCCCCACGCCCGAGGAATCCGAAGCCTTCTCGCGCGCGCTCATCGGCTATGCCGAAGAGCAGGTGGACACGATGACCAAGCGCCTGCGCGAAGACCAGATGCAGGGCGCCCGCGAATCCTTCGCCGATGCGGAACAGAAGATGCTCGAGGCGCAGCAGCGCGTCGTTGACCTGCAACAGAAGACCAAGGTGCTGTCGTCCGAGGTCGAGGTGCAACTGCTCTCGACCCAGATCACCGAACTTTCGACACAGCTGGCGCAGGAAAAGCTGTCGCTCGCCCAGATGGAGTCGAATGCCAACCCCAATGCCGCCCGGATGGAACCTGTCAAGCGCCGCATCGCCACTCTGGAACAGGAAATCCAGGACCTGCGCGACCGCATGACACAATCGGGCGACCAGGGCCAATCCCTGGCCGAGGTGCAGGGCGAGCTTCTCGTCGCCCAGGGCGATGTGCAGACCCGCCAGCTCATGCTCGCCCAGTCGCTCCAGGCGCTCGAAGCCGCCCGGATCGAGGCCAACCGCCAGGTGCGCTACCTTTCGCTCTCGGTCAGCCCGATCGCGCCGGATACGCCCACCTATCCGCGTGCCTGGCAGAACACGGCTGTTGCATTCCTGATCTTTGCTGGCATCTACCTCATGATCTCGATGACCGTCGCCATCCTGCGCGAACAGGTCACTGCCTGAGGACGAGCCAGAGGATGAAAATGACCCATGTCTCCATCGGCGGCCTGACCGCCGGGAACGACCTGCCGCTTCTGGTGATCGCCGGGCCTTGCCAGCTGGAAAGCCTGGACCATGCCCAGATGATCGCCGGCACACTGGCCGAAGCCTGCGCTAAGGCCGGGGCGCAATACGTGTTCAAGGCCAGCTACGACAAGGCCAACCGCACCAGCCTCAAGGGCAAGCGCGGCCTGGGCATGGAAAAGGGCCTCAAGGTGCTTCAGGCAGTGAAGGCGATGGGAATGCCCGTGCTCACCGACTTCCACGAACCCGATCAGGCGGCCGCGGTCGCCTCGGTGGTGGACGTGCTGCAAATCCCCGCGCTCCTCTGCCGCCAGACCGACCTCCTGCTCGCCGCCGGCCGCACCGGGGCCGTGGTGAACGTCAAGAAGGGCCAGTTCCTCGATCCCTACGGCATGGCCAATGTCGCCCAGAAGATCGCCTCCACCGGGAACGAGCGCATCCTTCTCACCGAACGCGGCACGACCTTCGGCTACAACGGCCTCGTCGCCGACATGCGCAGCCTGCCGATCATGGCCCGCACCGGCTATCCCGTGGTGATGGACGCCACCCACGCCGTCGCCTTCCCCGGCGGCCTGGGCGACAGTTCCGGCGGCCAGCGCGAATTCGCGCCCGTCCTCGCCCGCGCCGCCGTGTCGCTCGGCATCGCCGGGGTCTTCCTCGAAACCCACGAAGACCCCGACCGCGCCCCCTCGGATGGGCCGAACATGATCCGCCTGGCCGACATGCCCCGGTTGATCGAAAGCCTGATGGCCTTCGACCGCCTCGCCAAGGCCGATCCCCTGCACGTCTGATGCCCGCCCACACAGCCGCGGCTCTGGCCGAGAGCATCCGCGCCTGCCGCCTCTGCGCCACCCGCTTCGCCGCCACGGCCACCGCGCACGACCCCCGCCCGGTGGCCTGGTTCCGCCCAACCGCGCGCCTCCTCGTCGCCGGCCAGGCCCCCGGCGCCCGGGTCCACGCCTCGGGCCGCCCGTTCGACGATGCCAGCGGCGACCGCCTGCGCGACTGGCTGGGGATCGACCGCGCCACCTTCTACGACCAGGACCGCATCGCCATCGTCCCCATGGCCTTCTGCTTCCCCGGCTACACCGCGCAGGGCGCCGACCTGCCGCCCCCGCCCATCTGCGCCCGCACCTGGCGCAGCGAGGTCCTCGCCACACTCCCCGCCATCCGCCTCACCCTCGCCATCGGCGGCGCCGCGCTCCGCTGGCACCTCGGTCCCGGCCCGGTCGAGGCGCTGGTGCGCGACTGGCGCCGCCACCTTGCCGAACGCCGCACCTTTCCCCTGCCGCACCCGTCCTGGCGCAACACCGGCTGGCTCAAGCGCAACCCCTGGTTCGCCGAGGATGTCCTGCCCACCCTCCGCGCCGAGGTCGCCGCAGCGCTCTCCTGACCCCCAATCACCTCACCCTTGCGCCAAAGACCCGCGCCCGCTAGGGGACCGCCATGACCGAGCTCGACCGCGCCCTCGCCGCCATGCAGGCCGACCCCGCCGACGAGGCGCTGCGCCTGCGCTTCTACGCCCGCCTCGCCGACACCGAGCTGGTTCTCCTCCTGGAACGCGAGGCCGAAGCGGGTGCCGTCACCCCCCGCATCTTCCCGCTGGAAGATGGCCCCGTCGCACTCGCTTACGATGGCGAGGAACGGCTGGCCGAGATGGCCGGTGCCGAGGCCGCCTATGCCGCGCTGCCCGGCCGCATCATCGCCCAGGGTCTCATGGGGCAGGGCGTGGGCCTCGGCCTCAACCTCGGTGCCGAGGCGCCCTCGCTGATCCTGCCGCCCGAGGCGATGGACTGGCTGGTGAACCGCTTGGCCGTCGCCCCCGAAGCCGCCGCCGAACGGCCCGAGGCTTTCCTTCCCCCGACGCTCTCCGAATCCGCACTCGCCGAACTGGGCAACCGCCTCGCGCCCGCCGCGGCCGCCATTGGCGGTACGCTCCTCGTCCGTACCCGCTACGCCTCCGGCCGCATGGCCCATCTCGTTGTCCTGCCCGCCGCCCCGCCCGAGGTCGAAGCTGCGCTCGCCCGCGCCGTGGCCGAGGCCGCCGCCTTCTGTGCGCCCGAGGGCGAGCCACTGGACGCCGCCTTCCTGGCCCCCGACGATCCGCTGCGCGCCGCCATGTCCGCCGCCGCCGTGACCTTTGCCACAGCCCCGCCGCCAGAACCAACGCCCGATCCCGCGCCAAAAGGCCCCGGCATGGACCCGGCCCGCCCGCCAAGGCTGGTGTGATGACCCCATCCACCATTGCCAAGCGCCCCGGCCTTCCGCTTAATGCCGTGAAACGGGGAGAGAAAACCTGACATGACGATGGCCGAGCGGGTTGTGCCGGATGACTCGGTGATCGAGGCCGATGTCGGCCCCGTGCGTGCGATCCTGTCCGCTGCCGCGCCCGCCGCCCCGCTGGCGCGCGCGCTGCATCAGGCGGCGGCCGATCCCGAGGTGAAGGCCATCGCACTCTTCCTGACGGGCGAGGGGGATGAGGATGCCGCCGCCCCCGTGGCCGAGGCGCTGGCCCAATGCGACAAGCCTAGGGTGGCCGGCCTTTCGGGCAATGTCTCGGGCCCCGTCCTCGCCCTGGCCCTCGCCTGCGACGAAATCCTCTGCGTCCCTTCCACCGCCATCGCCACGCCCGAGGTTCGGCAGGGCCTTCTTCCCGTATTCGGCACCACCCAGGCCCTGCCGCGCCGCGTGGGCGCCGCCGCGGCCCTGCGGCTTCTGCTCACCGGCCAGCCCGTCAACGCGGGCGAAGCCATCGCGCTTGGCCTGGTGGACCGCGTGATCGAAGGCGATCTGGCCGATGCCGCCATCGCCCGCGCTGCCGACCTCGCGCAGCACCGGCCCGCGCCGTCCCCCCCCGCCGGCCTGCGTGACCCCGTCGCCTTCCAGGCCGCCGTGACCGCTGCCCGCACCGCCCTTTCCAGCGAACCGCTGCCCGCGCCCGCCCGCATCGTGGATTGCGTCGAAGCGGCACTCCTCCTGCCGCCCGATCAGGGGCTGGCCTTCGAAGCCGCCGCCCGCGGCGATCTCGAAGAGACCGATGAAGCTGCGGGCCTTGCCCATTCCGCCCGGATCGAGGCCGTCCTGCGCCGCGATGCGCCGGGTCGGGGTCACGCCGCTCCGCATGGCGTGGCGATCTGGGGCACGGGCGGCCTGTCCCGCGCGCTCGTTCGCCGGGCACTCTCGGCGGGCCTGCGCGTGGCGCTCTGCGCCCCCGACGCCGCAGTGCTGGAATCCGAGCTTTCCGACATCGCCCAGGCGCAAGAGGCCGAGGTTGCGCGCGGCAGCCTCACCCCCGAGATGCGCGATTCCGACTGGGCACGGCTGACCCCCTGGCTCGACCCGGTGACCGAGGACGCCGTCCTTCTTTGCCCCGGTGCCGAGGATTGGGTGCCGCGCGCCCTGCGCCTCTCGGTCGCCGCCGTGGATGCCGGGGGCGCATCCGCCGGCCAACTCATCGCGCTCGGATTCCCCCTTCCGGGCGAAGGCTCCATCGCCCCCGGAGCGCTGTGCGAGATCACCGTGCCCGACAGTCAGCACCGCCAGCGTGCCGGGGCCGGTGCGCTGGTCGCACGGCTTGGGCTGGTTCCGGTTGAGACGGGGCAGGGCGGTCCGGTGGCGCTCCGCCTGCGCGCCGCCTTGGCTGCGGCCATCGCTCAGCTGGAATCCGAAGGCCACCCGCGCCAGGATGTGGCCGCGGCGCTTGCCGCGCGCGGCCTGATCGGCGGCCGTGCCGCGCCGCGCAGCCGCAAGGCTGCAAAGCAGGACCTTGAAATCCTGGCCCGTTGCGAAGCTGCCCTCGCCAATGCCGGGGCGCGGCTCGTGCAATCGGGTGCCGCGCGCTCGCCCGATGTCGTCGATGCCCTTGCCATCGCCGCGCGCCTCTATCCGCGCTGGCTCGGTGGTCCCATGCTGCGCGCCGACCGCCGCGGTCTCGACCGCCTTCAGGCTGATCTGCAGCGTTGGTCGGCGCTCTCGCCCCAGGTCTGGTCGCCCGCCGCGCTGATCGACCGGCTGGCCTCCGAAGGCCGCCGCTTCGCCGATCTCACTTCAGCATGACGCCCATAACCACGGCCATCAGCCCAAGCGCCGATACGGCCAGCGCGCCCAGGTTCAGCACCACCACGCGCTGAAGCTTCTGGCGGATCGCCTCGTCCGGCAGGCCCGATGTCTTTGCGCGCCAGGCCATCCACACGCAGGCCAGCAGCCCCACCACCCCCAGAAGGGTCAGGCCCGCGCCACCCCAGATCACCGCATCCAGCATCCGCCGCCCCCGCGCCCGTTCCGTTCGCCCGTCCCTAGCGAACCGACAGGGCCTTCGGCAAGGGCACATGGCATCCCAATGGGTCACCAGCGGCGCGAAGGCGGCCCCTCGCGCTCCGCAAGTTCGGCTCCCCGGCCGCGCTTTACAAATTCGAAAAATCGAATATATCACGCGGAAACAAGGATCGCCCGATGGACCTTCTCGACCGCCTTCCCCTGTCCCTTGCCGTGATCGCGGCCCTGACCCTTGGCCTCGCGCCCTTCGTTCCCGAACCCCACATCGTCGAAAAGCTGCGTATGCTGATGGCGGGCGAGCTCAGGCGCCCGCTCGACATCTTCGACCTCCTGCTGCACGCCGCGCCCGGGGCCGTGCTCTTCGCCAAGCTGGCGCGCATGGCCCTGCGGGCCTGACCAACAGCAAGTCTTACCGGAACGTTAATCCGTTCCGGCAACCCATTGAAATCGTTGACTCCGTGAAAGCGTCCGAGCTCGGACGCCTCAACCCTTCGCGATCCGGTCCAGCACCCGCGCCCAGGACCGGATGCCCTTGTGGAAGCACTCCACGTCATACTTCTCGTTGGGCGAATGGATCAGGTCATCGTCCCGGCCAAAGCCGATCAGCATGGCATCCATCCCCAGGTAGGTCTTGAAGTACCCCGCAATCGGGATCGACCCGCCGCAGCCCACATAGGCCGCCGGCACCCCCCATTCCTCGCTGAGCGCCCCCCGCGCCGCCTCGAAGGCCGGGTCCGAAATCTCCATCACCCCGGCCGGGCTGTTGCCATGCCCATGGAACTCCACCTTGCAATCCGCCGGCAGCTGCCCCCGCACCCAGTCGCGGAACGCCGCCCGCAGCTTGTCGGGGTCCTGCCGGCTGACCAGCCGGAAGCTCACCTTGGCATGGGCCTCGGACGGCAGCACCGTCTTGAACCCGGCCCCCGTGTAGCCGCCCCATATGCCGTTCACCTCGGCCGTGGGCCGCGACCACAGCATCTCCAGGGGCGTGCGGTCCTTCTCGCCCGCCGGCACCGAAAGCCCGACATCGCCCAGGAACTTCGCATGGTCGAAGGACAGGGCCTGCCACTGCGCCCGGATCGCCTCGGGCAGCTCGTCCACATCGTCATAGAACCCCGGCACCTGGATGCGGCCGTTCTCGTCATGTAGCCCTGCCAGGATCTTCGACAGCACCCGGATCGGGTTGATCGCCGCCCCGCCATAGCCGCCGGAATGCAGGTCCATCGCCGGCCCGGTGATGGTGATCTCTTCCCCCAGAAGCCCGCGCAGCATGGTGGTGATCGCCGGCACCCGGTCCTCGTGCAGCCCGGTGTCGCAGATCAGCGCCAGGTCCGCCTTCAGCTCGGCCGCATGCTCCTGCATGAACGGGATCAGCGAGGGCGAGCCGGATTCCTCCTCGCCCTCCAGGAAGATCGTCAGCCGGCAGGGCAGGGTGCCGTTCACCGCCTTCCAGGCCCGCAGCGCCTCGAGGAAGGTCATCAGCTGGCCCTTGTCATCCGCGGCGCCCCGCGCCCGGATCACCTTGCCTTTCGGCGTGTCCTGGATTTCCGGGTCGAAGGGATCGCGGTGCCACAGGCTTAGCGGGTCCACCGGCTGCACGTCATAATGTCCGTAGAACAGAAGGTGCCGCCCGCCCGTGCCGCCCTGAGCAACCACCATCGGATGGCCCGGCGTCGGCACCGAGGCCGCCTCGAAGCCCAGGCTCTTCAGATCCTCCACCAGCCAGTATGCGGCGCGTGCGCAGTCGGCCTTGAAGGCCGGGTCGGTCGAGATCGAGGGGATGCGCAGCAGTCCCATCAGCCGCTCGATCGACTCGGGCAGATCGCGGTCGATGCGATCAAGAACGGGGGCAAGGCTCATGGGGTGCTCCTTCGGCTGGGGTCCGTGCTCATGCGATCCGGGCAGGGCAGTTGGCCTCGGTCACGCTTCGGCGCGATCTTGCCCGGACGGCGCCGGGGCGGACCCTATCAGCCTTTGGTCCCCTGTCCAGTGCCCCAGAGCTCGGCTATATGCTCGTTGATCTGATTGCGGAATCGACCATGCGCACCCTTGCTCTCTCCCTCTGCCTTGCCGCCCTCGCCATTCCGGCCAGTGCCGACACGCTGACTGGCTCCAAGGCGAAGAAGGCGCTTTATCCGGCCGGCAAGGCCGAAGTGCTTGTCCTGCCCGAGGCGAACCTTCCCGCGAATGTCGCCACCGCCCTGCAACAGGTGGGGGCCGCGCAGCCCTATTATGGAGCCTTTGCAATCTCGCCCGACGACGGCCCGCTGACCGAGGCGAGCTCGATGGCCGTGAACTTCCACGACATCCAGGCCGCCTCTGCCTTCGCCGTCGCCGACTGCAACAAGAAGAAGAAGGGCAAGGCCGACTGCATCGTCGCGGCGGTGATCCAGCCGAAGGGCTGGAAGGACAAGGGCTTCCAGCTTTCGTCCCAGGCGACCGAGGGCTTCAAGGACGGCTATCCCCGCAAGGACGGGGCCTTCGCCATCTCGCCCTCGACGGGCGGATGGGGCGTGGGCACCGGGACAGAGGCCGCGCTTGCCGATTGTTCGGCCCGCAACCCGGAAGTCACCGACTGCAGGGTGGTGATCCAGAACTGACAAGTCCCGGGGCAGGGCGGCGTTTTGTCCCCTTTCCCCGGCCCCGCGATTGACCCAAGTCAAGGTCGTGTCTTCGTCCTGTCTGCAAGGTGCCGCCACCGCAGAAGCCGTCCGAAGACAGGCCCGAGCCCGGAGAGCCAGATGAGCCGCTACGAAGCCGCCCTCGACAAAGCCTTGAACCGTCTGCACGAGGAAGGCCGCTATCGCACGTTCATCGACATCGAACGCAAGAAGGGGGCCTATCCGCTTGCCACCTGGAAGCGCCCCGACGGCTCGACCAAGGAAATCACCGTCTGGTGCGGCAACGACTATCTGGGCATGGGGCAGCATCCTGTGGTGCTGGAGGCCATGCACGAGGCGCTGGATGCCACCGGTGCCGGCTCGGGCGGCACGCGCAACATCTCGGGCACCACGCTCTACCACAAGCGGCTCGAGGCCGAACTGGCCGACCTGCATGGCAAGGAGGCCGCGCTGGTCTTCGGCTCGGCCTATATCGCCAATGATGCCACGCTATCGACCCTGCGGACGCTGTTCCCCGGCCTCATCATCTATTCCGATGCCCTGAACCATGCCTCGATGATCGAGGGCGTGCGCCGCGGCGGGGGAGAGAAGCGCATCTTCCGCCACAACGACGTGGCCCATCTGCGCGAACTGCTGGCAGCCGACGATCCGGCCGCGCCCAAGCTGATCGCCTTCGAATCGATCTATTCGATGGACGGCGACTTCGGCCCCATCGCCGCGATCTGTGACGCTGCCGAAGAATTCGGCGCCCTGACCTATATCGATGAGGTTCACGCCGTCGGCATGTACGGTCCGCGCGGCGCGGGCGTCGCAGAACGCGATGGCCAGATGCACCGGATCGACATCATCAACGCCACGCTGGCAAAGGCTTACGGGGTTTTCGGCGGCTACATTGCTGCAAGTGCGAAGATGGTGGATGCGGTGCGCAGCTATGCTCCCGGCTTTATCTTCACCACCTCGCTGCCCCCCGCCATCGCGGCTGGGGCGGCCGCATCGGTGCGCCATCTCAAGACCGCCCAGCATCTGCGCGACGGCCAGCAACTGAACGCCCGTATCCTCAAGATGCGGCTCAAGGGTCTGGGCCTGCCGATCATCGACCATGGCTCGCATATTGTGCCTGTGCACGTCGGCAACCCCATCCATTGCAAGATGCTGTCCGACATGCTGTTGGAAGATCACGGGATTTACGTCCAGCCGATCAACTTTCCGACCGTCCCGCGCGGCACGGAACGGCTGCGTTTCACGCCTTCGCCGGTGCACGGACCCGAGCATATCGACCGCCTCGTGAAGGCGATGGACGCGCTCTGGCAGCACTGCGCGCTGAATCGTGCCGAAGCCAGCGCCTGACTATCCTTCTGCGCATGCAAATGCGCTTGCCTTGTGCTAGCTTTCGCTGAATACGACAAAGAGCGGGTTGGCGTCAGACCGACTCGGGGGACAACTGGGCAGTGATGGGGCAGGCCGGATGATCGGTTGGAGGGGCAGACCTTCGACGCCGGATGAGGCGGACAAGCCAAAGGGCTTTGACGACTTCGATCTTCGACTTGGCGATCTCATGCGCGGCGAACGGGCGACGCTCGGCAAGTCGCTCCTGGACGTCCAGCGCGAGCTGAAGATCAAGGCCACCTACATCGCCGCAATCGAGAATGCCGATATCTCGGCCTTCGAGACCCCCGGTTTTGTCGCGGGCTATGTCCGCTCTTATGCCCGCTACCTTGGCATGAACCCGGACGAGGCTTTCGTCCGTTTCTGCCGCGAGGCCAATTTCCAGCCCGCGCATGGCATGTCGGCCGCTGCCTCCTCGCCGGCCATCGCCGCCGCACGGGTGCGCCCCTCGGCCGAGGTGCGCGATCCCTTCGCCGACCCGAATGCCACCTTCATTCCGCGCGGCGAAAGCCTGTTCGCCCGCATCCAACCTGGCGCCGTCGGCTCGGTCCTCGTGCTGGTCGCCTTGATCGGCGCGCTTGGCTACGGCGGCTGGTCGGTTCTGCAGGAAGTGCAGCGCGTTCAGCTGGCCCCTGTCGAGCAGGCCCCCGCCGTGGTCGCCGACATCGATCCGATCGGCAATGTCCAGGGCTCCGCGCCCTTGGTCCGCTCGGCCCCGGAAAGCACCGACACCGCCGCGCTCGACCCCGCGCTGGACCCGGCCCGCCCCGATGCGCTGGACCGGCTCTACCGGCCCCAGGCGCTGGACGTGCCGGTGATGACCTCACGCGATGGCCCCATCGCCGCCATCAACCCGCGCGACGGCACCACAGCCACCCCGGACGCCATCGATACCGCCGTGGCCGAGGCTCTTGGAACCGATCCCGCCGCCACCGAAGTGCAGGTCGTGGCCAGCGGCACGGCCCCGGTCGAGCTTCTGGCCGTGCGCCCCTCCTGGGTGCGCGTGCAGGCCGCCGACGGCACCGTGCTGTTCGAGAAGATCCTTGACGCCGGCGAACGCTATGCCGTGCCGCAACTGGAAGAGCCCGCGAAACTGCGCGCCGGAAACTCCGGCTCGGTCTATTTCGCGGTCAACGGCCAGACCTACGGCCCCGCAGCGCCTGGCGCCCAGGTGGTCAAGAACGTCGAGCTTTCGCCCCAGGCGCTGACGGAGAAATTCGCCGTAGCTGACCTGACGGGCGATGCCGACCTTGCGAAATTCGTCGCCGTGGCCGATGCCAGCGCCGTGAACCCCGCCGCGGATCCCGCCGCCACCCCCTCGGAATGACCGCAGCGTCGTTGCGGCGGGCGACGGCCGGGGCTATCTAGGGCGGGAACCCGAACCCGAGGTCCGGCCCCATGTCGCTCAACCCCATCCGCCCCTGGCGCAACATTGAACGCCGCCCCTCGCGCCAGATCCGAGTGGGCAAGGTCCTCGTCGGCGGCGACGCACCGATCTCGGTGCAGACCATGACCAACACGCTCACCACCGACGTGAAGGCCACCGTTGAACAGATCCAGCGCGCCGCCATCGCCGGGGCCGACATCGTGCGCGTCTCGACCCCTGATGTCGAAAGCACCCGCGCGCTCCGCGAGATCGTCGCCGAAAGCCCGGTCCCCATCGTCGCGGACATCCATTTCCACTACAAGCGCGCGATCGAGGCCGCCGAAGCCGGCGCCGCCTGCCTGCGCATCAATCCCGGCAACATCGGCGACGCAAAGCGCGTGGCCGAGGTGGTGAAGGCCGCCAAGGACCACGGCTGTTCCATCCGCATCGGCGTCAACGCCGGCTCGCTGGAAAAGCACCTCCTGGACAAATACGGCGAGCCTTGCCCCGATGCCATGGTGGAAAGCGGGCTCGACCATATCAAGCTCTTGCAGGACAACGACTTTCACGAGTTCAAGATCTCGGTGAAGGCCTCCGATGTCTTCCTGGCCGCCGCCGCATACCAGCAACTTGCGCAAGCCACCGACGCCCCCATCCACCTTGGCATCACCGAAGCCGGGGGCCTGATTTCCGGCACGGTCAAATCCGCCATCGGCCTTGGCTCGCTGCTGTGGTTCGGCATCGGCGACACCATCCGCGTCTCGCTCTCGGCCGATCCGG
>Ga0209368_1001034_pt1 | contig 14344 bp, 10 predicted proteins | sample EBPBio242008_DNA_FD_185862 | JGI IMG/M metagenome (GOLD analysis project Ga0209368, IMG submission 185862) | Wastewater treatment Type I Accumulibacter community from EBPR Bioreactor in Madison, WI, USA - Reactor 1_4/24/2008_ DNA (SPAdes)... | ecosystem: Engineered > Bioreactor > EBPR >...
GTTCGATGGCGAAGCCGCGACCCCGTTGATCGTGTCAGACGTGAACGCGTTCACAACACCCGTCGCACCAGCGTAGCCGTTGATCCCCGTCGCACTGTCGTTCGTCGCAACGATCGGGGAAGCATCGACCGTGACCGTTGCGGTATTGGTAGCGCAGTTGGTCGGGTTGAGCTGTTCGCAGATCTGGTAGGTGATCGTGTAGGTGCCCGCAGGTGTTCCGGCCGGGACCGAGACCTGGCCGGTGGCCGGGTTGAGGGTCGGGACTGGCGCACCAGGGCTTGCCGGGGTGGCGGGCGTGGTCACCGAGAGGTTGACCTGGGCCAGCGTGACCGGGTTGCCGTTGAGGGTATCGCCATTGAGCACGTCGAGGACATTGCCTGCACCGGCGGCACCGTTGATGCCCGAGACCGCATCCGGATCGGCGGTGATCGCAGCGGCCACCACCGTGACCGAGATGGTCGCGGTCCGGCAATTGCTCGGGTTGAGTGCCTCGCAGATGGTATAGTCGAACGTGTAGGTGCCAGCTGGCGTGCCAGCGGCCACATCGACGTTGCCGGTCGAGGTGTTGAAGGTCAGGCCGGCCGGGACCGACGAGCCTGCGGCAACCGCGAGGGTGGCATTGGTCGGCGAGGCAGCGGCCCCGGCAACCGTATCCGAAGTGAACGCGTTGACCACTGCGGTGGCGCCAGCCAGGCCGTTGATGCCGGTCGCGCTGTCGTTGGTCGCCACGATCGGCGCAGCATCGACGGTGACCGTGACCGTGTTGGTAGCGCAGTTGGTCGGGTTGAGCTGTTCGCAGATCTGGTAGGTGATCGTATAGGTGCCCGCCGGAGTGTTGGGCGGAACCGAGACCTGACCGGTCGCGACGTCGAGCGTCGGCACCGGAGCACCCGGGCTGGCCGGAGTGGCCGGAGTGGTGACCGAGATGTTGACCTGGCCAGGCGTGACCTGCACCCCGTTGAGCGTATCGCCATCGAGCACGTTGACCACGTTGGGCTGCCCGGTTCCACCGGGGACCCCAGACACGCTGTCTGGGTCGGCAACGATCGCGGCGGCGACCACCGTGACCGAGATCGTCGCGGTCTGGCAGTTGCTCGGGTTGAGCGCTTCGCAGATGGTGTAGTCGAAGCTGTAGGTTCCAGCAGGCGTGCCCGCCGCCACATCGACGTTGCCGGTCGCGGCATTGAAGGTCAGACCGGCCGGGACCGACGATCCGGCGGCCACCGAAAGCACAGCGTTCGACGGCGACGCTGCGATCCCGTTGATCGTGTCGGAGGTGAACGCGTTGACCACCGCAGTGGCACCGGCCAGGCCGTTGATGCCCGAGGCACTGTCGTTGGTGGCAACAATCGGCGAGGGTGCAACCGTGACCGTCGCGGTGTTGGTGGCGCAGTTGGTCGGGTTGAGCTGCTCGCAGATCTGGTAGGTGATGGTGTAGGTACCAGCAGGCGTTCCGGCCGGGACCGAGACCTGGCCGGTGGCCGGGTCGAGGGTCGGCACGGGTGCACCCGGGCTTGCCGGGGTGGCGGGCGTGGTGACCGTCAGGTTGACCTGCGCCAGCGTGACCTGGGTGCCGTTGAGGGTATCCCCAGCGATCACGTCGAGCACGTTGCTCGCGCCGGTTGCGCCGTTGACCCCGGCGACCGAGTCCGCGTCGGCAGCGATCGGTGCAGCCACCACGGTGACCGAGATCGTCGCGGTCTGGCAGTTGGTCGGGTTAAGCGCCTCACAGATCTGATAGTTGAAGGTGTAGGTCCCCGCCGGAGTACCAGCGGCAACGCTGACGCTGCCGGTGGCGGTATCGAAGGTGAGACCCGCAGGGACACTCGATCCGGAGGCGACCGAAAGCACCGCGTTCGATGGCGAAGCCGCGACCCCGTTGATCGTGTCAGACGTGAACGCGTTCACAACACCCGTCGCACCAGCGTAGCCGTTGATCCCCGTCGCACTGTCGTTGGAGGCAACAACCACCGCCAGCACGGTATCCGTGTCGGTGGCTTCGTTGTTGGTCGTGTTGCTTTCAAACGTGTTGGCCGGAGCAGCAACACGTGCTGTATTAACCGCGGTCTGGGCCATGGCAGCGCCAGGCACAGAAATCGCGATGATGGTTCCTGCGGTCGAGAGCAGCTGGACGAGGGACTTCCGGACCTTTCCGGGGGGAAGCGTGACGATGGTATTTTTCATGATTAGTTCCCCTGGCAGGTAAAGGTGAGCGTGGCCGTCTGGCCGCTATCGAGAGTTCCAAGCGCGATGCCTTGGCCGGTAAGATTGGCGATTGTTTTGCCGCCTGCTGGCGAAGCGCCAGCCGGCGATCCGCTGGCCGCAATTGCGACCGGGTTGGTCGGACGGCAGGACTGCCCCCGGCCCACCGAGTCAGTGACGATGACGCCGTTCACGGTTTCCGGTCCGGTATTCGTGACCGAGATCGTGAATCCGCTGGCCGTCCGCTCCTTGACGACAGTGATGTCGGTCGAAGGCTTGCGGCTTTCGTCTGGTATCGAAACCGAAACGGTGTCGAGCGCGGTTTGGGCAGCCGAAATGCTGGGCGTCGCGGCAGCAGGCAGCACGCATGCCAAAGCACTGGCGCGAAGGATAAAATCGATTGCGCGATCAGTCTTGCGCGGATGTTTGTGGGTGGTCATGTCAGTTCACCTGGCAGGAATATGTGAGAGTGGCCGATTGGCCGGTGTTGAGGGTTCCGAGCGTGATTCCGGCCCCGGTCAGATTGGCGATCGAGAAGCTGCCGCCTGGCACGCCGCTTCCGGTGATGGTCACCGGGTTTGATGCCGGGCAGGTCAGGCCCGCGCCAACCACGTCGGTGACCACAGCGCCGGTCACTGGGTCGGGCCCGGTGTTGGTCACAACCACCGTGTAGGTTACCGTGTTGCCTGATGTGAGGGTGCTCACACCGTTGGATTTGGTGACCTGCAAATCGGCAGTTCCCTGAACGGTAACAGTAGCCGTAGCGCTGTCGTTAGTGTCGCCGGTGAAATAATCGACCGCGCTCGCCGAGTTCGGGATCGCGGTTCCGCCCGCCGTTCCCGCGTTGATTGTCTGCTGGAAGGTAAAAGTCTGTGTGCCGTTGAACGGCAAGGCGGCAGGGCAAGTGATGGTCCCTGCAGAATATGTGCAGGCTCCGGCCGGTCCCGATGACGTGAAACTGGTCGGTGCTGACGTATTCGTGGTCGGCGCGGCATCGGTCACGATCAGCGGATTGGCGACGGTCGCATCGGGCCCGAACATGTCGCCGGGTCCGATGTTGGTCACCGCGACAGTCCAAGTGATCACCGATCCCGCTGGAAGGAAAGTCGAAGAGCTCGTCTTGGTTACGCGTAGGTCATAAGGAACGACGCTGGTTGCGGCTGAAGCCGAGCGATTGGCAGTGACGCCGATAATGTCAGCCGTGCCGCTCGTGGATGAGCGATCTGTTACCGATGCCTGGTTGGTGATGCTCGCAGCGGGAATGGCATTGTTGAACACCTGATCGTAAACGATCGTCAGGGTCTCGCCGGAATTCAGGCCGCGCGTACCGCCCGAAGGAGCGCCTGGCGCGGACGGCGCACTGTAAGCGCGCGAGCAGACGGTACTGGCGGGCATCGTGCCGCCAACGGTTACGCCTGTGCAGGTTACCGCGCCGCTCGCCAGGTTGGGATCGGTCGATCCCGCCGTGGTCGAAACCGACACAACTTGGAAAACTGAGCCCCCGCCATTCGGAAGGGTGTCCGTCAGCGTTACCAGATCGCCTTTGGTCATTGGGTCCGGGCCATCGTTTCGAACGGTGATCGTCCAACGCACCGCTTGGCCGGCGTTCACAGAAGGGGCGGAGGCCGCCTTGGTGACCGACAAGGTGTAAACACACGGAACCCAATCGATCGTAACAAAGCCAGTAGGGCCGGCAACCGCGCCGCTAGCAGGAGCTGGGCCAGCGGCCCCGGTCACCGCAGTGGGTGCTGCAGCGGAAACTGTAGGTGAAGACGCGCGAACGAAGCTGGAACCGCCGCCGCCGCCGGCTCCGGTAACAGTTGAGTTGACAGTCGAGGCACCGCCACCGCCGCCGGTGTATCCACCGCCGCCGCCACCGCCAGTATCGGTCGTTGCATCGACACCGCCATTTCCGCCCGTGCCTGTTCCTATGCCGCCGCCGACGAAGCCGTTGCGAGCAGCAACTCCAGAGTGCACACCGCCTGCACCGCCAGCAGCAGTTTGACCTCCTTGCCCCCCGCCTACTGTTGGTGTCGGAGTGGTGCTATCAAAGCCAACTGTGCCTGTAGTGCCAGGAGCAACCGTTCCAGGAGCAATACCGGTAAAGCCGCCACCGCCGCCATTGGCCAACGTGGTCGCACCGTGTGAGGCACCGCCGCCGCCGCCGCCGCCAGCTTCAACCAGCTTCAAACCGGCCACAGAAATTGACGAGCTACCACCGCCGCCGCCGCCGCGGTGCAAGGTTCCCGTCGCGGTGCCGCCACTGCCGCCGTTCGCTGTACCAGTGCCATTGTTCGGCGCAGTCAGCGAGGTCGTTCCTAGAGCGCCACCACTTGCAACTGCCCCGGTTACGGCCTGACCGGGCAGGACACTAAAGCGAGCATTGATTACTGCGCCCGCACCACCGCGGCCGCCGTTGGTAGCGGCGACACCCCGTGAAGCGCCTGCTCCCCCTCGGGTGCTGGTAATCGCCGAGCATGTGCCATCCGGAACGGTCGTTGAAACCGCGCCAGCGGTAGTTTGCGAGAAACTCGCCGCGTTTCCGGCCGGATTGGCCTGAGCCGGCGTGCTCGCCAGCGCGGTCGCCAGAGCAAGCACGGCAACGCCACTGCGCTTTAGTGGCGACGCGCGCCATGCGTCATTGCGTTCGGTGGCTTGCGTGATTGGCATTTGATGGACCCGTTGCTGTTTTCAACGAGGTCCAAATGCCACCAAGATGGTAAACAAACACTTGCGCAAACGTAAAACGTTGTAAGGAATCTCGACATTTACGGGTACGCGATCCGCGAACAGCGACTCGCCTGATTCCCTAAGCCCCGGATTTCCGACTCGGAGTTACCCAAACGTGATGAAGGGCAGATAAATGCTTAGACATGTAAAATTCCGTAATTTGGCTCGAGATCACCACATTCTGGACTGCGAGAGAGTCACCTGAGGCCATTTGTCGCCACATTATGGCATACAGTTCGGCTAAATTGGCTTGGCGCGACGAGCAAGGCCATGTCCATCTCAGGCGGGCACACCGACTTAGGGTTCCTCGCCTTGCTTGGCGCGGCGCACAGAAATAAACGAAAGTGACCCTTGGACAGCCACGCTGCGGTGAGAGACCGTTGAATTACAAGCCCTTCCCCAAAAAGCCTGTAAATTGTTGTAAAATGTCCTTTGACAAGAAGATCACGTCAACATTCTTGCGTAAGAGAGCGGAAATGAAAAACCGGGTTGGACTTGGAAATTTGAATGCGGATCGCGATTGCAGATGATGACAAGGAGGCGCTGGACTACGCGCTAGGTGTGCTTGAGCGAGCAGGGCACACCTGTGTCGGCTTCCCGCGCGGCCACGCGGTCGTGTCGGCACTCAAGAAAGAGACCTTTGATCTGCTGCTATTGGATTGGAACATGCCGGGGTTCTCGGCAATCGACGTGATCACCTGGGCGAAACAAAACTTGAAGCAGGTGCCGCGGATTATCGTACTGACCTCGCGCGACGATGAAAAAGACATCGTTCACGCGCTTGATACAGGGGCAGACGATTTCATTTCAAAGCCGGGGAGCGAAGAAGTGATCCGTGCTCGGGTGGCTGCGGCACTACGCAGAAGCCAGGACGACCAGCGCGGTTCGCGGCTTGAACAACACAGCCGTTACTCGTTCGACAGGCTCGACCAGACCGTGGGTTTTGACGACAAGGTCGTGCGTTTGACAGCCAAAGAATTCGAGCTCGCCTTGTTATTCTTCGAGAATTTGCAACGCCCGTTGTCGCGCGGATACATTCTGGAAAAGATCTGGAACAACGCTGTTGATCTTTCGACGCGCACGCTCGACATGCACGTCTCCAAAGTGCGCACCAAGCTGGATTTGCGCCCCGAAAACGGCCATCGTCTACAAACGATCTTTGGATACGGTTACAGGTTGGATACCTACGCGAACGAATGACCCTAAGACTCAGCCTTGCCTTCTTGCTGTTGATCGCACCCTCGGTGTCGATCACCCCGCTTTCGGCGCAGGAGCTGTCACGCGACAAAGACGAAATCATCTACACGATCCGCGACGGTGATACGCTGATCGGGCTCGGGCAAAAATATTTCGTCTCACCAACGGCTTACCAGCAAGTCGAACGCGCCAACGGACTGACCAATGCCAATCGGCTGAGAGTCGGTTCCAAAATCCGTATCCCAACAAACTTGCTCAAGTTTTCCCGGCTGTCGGCAACGGTCATCTCGGTGCGCGGAGCCGCGAGCGTGATACGGGCGGGACGCTCAATCCCGCTGGAATTGCGCGGCAAGGTTGCTGAAGGCGATATCGTGGAAACCGGGGTGGACGGCTATCTGACGTTGCAACTGGAAGGCGGCTCGCGAATGGCCCTGCCCTCGAACGCGCGGGTTCGGGTGGTCAGGCTGCGAACTTACCTCTTGACGCGCGGGACCGATACCGATTTCGCGATCGAGCGGGGACGGACCGAGACCACGGTCGTGCCGCTGCGCGATAATCGCAGCCGGTTCAGAATGCGGACGCCGGTCGCGATCTCAGCAGTACGCGGCACGGTTTTCAGGATTGGCTATGACGGCCCTGATGCCTCGCTGACCGAAGTTGTCGAAGGCAATGTCGTAGTCAACCTCGATGGCCGCACAGCTACCACCGCTCTGCCCGGTGGGTTTGGCGCAGCCGCCAGTTCAAGCGGACGGGTGAACAAAGAAGAACTCCTGCCGCCGCCAGCTTTTGCCCGGCCCGGAGAAGTGCAGTCGCAAAGCTCGGTCGGGTTCGTATTGATCCCGTCAGAAGGTGCCGTCGGCTACCATGTCGAAGTTGCCAAGGATGCTGCTTTCGTCGAAATCGTGAAAGGCGCGCGCTCTTCAACCCCGCTGGTCGATCTGGGCGCCCTGCCCGATGGGACTTATTGGGTTCGGGCCATGGCAATCGCGCCAAGTGGGCTCGAAGGGTTGCCCCAAAAACAGCAGTTTTCGCGGAAGCTGCAGTCGTTGCGATCAAGTCCGACGAATGGAGCCAATGGCTCTACAAAATTCCAATGGGACTTGGGTGACGGGACACTGGTCCGCTTCCAACTGTTCGATGGCAGCGGGTCACAGGTTCCATTGATTGACGAACCTAGCTTATCGGTGAAAGAGCTCTCGGTGAGCGGACTTGCCCGAGGAACCTATTCGTGGCGCATCGGCCAGGTGCGCAGCGGACAAGGGCGCTATATTGAAGTCTGGACACCACTTGAGCAGCTCGTCATCGACAAGTGAACGAGCACCATGGCTTAACAGACTGGTCTTTGAATGGATCGTCGTGTTGTTGCTGGGCTTGTCGGCCACTGTCTATGCGGCGCATTCGCGCGCGGGGCAGGAAGTCGGTGCATGGCTATTCGACCGCACGGCGATCTGGCTAGCACCGGAACCCGACCCCCGGATTCTGCTGGTTCAAATCGATGAAGAAAGTCTGGCCGAGCTTGGGCGTTGGCCGTGGCCAAGATCGATCCATGCGCGTCTGATTGATCAGCTCACCGAAGGCGGAGTTGCTCAGGTTGGGTACGACGTGCTGTTCGTTGAACCGTCTACGGCCGACCAGGACGCAGAGTTGGCTGCCGCGCTTGCGCGCTCAAAACGGGTAGTCCTACCGACCTATGTCACCGCCGCCGACATAAATGGCGGCCCCCTCGACGTGCAATTGCCGCTGCAAAGCTTGCGCGACGTTTCCCCGCAAGCCGGCCACGTCAACGTGGTGTTCGATGCTGACGGCCAAGTCCGGCACGCCGATCTCAGTATCGAGAACGGTCCGCAAACCTTTCCGCACTTGATGAAAGTCCTAGCCGAAAATGCCGGTGTCGAGGTCCCGCTCGAGCGTCAGGAAATGACTATCCCGTTCAATCCAGCAGGGTCCTTCTCAGCAGTGTCCGCAGTTAGCATAGTTCGGGGCGAAGTGCCGCGAGGCCTGCTCAAGGACCGGATTGTGTTGGTCGGCGCGACTGCCCAAGGGAATGGCGATATTCCCTCGGTGCCGGGTTCTGCCGGGAGTGTGATGCCAGGGGTAGAAGTCCAGGCAAATATGCTGAGCGCGATGCTGCAAGGGGTATGGCTGCGCGATGCCGCCCCGTTGACCGCCTCTCTGTTCGCGGCTGCAATAGTGTTATTGTTGATGGCCGCGTACTGGTGGCTTCCGCCAGATCGCGCCTTGTTGCTGTCGGCGATGGCAGCGCTCCTCGGTGTGGCCACATCGGTCGCGGTTCTGGCTGGGTTGCAAATTTGGCTGACCCCGGCTCCTTTGCTTCTTGGACTGATGCTCGTCTATCCAATGTGGAGTTGGCGCAGGCTTAGCGCGCTCGATCGGTTTGTTCAGAGACAGGTGGTCTGGCTTGGCGACGATCTCGATACAGCGAGGACGGATCACAGCGGTCGGTTCGGTCTCGATACGATTGCCAATGCCAGCGCGAGACTGCGCGATCTAATCGGAGAACTCGGCGAGCGCCGACGCTTCGTGCAGGAAGTCATCGAGAGCGCGCCCGATGCAATGTGTGTCGTGAACAACGAAGGCAAAGTCGTCATGGCAAACAGCCGCGCTAAAGGCATCTTCGGCGCGGAAGTTGAAGGCCGTAGCGTTGAGAGCTGCCTGGAAGAGATCGCGATAAGCAGTGACGGAGCAACGGACGAGTTCGATCTGGTCGATGGCCGAACCATGCTTGTTCGTGAAGTTGGTCTGGGATCACCCACAGCGAGCCAAAGCACGGTCTTGAGAATGGCCGATATAAGCGATCGCCGCGCCAGCGAACGTGAACGCAACGAGTTTCTCGAATTTCTTTCGCATGACATGCGCGCGCCGCTCGCGCGAATTCTTGGCGTCTTGGAGACTGCACGCAAAAATCCCGCTAAAGACATTCCGCTCGAACGGATTGCCGATCACACCAGAACATCGCTCAAACTCGCAGACGATTTCGTGCAGCTTGCCAGACTTGCTGCGCTTACGCCGGAGAAGTCGTTGATTGACCTGCGGGCGATTGCTGACGAAGCTGTCGATCGGGTTTATGATGCCGCGAGAAGCCAGCAGGTGCGTGTAACTGTTGAAGGACTTGATGAACCGCCGTTAATAGTGGGAGATCCATCACTGTTGATGCGGGCAATCGCCAATCTGCTCGACAATGCGATCAAGTACAGCCCCAAATCGGGGGTAGTCCGCTGCTCGATCCAGCTGAAAGAGCGGACGAAAGTCGATACCGGCGACTACCTAGAATGCGCGATCGCCGATCAGGGTCCTGGCATTCCGCCCGAGCGGTTAGCGATGCTGTTCGCCCGGTTTGGGCCCAACGATCCATCCAGAGAGCTAAGTGCTGGTCTTGGCCTGGCGTTCGTCAAACGTGCGGTCGACCTGATGGGAGGTTCGATAGCGTTGGAACCAGAAACCAAAGGCACGACATTCCTGCTCGCTTTCCCGGTGGTGGCCAGTCCTGAGTCAACCGATCCGGCGTAACGACTTCATCGCTGCGGCGGCAAGGATGTGCAGATCGTTTGAGCTCGGCTCGCCGCATCCGACATCTTCGGCAACGCCGCGATAAACCACCTTGGCCACGTCGAGCTCGACAATCGAAATGGTTAGCCTCGTAATGCGATTGTCACAGATCGACAGCGGCCGGGACCTGCTTCGTCCTTCGGTGGCCTCCGAGCCTGCGGGTCCACGCGGGGTGCTGAATGCGACGTCGGTATCGCGGCGCGCGATGCCTACTTCAACACCCAAGTTGGACTTTGGATCAATGCGGTAGCCCTGAACTGTCAGCAATTGGCGGACGGCAGCAGTTGCATCACGCGCCAACGCCGTCGTCGCACCGTCTTCGATCAGTCGCACTGGCTGCTCCGGCGACAGGCTTCCACTTGTTGATGTGACGGGCGCAGGAATAATCGCACAACCTGCGACGAAGCAGGCCAGGCTCGCGACGAATGCAATTTTGCTTACGTGGATCACTCGATGACCGTGCGTGTCTAGGAGCGCATTGTTTACATCGGAGTTCAGCAGCGCACAATCTTTAGCCGCAATCTGCACGAAATGCCGAGTCTCAGTAGCGCATTGAGATCATTAGCCGACCAATCACACGCCTTGAACCCGGCCTGCCGGCGAGGAGTGACTGTCGGTTGCTATCCCTGCGGATTGCCGAATCCGGTATACGCTTGACGCTGAGATACCCAGCTTTCTGGCCAAAGCGCGTCCTGATAACCGAGCAGATTTGTCTGCGCGACCGTCGAGGATCATTTGGATTAGACTGGCAATAACAGGATCGCCAATTTTTCGCGGTGCTCCCGCCCGAGGTTCATTGCGAAGTCCGGCAAGGCCTTGTGCAACAAATCGCAAACGCCACTTACTCGCCGTGTGCAGGTTGCATCCCAGTTGTCGGGCAATCTGTCTGTTCGACTGGCCTTGTGCTGCGAGCAGGACGATTTGCGCTCGCTTCGTTAGGTACCAGTTCATTTCATCAGCGCGAGCGAGCCTTTCCAGCTCTTGAAGCTCACAACTCGTCAAGGAGATCGGAACTGCTGACCTGCTCATTGCTATGAGTTCTCACCGGGGCGGTGATATCCATTTCAAAAAAATAGACCATCCCGAATGCGCGCAAATACAATATTTTACTCTTTGTTCGCCGTAGGGTCTTAAATCTGGTCGATCTTTGGCCAAATTAACCACGGTCGTTAGCGTCAACATGCGCCTTTCTATGCGAGCTACGACGCTGAAAGGTGAATGCGTCTATGCACATCGCTGCCCCTCCTGACCCTACCCGGTGGCGCACCGGGTCAGGCCTGATGCTGGTGCGAACCGCGACCTGCGTTGTCGCGGGAATCGTGGGTTCCAGCATTTTTGCCGCATTCGCGGATGGGGGCCAAATCACCGTCGGCGTAATGATCCGGCAGATGCTCGCGATCGTCATGCTTCTTACGGCATCGATCTGGCTGGCGCGGCGCGAGGATGAGCAGAACAGCGACCGCGCCGAACGTATCCTTGCGTTCATCAGCCTTGATGCTTTGACCGGGATTCTCAACCGCTCATTCTTTGTGGACCGAATTCGGGCTGAAGATGAAGGCGGCGCTTTGCTGATAATCGATGCGGACCGCTTCAAGGCGATCAATGACAGTTATGGACACTATTCCGGAGACATCGCCCTCGTCCGGATCGCCAACGCAATTGACGCGTCAACTCCGAAGCCGGGTTTTGTCGGCCGGTTGGGGGGCGAAGAATTTGGCGTCTTCATCCCCAAAATCGCTCTATCCCAGGCGCGCAATATTGCCGAAAGCATCCGCAAGTCAGTCGAGGTATTGGATTTTTCTGTTGCGGGCACTGCCGTCCCGCTCAGCGTGAGCGTGGGCGTGAGTCTGCACAAAGCCGTCGACCCGGTTCGGGTGGCCTTCACACAGGCCGATGAGAACCTCTATGCAGCCAAGCGCGGCGGGCGCAATCGCGTGGCAATCGCGCCCACGCCAGTACACGAGCTGCAAAGGCGGATAGGCATTGCCAGGTGATAGTGAACACTTTGTAACCTCTCGTAAAACAACGTAATATGTTGCAACGCCTTGATTTGTGAATCGCACGTTCATGTAGACTGACCCAAAATCGTAACCTCGAAATTGGGAGATCCGTGATGGCAATTCGACAGCACTTACTATTTTCGTTGATCGGCGCTGCAGCCTGCGCGATCGCGGCACCGGCCCTGGCGCAAGGCGTTGGTCCCGGCTCAATCGACGGCGTGTTGGGCAGTGCGCGGGGTGCTGCGGCACCCAAGCCGCCCAGCACCGGTCTGTTCAGTTCGATCTTTGGATGCTCAGCGTCGGGTTCCAAGCAAGAGATTGGAGCTACGGTGGGAGGCGTTGCCGGAGGATTTCTCGGAAATCGCGTTGCCGGCGACGGCAAGCGCACGATCGGCACCGTCGTGGGTGCTGCGGTTGGGGCAGCAGCGGGTTCGGCTCTCGGATGCAAGTTGCAGCGCAATGATCAGGCCAAGGCCGAAGCTGCGTTGGCGCGCTCGGCAGAAACCGGTCAGGCGCAAAGCTGGTCCAATTCGTCAACTGGCTCATCGGGCTCGACCCAGATTGTCACGAGCCCGTCGCGCGGATTGGCAGGATTGGCTTTGGCACCGGGGGTAGAGCCGATTGCCGATTACCAACGCATCGACGGCTACTATACAGCTACTACTAGAGCGAACGTCCGCAGCGCGCCAGGTACGGATGGTGTAATTATGGGCCAGCTGACGCCGAACGAGCACCTGTGGGTGCCTGCATCTGCGGCGTCAGGAGACTGGCTCCTCGTCTCCAGGAATGGTGTGGGTCAGGGTTACGTCTCATCTGCCCTCCTGACGCCCGAGAAATCGACGACTGCAGAGTGCAAAATCGTCCGGCAAACGCTTACGGTTGGCGGGCAAAACGAGGTGCAGGATCTGCGCGCCTGCCCTAACCCTGCAGGAGGCTGGGCTTTCACTCCGGCTGCAGGCTGAAAGCCAGGGCACTGAGTTACTTTACAACAAGTTACCGATTGGAAGGGGCTTGTTAGGCTGCACCGACTATCCAAGCGGTGCGAGCAATCTCCCTTCCTCGCGAAAGTCCCTTGAGGGCCGTGTTGAAAATCCCGCAGCACGGCCCTCAACACTTTTTTCCGACCAACTTGCGGGAACATGTGCAATCTGCATAGTGCAATGCTGGGAACCTGTTCCTCAAAACAACAATTTATGGTTAGATTCAACCTAACCAAAATCCAGCCATGAGGCGCACGATCCTGCGCGGAACATCATTTATCACCGCTACCCTTTTCGGGCTGTCTGCTCCAGGTACAGCCACGGCGCTGCCAAGCATTTGTTGCGTGTTCACCGAACCATTCATAGCAATTTCAGTCTTTCCCGGCGGCCTCACAGTGGCGCGCCCGGATCAACAAGATCTTTCTATTAATCCGCGGCTAGCAGGAACAGCAAAAGAACCGACCACTCATTTCGATCTCGGTGGACATCGCGGCAAATTGCAAGTTTTGACTCGGCCAGCAAGCGACGGCATGAGCGATTTCCAGATGCCTCTGACTGGCTTGCTTAGCGGACTTGATTCATTGCAGGATCAACAGGGAGCTTGCCTGCGCTTCCCTGATGGAACCTCACCGCTTAGAGTAAGGGTAGCAACGCCCGATAGCAGGTCGAATGTTCGAAGTGCAGGCAGCCACCGTGCGCCGATCCTTGGTCAAATTGGACCACGTGGTTGGTTTTGGGCATTCCCAGAACAAGTCCGTAACGGATGGGTTCGGGGCGCATTCGCGCGCTACCCCGAAGGGCAGAAGGGCGAAGTGGCAGTTGTCGAGGGTTGGGTTCACTCGCGCTATTTAGGACCACCTCCATCGATTAAAGGCTGGATTTCGGCGCGATAAGAGATGGTCTTGTCCTCGGCGCGGCGATCCGGATGAATTTGATCCTCCCTTGTTGAATTCGCAAGTCCGAGTCTCGGGACGGCGGCCCAACTTTTGTTGCCTTTCAGGAAGTGCCAAATTCCACGCAGGCGAAAGAACTGTAGCATTTGGCGATAGCCGAAATTTTCGATAATTGACGCCGCCGCAAGGCGCGCAAAGTCGCGGGTCGTAGCTGTTGGACGAAGCTGCCACTCCTCTAAGAGCAGACTGCCAGCACTTATGATTGTTCCGAACACGCAAGTGAGGAGGAAAAACAGGATCGCTACCTTTGGGTCCAGCACGCCTAAAACGAGGCCAATTGGGATAAGAAAATAGCCTAAAAGCTCCAGAACTGGCCCGGCAAGGTCTTCGAGCGCCAAAAGCGGGAATGCGACCAATCCGAGCCGACCATAACGGGGATTTAAGAGCATGGTGCGGTGTGTGAGCAGCGTTTCGATCGCGCCTTGTTGCCAGCGTGTGCGCTGATTGCGTAGGCCGGCAATCGTGGTGGGCACCTCGGTCCAGCAGCAAACTTCGGGCAGAAATGCGACACGGTACGGTCGCCCCTGTTCGCACATCAATCGCTGCATCCGCACGAGAACTTCCAGATCTTCACCGACCGTGTCGTGTTTGTAACGTAAGCGTGGCCTGAAGGCCGCAGCTACGCGGCCTGAGCGACCTGCTGTTGTTCGTCAGGCTGCCAGTTCCACGGCATGAGTTCGTCCCAGCGGGCGGCGGGCCAGCCGGAAGCGATCTT
>Ga0209368_1001038_pt1 | contig 14252 bp, 12 predicted proteins | sample EBPBio242008_DNA_FD_185862 | JGI IMG/M metagenome (GOLD analysis project Ga0209368, IMG submission 185862) | Wastewater treatment Type I Accumulibacter community from EBPR Bioreactor in Madison, WI, USA - Reactor 1_4/24/2008_ DNA (SPAdes)... | ecosystem: Engineered > Bioreactor > EBPR >...
TGGGATCGGCCTCCGGATGGAACAGCGGCAGCACCTCCACGCGTCCCAGATCGACGCCTGGCGTGCGCCGGGTGAGGTCGGCGAAGTCGGTGGCGGTCACCAGCCGGTCGCGGTGCCGCAACCAGCTGGAGATCGCCGCCTCGCCATCGGCGACCGACTCGCCGGCGCCGGCTCCCCAGGTCGGCAGCGGATTGGTCACGGTGAACCCGCCCGGGAGTGCGGCGCTGGAGTTGATCGCCCCGATCGGCTGGGTGCCCAGCAACCCGCCGCCGTACCAATAGGTGACCCGGACGAAGGCCCCGCGTGGCACCCTCACCCCGGCGAGCCCGGAGCCGAAGGTGACCTGTCCGGTGGCCCGGTCGAGGCGGTAGGCCTGCTCGTCACGACCCGCGGCGAAGATGTCGTCGACCTCCTGCCACCGCACCCAGGTGTCGGGGTCCTTGCCGGTGTCGTCGCGAACCTCGACGAGGAAGGGGTGCTCGACGTCCACGATGATCGGCGAATTGGCCATGGTGAAGACCTGGAACGGGGTGCCGGTCCCGAGGCCGAGCTGCTCGTCGGTGACCTGGACCGCCTGGGCGACCCGGACGGCGTTCACCCCCACCCAGGTCAGCCTGGTGGACGGCTCGGGGCTGCCCAGCAGGTCGAAGCCGTCCCCACAGCAGCAGCAGCCATCCTTGCCGTCGTCAGCCGCGTGTTCTGGGCTGGGCTCGCCCTCAGCCTCGGACGCGGCGTGCGGGTCGGTGGGATAGCGCAGCCGCAGCCAGGTCACCAGCCGGCTGGAGACCTCCGGATCGTCCAGTCTCGGCGGGTAGTCGCCGGCTCCCTCCTCGGCGGGGTCGAAGGCCCAGACCAGCAGTTTCTCGAAGGGCGGCAGCTTCACCTGGATGACGCCGGGAGCCTCCAGAACGGGCTCGGCGTAGCTCTGCTCGAGTCGGCGGTACCGGGCCGGGCCGATGCCGAAGCCCTCACCGGCCAGAGGGGACGGATCCGGTTCGGCGATCTCGACCAACAGGCCCGGGTCGATGGTGTCGCTGTTCATGGTGGGGGTGATCAGTGCGCGGCCGTCGATCCGCGCCGCGGGGTAGACCCCGATGGAGAGGGTCTGGTTGGCGATGGCTGCCCGGACCGCTGCCAGATCCGCGTTGGGCGCCAGCAGCGCCAGCCACAGACACCGGTCGATGGTGCCGTGCTCGGAGTCGACGAGGTCGACCACCGCGTCCGGCTTGCCGGTGACCGGCTCCTCCAGCCTGACCGGCGCGTAGTAGCTCAGCATCGTCGTGTCGGTCTCCAGGAAGGTCTGGTAGACGGTCTCGTAGCGCTGCCGCGATTCGGCGTCCGGGGTGTGAGGCCGCTTGATGTATGCCTGGGCGGTCACCGGCAGGACGGGCAGCGTGGTCGCGGTGGCGAACGCGACCTGGCCGGCCCGCAGCTCGGTGCCGGCCGGCAGCACCGGGCCGGCCTCGATCGGGCCCTTGGCATTGGTGACCGTGACCAGGCCCAGCCCGGGAGTGGCGGGCTGCAACGGGATCCCCAGCATGGAGAGGAACTTCAGCCGGTTCGCTTCCGGGATCCGGTTGCTGCGGTAGAGCAGGTTGTCGGTGAGAAAGGCGAACAACTCCAGCAGGGTGATGCCGGGATCGCTGGCATTGAGATTCGTCCATTCGGGGGTGTGGACGGCGATGCGTGCCTTGACCTCGGCGACCAGCTGGTCGTAGCTGCGGTTGTCCAGGACGGGGATGTTCAGGCTCACGGCGACCTCCTCAGGTGTCCCGGCTCAGGGTCATCGACACCCGCTCTGCCACACCGGTGGCGATCAGGGTGTAGCTGACGGTGATGTCCACGGCGCGCACGTCGCTGGGATTCACGGTCGCGGTGACATCGTCCAGGCGGATCCTGGGCTCCCAGCGGCCGAGTGCCTGCTGGATGTCCTCGACGATCAGCCGCAGGGTCGCGACGGTGTTCGGCTCGAACAGGTAGCGGTCGACCCCGCAACCGAACCCGGGCCGCTGCACCCGTTCGCCCGGCAGGGTGCGCAGAATGGTGGCGATGCACTCGCGGACGTTCAGCTCGCCGGCCGACCACGCCACTGACCCGTCGGGGCCGACCCGTGGCGGGAAGGACATCCCCACTCCGTAGAGGTCAAGGCCGGTGAGCGTCATGGCTTCGGTCCCTTCGTGGTGCTGGCGGGCATCGGCACGGGGAAGCAGATCTTCAGGAACGGCAGCCACCAGAAGACGATGTTCAACAAGATCAGGAAGATGAACATCACGATGAAGGCCACCAGCATGATGATCTGCAGCGACAGCGAGCAGATCTTGCCGAGCTGGACCTCCAGCCCCTGGTCGAGACCTTCCTCCTTGAGGATCTTCGGGGTCACCTGAGTGAGCACCTTGCGCAGCGAGGGCGGCATCTCGATGGCGACCCCGCGGTTGAACTGCCGCAGGTTGTTGATGTCGGGCATCTGGATCAGGATCGGACGGGCAGGCGCGTCCGCGTCCATCGCCCGCGCCAGTTCGAACGCCCGCGTGGGCTCGCTCAGCACCGGACGGCAGGGCGGGCTGGTCCACACCATCCGGATGACGTACCGGGCCTCGGCGGCGGGGGCGCCGTCGGCGTTCGGGGTGCGGCCGGGGCCCTGGAGGCCGATCATGCCCTCCAGTTCGGGGGGCAGCCGCGGCGGAATCCCGGTCATGGCGTCGGCGGCCAGGTTCGTCAGGCTGCCGGCGACCTGGTGCCCCAGCAGCCAGGTGGCAGGCAGCGCCGGACTGGTGTTCGTGCGCAGGTCGTACGTGTGTGGCGGGCTCCCGGGAGTGTCGTCCCCAGTCGTCAGCGGAAGGTAGTCCGTCGGGGTGACCAGCCCACTCAGCGCGGTCGTCAGCTTCTGATCGGCGCCGTCGACCCGGATCTCGATGCCGTTCAGCCCGTCGAACAGCTTCTGGGCAACCGATCCGCTCGGCAGGCCGGTGTTCAGCACGATCCGCTGGTAGACGGCGAGTTGCTCCTGCTTGAGCCAGGCCATCAGGTCGAGCAGCACGAACAGGGAGCCGTACTGGATGTTCCTCGGGCTGAGGGCGAGCTGCGTGTTGCGCAGCAGGGTCCAGGGGACGACCACCCGGTCGACCAGGGCGTCGACCGCGGGGTGCTCGATCATGCTGAGTGGGGTCGGCAGTGGATTGTTCGGCCCCAGCGGACCGAACAGTGACTCGAGGGTCTTGGCAGGGTCGCTCATCCGGGGCGCGACCGACTCCCGCCGGGTGACCGGGATGTAGCCGTAGTAGACCCGTCGGGCGGCCTGACGATCGGCGGGCAGACCCAGCCGGGCGGCAGTGGTGCCGGGCGCACCGAACCCCGTGACCGGGGCGGAGTGCAGCGGGTGCTCCTCCTCGCCCTCGGCCAGGACGTCGCCGGCCACCGGCTGCCACTGCCCGTCGACCAGGGCCAGCTCGGTGCCGTCCGTGGTGCGTTGCCGCAGCACGAAGAAGACCCGCTCACCTTCCTGCGCCGAGGCGAGATGGTCGGGGATGCCCGGCCGGCGGCAGGCGAGGGTCGCGGTGACGAGGTAGTAGCGCATGCTCAGCGGTTGGTACAGCCGGAACGGCCCGGTAGCGGAGCTGGTCCCAGCGGCCACCGCCGGGCTGGTCTGATCCAGGTCGTCGGCGTGCCCGCCGACCAGCAGCCGGGTGAACTCGCCGACGAAGTCGTCGGTGCGGAACTCGGCGATCCAAGGCTGGGCAATCCCGGAGGCTGCCGGACCGACGGATCCCTGCCAGAGCGGGGACGGGGCCAGCCACTGCAGGTCGGCGGAGGTGTGCTTGGGGATCGGCAGCACCCGGGTGGGGATCACGGTCTGGGTCATGGCGTCACCAGATGTTCCCGGCGCCGGGGGTGTAGCTGGTGCCCACCACGGAGGTGGCGATGGCTGCGCTGCACTGGATGACGCCCGAGTAGGACCACATCGCCGAGGTCACGTTCGCCGAGCCGCAGTCGATGTTGATCGTCGGCGCGGTGATCGACAGTTTGCTGGCCGCGGTCAGGGACACTCCGCCGGGGGCCAGCTCCAGGGAGTTGCCGTTGCTGTCGGAGACGGTGACCTTGTTGCCGGCGTCGGTGAGCTCGACCTGCTGACCCCCCGGGGTGGTCAGCGTGAGGGTGACCGAACCCCGGGTGTCGTCGAGGGTGATCTTGATGCCGCTGCGGGAGGTGAGGGAGCGGACGTTGTTGTCGGCGTCCATCTTCTCGGGGGCGGAATCCCGGCCGTTCCACAGCGAGCCGACCACGTACGGGTCGCGCGGGTCGCCGCCGCCGAAGCTGACCAGCACCTCGTCGTCCACCTCGGGGACGAACCAGCTGCCGCGGTTGTTGCCGGCGTTCAGGGTGGCCAGCCGGGCCCAGGGGCTGAACTCGGCGGAGCCGGGGTCGGGCGCCCAGGGCAGTCGGATCCGCACCCGGCCCTCGCCGTTGGGGTCCTGGTTGTCGGTCACCACCGCGGGGTAGACCCCGTAGTAGTGCCGTCCGGGATCGCCGACCAGGGCCTCGAGGCTGAGGTCGGTCGCGCTCGGGTCGAGCTCGGTGAATGCGCTCATGTCAGCCTCCGATCCCGGGGCGTTCCACGTCCAGGTAGGTGCGCAGGCCGCGCTGCAGATCGAACCGGTGGCGCACCCGGGTCACGGCGTAGCGGCCGTCGAACAGCGTTCCGAGTCCGATGAGCTCGACTGGTCCGCCCACCCGCGCGGCGGGGGTGCCGCCGGTGACGGCGGTGCCGGTGACGAACCGGCGGGCACGCTCGAGGTAGGCGGCCTTCGCCAGTGTTTTCGCCTCGCCGGCCGCGAGCGGGACGCTCCGTACCAGCGGCTCGGTGCGCTTGCTGCGCGCCTGCTCGAGCAGTCTCGTGCCGGACGTGAGCGAGCCCAGCTCGGCGCCCAGTTCACCGGCGCCGGCCGCCTCGTCGATGGCTTGTTTGTCAGAGACCGACCAGCCCGTCGCCCGCACCTCGCTCACCTGCTCGGCGAGGTCGGCCAGCACCCGGAACGACAGCAGGTTGGAGCCGTAGCTGAGCCGCGGGGTGTCGCACCCGACGCCGCGGTCGGGGCGCCGGGAGACATGCAGCACGTTGCCGTCCAGCCATACCTCGGCGTCCTCCTGGCGGGCCAGCCCCCGCAAGAAGGCGAGGTCGGACTGGTTGAGCTGGGCGATCACTGCCCGCTGCACCTTGCCTACGTCGACGCGGGCCTGCAGACCGTGCTCCCCGGCGATCGTGCCGGCGATGTCGGCGAGGCTGCTGTCCGCGAAGCTCCGGGAGCGGCGTGCCATCCGGAGGTCGTAGAGGGCGTCCTCGGCGTGCACCGTCGTGCGCGCGACGCTGTCCAGCGGGTAGTCCGCCCCGATCGCGCTGATGGTGCCGGTGAACACCTCCGTGTCGTCCGGCCCGAGGTGGACGGCTACCTCAGTGCCGAAGTCGAGCAGGTCGCGGTCGCTGTAGAGGTAGTCGGAGCGGCTGTTGCGCAGCCCCCAGTTGCGTACCGTCAAGACGCAGCGGCTCAGCCCGACGATGTCGGACTCCACGGTCAGGTCCAGCAGGTTCTCGGCGAGTTCGGGCTGGACCTGCCCGGCGACCCGCAAGGCGGGTGTCGAGACATAGGCGGCGAGGGTGCTCATTGCTCAGTCCGCTCGCAGCCGGTGGGCCAGGCGGGTCCGCTCGTCCAGCCAGACCGCGAGTTGCTCGGTGACGTCCTGCCCGGGTGCGGCCGGCGTTCGGGGAGCCGCGGGGGGTGCCGGTGGCGGGGGCGGCGGGACGACTTCGACCTCGTTGATCTGGATAGGCATGGGGGTCACGCTCCCTTGATCTCGATGCGGGCCTGCGGGTTGATCACGGTGCCGGCGGCCAGCATTCGCGGGTTGTCGATCCCGTTGGCGCTGGCGACCGCCTTCCAGTCGGCTCCGCCGCCGGCGCGGGCGGTGAGCGAGGCGATGGTCTCCCCGGAGCGGCTCTGGGCCAGCGGCGTGGTGCCGATCCCGCCGCCGACGCCGGCGCCTCCCGAGACCGACGCTCCGGCGCTGATCCCCAGCCCGGCCGACCCGGACGCCCCAGCACCCAACCCGATTCCGGCACTCACCCCGAACCCGACCGAGGCGGCTGCGCCAAAGGGAGTGCTGGGTCGATTCGCCGAGGCGGGGGCGTTGTCGCGGTTCGGTGGCCCGACCGCGGCGAAGGTGAGGTTCACCACGGCGCGCAACGGCACGCCGTCGGCGGAGAAGTAGTTGATGGTCTGGCTCATCGTGTTGACCGAGCCGAAGAACAGGAAGGTGCCCCAGCTGAACTGCACCACCCGCCGCTTCTTGTTGTCCGGCAGGGTGAGCTTCACCAGCAGGTCGGTCTTCTCCTGCACCGACGTGCCGGTCGTGGACGTGTCGAAGGTCAGCTCGACGGTGAGGGTCGAGCTCTGTCCGGTTTGCTGGGCGGCGGCCTTGTTGGCCAGCCGGCTGTCGGCGTCCGCGGAGCCATCCGCGGTGCCGGTCGGGGTGTAGCTGAGCGAGAGCGAGTTGGGATCGAAGTCGACATTCAGGTCGATCCCGCCATTGACCGGCTCTCCGGCCCCCATGTTCCATTCGGTGAGCCTCGCGCTGCCCATCAGAACCCTCCGATCGAGGCCGAGGCGGCGAAGGACGCTCCGGCGGAGACCGACAGCCCGGCGCTCATGCTCACCGATGCACCGGCGGACGCCGACGCCCCGAGACCGCCCGGCGGGATCGCCCGGAGGCTGCGGTACACCAGGGCGAGTTCCTCGATCGCGACTCCCTGGTCGCCCCGAGCCTGCAGCCCGGGCGCCTTGATGCGGACCGGCAGGCACCCGTCGAGGGCGAACGAGATTGCTGGTTCACCGTCCGCGGTCAGGACGGAGATCTGGCCGTGCGCGGTCACCACGGAGCCCGGCAGGGTGCCCCGCGCGAACCAGGTCCACAACTGCAGATCGGAGGTCATCCCGCGCCGCAGCACCAGCTGGGCGCCGGTCGTCCGCCCGATCAGGTGCACCTGGGCGTTGTTCAGGCCGCCCACCTCGACGGTGGTGGGCTGCATGGTGAGCTCCAGGCCGTCGCACTCGGCGAACGCGCCGTCACACAGCGGGCTGCTCAGGCCGGCCAGCGGTATGTCGAGATCCAGCAACACCTGGAACCGGAAGACCCCCATCAGCCCGGTCATGACGGGCCTCCGATCTCGAGCAAACCGTCGCCGGTGCGCAACAGGGTGACCGTGATGAACTCGATCGGGGAGGTCGGGGCCACGTGCAGGTGCACGACCAGTTGGGCGTCCGCGGCCGGGTCGGGAGACGGGCCGGCGACCTCGACGTAGGCAGCGTGGAAGGCGCCGGCGTCGGTGAGCCGGGCGAGCAGGGATTCGAACCGCCGGGTGACCATCGCGATGAAGGAGTCGTTTGCCACCTCGAAGACGTAACGCCGGCCGGTCCGCAGCACCAGCTTGCGCAACCAGCTGATGGTGCGCCGGACCGAGAGCTGCAGCCATGGGTCGTCGGCGAGGGTATGGGCGCTGATCGGGGCGAACCCGCGTGGCCCCTGCCGGATCACGTTGACGTGCGCGTCGAACAGCCGCTTCACGTCGGGCTCGGGCAGCGGTGGTCCGGCGAGCGCCACCGGCCCCCGCAGCGGAACGGCGGCCGGGGCCACCCAGACCCCGCGGCGAAGTTCCCGGGCGGCGATCATGCCGGCGACGGCGCCGTCCGGCGGGGCGGCGGCCTGCGCGGAGAGTTGCAGCCACGGGTGCCACAGGGTGGCGTACGCCAGCGGCACCACGGCCGCGTCGGCACGGAGGGCGGGAGTCTCGCTGAGTTGACGCTGCCAATCGAGTGCGTCCGGCGCGTCCAGGTGCGCGGGAAGGCTGAGCACGGCGATCCGGTCGGTGAGCGCGGCGCAGAGCGTGACCAGGGCGCGCTGGACGGTGAGTGCCGGTTCGCGGTCGTAGCCGGCCGGGTCGACCAGTGCCAGAGACGTCAGGACCGCCGGCGGAGAGCCGAGGTCGGGCGGCGCGGATGGCTCGGGCGGCGAGGGTTCCTCGTCGAGAGCCGCGCAGCAGTGGAAGGAGGACCAGTCCGGTGGCACCGGCTCGGGCGGCTCCGGCGGCTCCTCGGGGGGCGGCGGTGCCACTGGCGTCCATTGCCGGTGGACGAGGTCGGGGCAGGCGATCAGTCCGATCTCGTCGATGGCGGCCAGGCTGTGGATGCCTCGCAGCGCGATCGGCTGAGGGCTCAGGAAGAGGAGCGCCTCGATGTGCGGGACCAGCGAGGAGACCGTGTCGCCGGACACATCGGAGTCGAGGAAGCACTTTCTCGGGTCGAACTCGGCCAGGCCGTCGTCGCCCGCGAGGACCTCGGCAGCCGCGATGCCGGTGTCTGGAACCATCACCGCACCCGCCGTGAGCAGGTCGGCGGTGTGTCTCTCGGCTCGCAACACCATGGAACGGGAGCGGGACGGCTGTCCTGCCATCACCGGCTGCAACCGCTCCAGCCACGAGTTCAGCCCGAGGTCGGTCAGCCGCTCGAGCAGGCGGCTCTCCCCGTTGACCAGCTGGTCGACCCGCAGGTCGAAACGCACCAGGCGGACGGCCACCAGCGGTGCCGTCGACGGAACGAGTCCGACGGCCGGCGGGTCGAAGACCGGCGTCGGGAGCGGCCTCCAGGCAACCTCGCCGACGATGTCGAGCAGGTCGTCCCCGGGCAGGTTTCCGTCAGCTGCCTCACCGTCGGGCACCCTGCGCCGGCCGCCCACCCGGCCGTACAACCGTGGCAGGTCGTTGCCGAAGTCGAGTTCGAGCAGGTCGCCCGCTGTCACGATCCCCGAGGCGCCCACCGGCAGGGCCAGTGTGCCGGGCCGGTCGCCCGCCCGTCGGGTGTAGCGGCCACGGTGGGGGAGCGCACGCCTGGTCACGGAGACCGCCAGTTGCGTGCCTCTCGACCAGGCCCCGTACCAGGCGGCGTCCACCAGGACCTCGTGGCTGGCGCCGGTACCGTCCACGATCCGCAGGCCGGGCATCCGCCATCGGCTGGGCTGCGCATCCGGGCCGGCGACCCGAACCACGTGGCAGCGGCGTCCGCCGTTGTCGAAGAAGGCGCGGACGCTCGCGGCCAGGTGGGCGACCACCGGGCGACCGCCGTCGCTCGCCAGCACCAGATCGCCGCCGAAGACACCCGCGTAACCGTTCGCGTCTTCGAGGGCCACCGGGACGTCGAGCGGGCCGCGTTCGGCGAAGCCGACGAAGGCGGCCACATCCAGCCGGATCGCGGACTCCCGTTCGGGCATGGTGACATCAACGACCACTCCGGGGAGCCGGCCGTCGAAGGTGAGCCCGGACGCCGCCATTTCAACCCCTACTCGACGACCAGGTCTTCGATCGACAGCACGAGCTCCTCGACGGCCACGTCAGTGCCGGTCTTGGCGTTGAGGCTCGGCGCGGTGTAGCGGATCGGTCGGGCGCTGATCAGCTTCCAGGTCATCACCGTCGAGGTGTGAGCCTCGTCCTGCAGTTGGATCACGACGTCTCGTACCTGGCTGTGGTCGCCCGTGCGGATCTGGTGCACCCACTCGTACAGGTCGAGGGAGCCCAGGACGCCCCGCTTGAGGGTGACGTCGCCGACCTTGTAGAGGCCGTTGATCTTGACCGGGTGGTTGGCCTTGGAGTTGCCCGCGCGGTACTCCATGGTCGTCGTCTCGATGTTCATCCCGCTGACTTCGGCGAAGCCACCGCGGACGGTGTCGGCATCCCCGGTCCGGAAGTCGACCAGGTAGTTGAAGTTGCCGTAGGGGTTCTCGCGTTCCTTGGCCATCGGGGGTCTCCTCTCTCAGTGGTTTCTCGGTCAGCTCTGCGTGGTGGCGGTGAACTGGCTGATCCGGAAGATGACGAACTCGGCCGGCTTGGCGGCGGCGATCCCGATCTGGCAGATCAGGCGTCCGTTGTCGAGGTCGTCGGGGGTCATGGTCGACTCGTCGCAGCGCACGAAGTACCCCTGTTCCGGGCTACGTCCGAGCAGCGCGCCGTTCTTCCACTCGGTGAACAGGAAGCCCTCGACGGTCTGCCGGACGGCGTCCCACAGTGCCGGACCATTGATCTCGAACACCACCCACTGGGTGCCCTGGTCGATCGACCGCTCGACATAGTTGAAGTACCGGCGGATCGAGAGGTACTTCCACTCCGGGTCGTCGGAGATCGTCCGCGCGCCCCAGACCAGGAAGCCGGAACCGGGGAAGTAGCGCAGGCAGTTCACGCCCTCGGGGTTCAGCAGATCCTGCTGCGCTTTGTTGACCCGCAACTCGAGGTCGAGTGCCGAGCGGATCACCTCGTTGGCAGGCGCTTTTATCACGCCCCGGGTGTTGTCCGACCGCGCCCACACCCCGGCCATATAGGCCGACGGCGGGACGGTGATCCGGGTGCCCTCGATCGGATGCGAAACCACCAGCCACGGGAAGTACAGCGCCGCATGCGTCGAACTGCGCAGGTTGCGGTAGTCCAGCACCGTGGTCGGCAGGCTGTTCGGCGGCGCGTCCAGCGCCGCGACCCGGTAGAGCAGCCGTTCGCAGTGGGATACGACCGCGCCGGCGATGGCCTGCGCGATAGGGGTGCCGAGCGCCGGGTCGGTGTTCCAGCCGGTGGACGATCCGGGAGCGGAGACGATGGAGATGTCCTCGATCGCCTCGATCGCGAGCAGTCCGTTGAACGGCAGTGCGGTGAGGTCGTCCTGGTAGTCGGCGAAGGTCGGCATCCCCTCGTACTCGGTGACGTCCGGGGCGTTGCCGTCCGTGCCGTCGGCCAGCGTGACGACGCGCTGACGATTGGCCGGCGGGGTGGCGGGGTTGGAGGCGGTCTCGAGCGTGGCACCGAAGAGCAGCTGGGCGAGCGCGGCGGCAGCGGCGTCCTGGGGATCGCCCGCGGCGAGCAGGTCGGGCGCTCCCTCGATCGCGAGGGGGACGGTGAGCGCCTGCCGGCGGGTGGGCGGGTTGGCGGTGAGGACGGTGGTGAGCCCGGTGCCGATCGGTCGCGGATCGAAGCCGAACTCACCCACGGTCACCGTCGGCCCGAACACCGGCAGCCCGCGGGCGTCGGTGGTGGGGCGCTGCACTTCGACCAGCACGCTGATCGGGTACACCGCGACGACGTCGTCGAGGTCGATCCTCGATTCGCCGGAGAGGAACCAGCTGCCGTCCGCGGGGTTGCGCCGGACGACGTTGACGCTTCCCGCCGGGTGCGACCCGCCGGTCACGGCCCAGACCGTGTCGAACTCGCGTACGCGGGTCAGCGCGGGGCCGCTGTTGGGCTGAACCAAGCAGTCGTTGCCGGACCGTAGCGTGAGGATCACCCGCAGGTTGCCGGCGGTGCCGGGGAAGCGAGCTCGCAGGGTCAGCTCGGCGGGTGGCGGCGAGGCATCCGGATCCTCGCCGGGCGAGACGAGGCGGGTCCGGCCGTGGTCGTCCTCCGGGGCCCCGGTGTCGCGGTGGGCGAAGGCCCGCACCACATAGAGGCTGGCGCCGCCTTCGTCGAAGAAGCCCTTCACACCGAGGGCAACGTGGTTGCGGAACTGGCCGTTGTCGCCGAAGCGCAGGTCCGCCGGGTCGCCGTAGATGCCGACGAAGTCGGCGTAGGACGTGAGCAGCTCCGGCCGCCCGCTGGTCGGGCCGAATCGGGTCGGGCCGACGAACGCGGCAACGCTGGTGCTCACGCCTTGGATCGTGCGGGAGCCCGGGAGCTCCTCGACGTAGACGCCGGGTGAAAGGTACTGCGGCATGACGTGATCTCCGCTCGGTGGTGCCCGCGGGTCGGGCGGTGGACGGTTCAGGTCGGCTCGGCCGACAGGGAGAGGGCCAGGGCCTCACCGAAGGTGAGTGTGGCGGTGGTCGTGGATTGCGGGCCGCCAGAGGTGTCGATGGCGGCTCGGGGCTGGGCGAGCACCGACGCCAGGTCGGGCACGTCGAGATGTTGCGGATCGGGGAAGCTCAGGGTGGCGGGTGCGGACGCGACCTCGATCACGACCGGCCAGGTCATCGCGCCCAGGCCGGGGCCCGCCGGCGGCGAACCGAACAGTGGGGGCAGCGCCTCCGGGTAGGGGGCGTTCAGCAGGAACACCCCGGCCGCGTCGCAGCGCGCGATATACGGCGTCCCGGCCAGAGTGACGGTGAGCACGGCCCACGGCAGCGGGTCTGTGGTGCTCGTCCGGAGCACCTGGCCGCGGACGACGGCACATCCGCCACGGGGGAGGTGGGTGGGAGCCGTGTGGAGTTCCACGACCAGCGGGGTGGCCAGCGGCAGTGTGGCGGTGGTGAGGACGGGCAGGTAGCGGCGCCGCGGGTCGATCACGAGCACCCGGTAGTTCCGGATGGTGCTGGGTCGCCAGACCAGTGGCCCGGCGCCGGCCGCGCGGGCGTACTGCTCGAGTGGGTGGTCCGGCAGTACGCCGAATCCCAGCAGCTGCGAGGTGACGGAGCGCCGAGCCGGTCGGCGGACACCCGGTTCGGTCTCCGGCCACGCCCAAGCGGCCAGGTCGTTGACCGCTGCCCCGAGCACCTGGCCGCCGGGGGCAGCTGGCGTGGGGCGGATCGCGTCTCGGCAGTCGAGGCTGAGGACGGCCCGGTAGCCGACGCGCTCGAGATGGGTGACGGTCATTGCAGGCCCTCCGCCATGTCGAACTCGCGTACCAGCACCGGCCGGCCGCTCGGCGCCACGTCGGACTCGATCCGCACCACCTTGGCCAAGTACGGCACCGACAACTGGAGATTTCCGGGCAGCGCCTGCCAGAGTTGGAAGATCTCGTCGTTGCTCAGTTGGCCGGCGACCACCTCGACGGTCTCGTCGGCGCCGAAGACCCCCTGTGTGCCGGCATTCAGGAAGCCCGAGGAGAGCACTGGGTGGTCGGCGAGAGTGCGCATCGCGAAGCCCAGCAGCGTGTGCTCGCTCGCGGCGCTCGGCGCCCAGGCGGTGAGCAGCAGCGCGACATCCACCGGCAGCGGCCGGCGCCTGCCCGGTCCGCTGGCCGGCAGTGTGCGCTGGGTCGCGTCGATCGTCACCTGGTACACGAAGACGGAGATGCCGGTGGCCATCGGGCTGTCGAACTCGGCTCCGTTGTACACGGCGAATTGCGGCCGCAGGCCGTCGGGCGTCTGCACCCACGACTGCTCCAGCAGCCGTTTCACTGCCTCGGCCACAGCAGCGATCGCCTGATAGCTGGCCACTCAGTTCTCCCCCCTTCTCGCCCCACTCCGGTCTGCGCTCAATGGCTCCTGAGGGTGCTTGCGCAGCAGTCTCACTGCTGCCTGTCACGGGGGCGTCACCTGGATGTCACGGGCGGCGTGGAGGCAGCGCGCGGTGATGAGAAGGCAGCGCGGGTGACGCGGAAGTGACGAGTTCGCTGCTAAGGGATGCCCCGCAGAACCTCAGACGTGCAGGACGGCGGCACCGCCGAATCGGCCGTGCTTGAGATCGATCAGAGCCCGGTTGGCGTCGGCCATCGGGTACGGGACGGTGGTCGCCCGGACACCGAGGCGAGCCGCCAACGCCAGGAAGGTCTCGCCGTCGTCGCGGGTGTTGGCGGTGACGCTGACCAACTGCCGCTCCTGGAAGAGGGTCTCGTCGTAGTTCAGCGTCGGGATGTCGGAGGACCAGATCCCGGCCATGGCGAGCGTGCCGCCACGATCGAGAGCCCGCAACGCGACCGGGACCAGCTCGCCGGCCGGCGCGAACATGATGGCGCCGTCGAGAGGCTCCGGCGGCGGGTCGGTCGGCCCGCCCACGGAGTCGACCCCGAGCTCGCGGGCCAATGCCTGGTTGGGCTCGCCGCGGGTCAGCACATGCACCCGCAGCCCTTGGACCAGAGCGATCTGCGCCGTCAGATGGGCACTGCCGCCGAAACCGTAGATGCCGAGCCGACCACCGTCGGGGACAGCCGCCCGTTGCAGCGCTCGATAACCGATGATGCCGGCACACAACAGGGGAGCGGCCGTCTCGTCAGCCAGCCCGTCGGGCAGCCGGTAGGCGAAAGACTCGTCGACCAGACAGGCGGCGGCGTACCCGCCGTCGGCGTCCCAGCCGGTGAAGGTCGGGTGCAGGCACAGGTTCTCGCGACCCTGGCGGCAGAAACGGCAGCTGCCGTCGGTCTTGCCGAGCCAGGCCACGCCGACCCGATCCCCGATCATGAACCGCCGAGCATCGGCGCCGACCGCGTCGACCACTCCGACGACCTCATGTCCAGGTGTCA
>Ga0209368_1001039_pt1 | contig 14235 bp, 14 predicted proteins | sample EBPBio242008_DNA_FD_185862 | JGI IMG/M metagenome (GOLD analysis project Ga0209368, IMG submission 185862) | Wastewater treatment Type I Accumulibacter community from EBPR Bioreactor in Madison, WI, USA - Reactor 1_4/24/2008_ DNA (SPAdes)... | ecosystem: Engineered > Bioreactor > EBPR >...
TTTGGCTGCGCACCCGGCAGATGCCGCGGGCGATGGCCTGGGCCGGCGCCGCCCTGGCGGTTGCCGGGCTGTGGCTGATCTTCACGCGGTGAGGCGCATCCCGCCGCCCCCTTGCGGCGCCGGAGCGGGACACTGCTGCTTTGTCCGTCGCCCGGATCAGCGCCCGACCATAGCCAGAAGCTCGGCCGCCGCTGCCTCGGGCGTGCGCTGGCCGCCCGCCACCTCCTGGCCCAGACGGTCCAGCACGCCCTTCATCGGCTCGCGCGCGAGCCGTGCCAGAAGCCCCTGGCGCACCTCCTCCTCGAACCAGCCGCGAGCCTGATCGGCGCGCCGCGCCTGCCAGTGCCCGTTCTCGCGCCGCCAGGCGGCCAGGGAGGCAATCTCGTCCCAGGCGCCCGCCAGCCCGTCTCCGGTTTCGGCCGAGACCGGCAGCACCTTGGGAAAGCCCGGCGGATCCTGCGGCCGGTGCCGCAAGAGGCGCAGTGCCACGGCATAATCCGCCGCCGTGCGCATGGCCGCGGGCTTCAGGTCGCCATCGGCCTTGTTCACCAGGATCAGGTCCGCCACCTCCATGATGCCGCGCTTGACGCCCTGCAGCTCGTCGCCGCCGGCGGGCGCGAGAAGCAGAAGGAAGATGTCGCACATTTGCGCCACCATGGTCTCGGACTGGCCCACCCCCACCGTCTCGATCAGAACCAGATCGAAGCCCGCCGCCTCGCACAAAGCCACCACCTCGCGCGTGCGGCGTGCGACGCCGCCCATCTGGCTCTGGCTGGGCGAGGGCCGGATGAAGGCGCGAGGGTCGCGCGACAGCCGCTCCATCCGCGTCTTGTCGCCCAGGATCGAGCCGCCGGTGCGGGCCGAGGACGGGTCGATCGCCAGCACCGCCACGCGCTTTCCAGCTTCGGTCAGCCGGCAACCGAACGCCTCGATGAACGTGGACTTGCCCACGCCAGGCGTGCCCGACAATCCCAACCGCAGCGCCTGACGGTCCAGCCCCCGCAGCCGCGACAGAAGCGCCAGCGCCTGTTCGCGGTGATCGGCGCGCGCGCTTTCCACCAGCGTGATGGCGCGGGCGAGCGACCTGCGGTCCCCGGCGGCGACCCCATCGGCCAAGGCGTTCACATCCATCCCGTCCTCCGGCAGCTTTCCGCCCGCCGGCGGGCCAGGAACGAACTTGTCATCCCCCCGTCACGGCGCGGGACTTTCTTGCCAAAGGGGGGCGGGATATTCCAGTGACATGATGCCCGACCCCGAGGGCCGTGGAGTATGCGATGAAGTCCTTTCTTGCCGCCTTTGCCACCTGCCTTTGCCTTGCATCCCCCGCCCTGGCCCAGAAGGCCACCGAAACCGCCACCTTCGACTTCGTCGTGGCCGGCCTTACCGCCGGTACGCTGACCGTGGCCGGCACGGTGGACGGCAAGGGCTATGCCGTGCAGGGCAAGCTCGGGTCCTCGGGCCTGGTCTCCTTCGTGAAGAAGATCAGCTACCAGGGCAGTGCCAGCGGCGCCGTCCGAGACGACCGCTTCCGCCCCGCCAGCTACCGCGAGAGGGCCGATACCGGCGACCGCCAGTCCGAGGTGGTGATGTCCTTCTCGCGCGGGGTACCGGTGGTGGAAACCTACAAGCCCCCCGGCAAGTCCCGCCCCCACGACATCTCGCCCGCCGACCAGGCCGGCGCCGTCGATCCGCTGACCGCCGCCTTCGCCGTGCTGAAGAGCGTGGAGCCGGGGCAGGAATGCCAAGTCTCCTACGCGATGTTCGACGGCCGCCGCGCCAGCAGCATCTCGCTCTCGGGCCGCAAGGAGAAGGGCGACCGCGTCACCTGCGCCGGCGAATACCGCCGCGTCGCGGGCTTCCCCCCGCACGAGATGGCCAAGCGCACACGGTTTCCTTTCACGCTGACCTATGCGCCGGGCGAGGACGGGCGGATGCGCGTGGTCGAGGTCGCCACGGAAACCACTTTCGGCAAGGCGAAGATGATCCGCCGTTGAGGAGGACGCCGGATGGCCCGCCGCCTGTCGCTGACCCCCGACCACGTCGCGCGCGTCACCCGCCCGGTGCCGGATACCGGACCGCCCCCGGGGCTGGTGATGATGCAGGACGACGATTACGGGGAATGGGTGGCGCGCATGCTGGCCAGCCATCCCGCGCCCGACCGGCCAACCCGGCTTTTCGCCTATGGCTCGCTGATCTGGAAGCCCGAGATCCCTCATACCTCCGAGACCGAGGGCACCGCCCGCGGCTGGCACCGGTCCTTCTGCTTCCGCATGCCGCGCTTTCGCGGCACGCCCGACATGCCGGGCCTGATGATGGCGCTGGACCGCGGCGGCGCCTGCCGCGGCCTCTTGCTGACCTTGCCGACCGAGGATCTGCCCGGCCAACTCCATCGCCTGTTCCGGCGCGAGTTCACGGTGAAGCCGATCAACAGCGCGCCGCGCTGGATCACCGTGGCAACGGCCGAAGGCGCCGTGCCAGCGCTGGCCTTCGTGATGAACCGCGCCTCTCCGCTGTATGTCGGTCGCCTGCCGGATGAAGAGGTGGCCGCGGTGCTGGCCACGGCCTGCGGTCACGTCGGCAGCAGCGCGGAATATCTGGCGAACACGGTCAGTCACCTGGAAGCGCGCGGCATCCATGACCGGCACCTGTGGCGGCTGCAGCGGCTGGTGGCGGCGGAGATCGAAGCGCAGGCCGGATAGGCTGGATTGAGGAGGGGAGTTTTGGTATACTTCGGTATACTGAAAGAGGCTCCGCCATGCTCCTCGGCCTGCATCACGTCCAGCTTGCCATGCCCGAAGGCGGAGAAGACCTCGCGCGGGCCTTCTATTCCGGGCTGCTTGGCCTGCCCGAGGTGCCCAAGCCCGCAGCGCTGGCCGGTCGGGGTGGCGTCTGGTTCGAACGGGACGGCCTACGCATGCACCTGGGGGTCGAGGCGCCCTTCGCCCCGGCCCGGAAGGCGCATCCGGCCTTTCTTGTCGACGACCTTGCCGGGCTGCGGCACAGGCTGGAAACCGCAGGCATCTGCTGCCGCGACGATGCCGCGCTGCCGGGGCTGGAGCGGTTTCACAGCGAAGACCCGTTCGGCAACCGGCTGGAGTTCCTCCGCCCCGCCTGATCCCCGCGTCCCGATTTCCGCCACGGAAATCGTGCCCGGAATTCGATTGCGAATACCGGCGCCCCTTCCCCTGCCGCAGCGCTTTCGCCATATCGGCCCGCATGGCCGCGCCACTTCCCATTGACGATGCCCTGCCCGCCCTGCGTGACGCCCTGCGCAAGGCCGGACAGGCCGTGCTGCAGGCCCCGCCCGGCGCGGGCAAGACCACGCGGGTGCCGCTGGACCTGTTGGCCGCGGGCCTGGTCGCGGGCCGCATCACCATGCTGGAACCCCGCCGCCTGGCCGCCCGCGCCGCAGCCGAGCGCATGGCCGAGACCCTGGGGGAACCCGTGGGCGAAACCGTGGGCTACCGCATCCGCGGCGAGGCAAAGACCTCGTCCCGCACCCGGATCGAGGTGGTGACCGAAGGCATCCTCACCCGGATGATCCAGTCCGACCCCGAACTGCCGGGCATTGGGCTTCTGATCTTCGACGAGTTCCACGAACGCTCGCTGAACGCCGACCTCGGCCTTGCGCTGGCGCTGGAAATCCGCGCCGCGCTGCGCCCCGACCTGATGCTGCTGCCGATGTCGGCCACGCTCGACGCCGCCCCGGTGGCGCGGCTCATGGGCGATGCGCCCATCGTCACCTCGGAAGGCCGCGCCTTCCCGGTGGAGACGCGCTGGCTTCCCCGCCCGCCAGACGCCTCGCTGCGCTATGACGCCGCGATGGCCGGGCTGGTGCGGCAGGCCGCCGAGGAAACCGAAGGCGGCATCCTCGTCTTCCTGCCCGGCGAAGGCGAAATCCGCCGCCTGCAATCGGCGCTGGAGGGCCGCCTGCCCGGCACGGCGATCCGTCCGCTTTTCGGCGCGATGGATTTCGCCGCGCAGCGCGCCGCCCTCGCCCCGTCCGAGGGGCGCAAGATCGTGCTGGCCACCTCCATCGCAGAAACCTCGCTGACCATCCCCGACATTCGCGTGGTGGTGGACGGCGGCCGGGCTCGCCGGTCGAGGTTCGACCCCGGCTCGGGCATGGCGCGGCTGGTCACCGAACGCGTCAGCCGGGCCGAGGCCACCCAACGCCGCGGCCGTGCGGGCCGTGTGGCCGAGGGCATCTGCTACCGCTTCTGGACGAAGGGCGAGGAAGGCGCGCTGCCCGCCTTCGCCCCGCCCGAGATCGAGACCGCCGACCTGACCGGCCTCGCGCTGGAGCTTGCCCTCTGGGGCTCGGATGCGCTGCCCTTCCTCACGCCCCCCAACCCCGCGGCTCTGGCCGAGGCGCGCAGTCTGCTCACCGATCTGGGCGCGCTCGACGCCACTGGCATCACCGCCCATGGCCGGGCGCTGACCGCCCTGCCGCTGCATCCGCGCCTGGGCCACATGCTGTTGACCGCCGGCCCAACCGCCGCGCCGCTTGCCGCGCTGATGGCCGAGCGTGACCCTGTCCGCGATGCCCCGCCCGACCTTGCCCTGCGCCTGATGGCCGTCACCGACCCGAAGGGCTATGAGGCCCGCCACCCCTGGCCCCTGCACCGCCCCACGGTGGAGCGTATCCGCGAGGAATCCCGCCGGCTGACCCGCCTTGCGCCGAAGGCCGATGCCGGCCTGTCGCCCGGCCAGATGGCGGCGCTGGCCTATCCCGACCGGATCGGCCTGCGCCGCGCGGGCGACGCACCGCGCTGGCTCCTTTCCGGCGGAAAGGGCGCGGCCATGGCGCCGGGACAGCCGCTTTCAGGCGCGCGGCTGATCGTGGTCACCGACACCGACGGCGATGCGCGCGAAGCGCAAATTCGCCAGGCCGTCGCTCTGACCGAATCCGAACTGCGCGCGCTTTACCCCGACCGCTTCCGCTGGCGCGAGGGGGTGGAGTGGTCCCGCCGCGATGGCCGCGTCCGTGCCCGCCGGCAGGAAATGTTCGGCGCTCTGGTCATGGACGACCGCGCCTGGCCCGAGGCCCCGCCTGAGGCGCTGGCCCGCGCCGCGCTGGACGGGTTGCGCCAGATCGGCCTGCCCTGGACCAATGCCGCCCGCCGCCTGCGCGCCCGCATCACGCTGGCCCGCGGCGACGACTGGCCCGAGGTCAGCGACGAGGCGCTGCTCGCCCGCGCCGAGGACTGGCTCCTGCCCCAGCTTGCAGGCGTCAAGACCGAAGCCGACCTGCGCGCCCTCGACCTTGCCCCGGCGCTGGCCGGCCTGCTCGACTGGGACCAGACGCGCGAGATGGACCGGCTGGCGCCCGCGCATTTCGAAACCCCGCTCGGCCGCCGCATTCCCATCGACTATGACGGCGAGGCGCCCGGCATCGAGTTGCGCCTGCAAGAGATGTTCGGCGTCACCACCCACCCCACCGTGGGCCAGCGCCGCCTGCCTCTGCGCGTGACTCTCCTGTCGCCCGCACAACGCCCGGTGCAGGTGACGATGGACCTGCCGCGCTTCTGGGCGACCTCCTATGCCGATGTCAGGAAGGACATGCGCGGCCAGTACCCCCGCCATCCCTGGCCGGAAGACCCCACCCAGGCCGACCCGACGCTGAAGGCAAAGCCCCGCGGCACCTGACCGGCTTCTTCTGTTCCCAAATATCCTCGGGGGGTGAATGCGCGAATGCGCAGAGGGGGGCAGACGGCCCCCCTGCCCCGCCTGTCACATCGCGAAACCTGACGTGAACGCAGCCCCCTTCCGCCTCCCCTCCCGCCCCGATATTGAGTTGGCGCTAACAGGGAGGCGGGAATGGACGGGCAGGCGGCGCGGGCAAGATGGGCGGTGGCGGCAATGTTCGCGGCCAACGGCTTCGTGATGGGGGCCTGGGCGCCGCAGATCCCGCTCTTGCTGCCACGGCACGACATCACCAAGCCCGTGCTGGGCCTCTTGATCCTTGTCCTGGGCGTGGGCGCGGTCGGCGCCATGCTGTTCGCGGGACGCCTTATCACCCGCTTCGGGTCCGCCCCGGTGCTGCGGGCCTTCTCGCTCTGCGTGATCCCGGTGCTGCCCTTCGTGGTGTTCTCGCCCAACCTCTGGGTGCTGGCCCTGGCCATGGCGGTCTTCGGCGCCATGGCGGGCTGCATGGACGTGGCGATGAACGCGCAGGCGGTTCAGATCGAGCGGCGCCTGCACCGGGCCATCATGTCCTCTTCCCACGGCTTCTGGAGCCTCGGCGGCTTTTTCGGCGCCGGCGCCGGGGCCTATGTCCTGTCGCATTTCGGGTCCGAAGCGCAGGCGCTGGCGGTGGCGGTGGTCGCGGCCCTGCTGGTGTTCAGCGCCATGCCCTTCCTGATCGCCGATGCCCCGCATGAGGATGCACGGACAGGGGCGGACGAAAAGCATCCGCTGCTGCCGCGCGACGCGAGCCTCTGGCTCCTGGGCGCGATGGCGCTGTTCTCGATGGTGCCGGAAGGCTCGGTGATGGACTGGGCGGCGCTCTACCTGAAAGAGACCTGGGGGGCCGAGCCCTTCGTCCAGGGCCTGGCCTTCGCCTTCTTCGCCGGCACCATGGCGATCATGCGCTTCATGGGCGACAGCGTGCGCAACCGCTTCGGCGCGGTGCAGACGATGCGGATTTCCGGCCTGATCGCGGCGGCGGGGCTGATGGGCGGGGCAATGGCGCCGACACCCGCGCTTGCGATCGCCAGCTTCGCCGTCTCGGGCATTGGCGTGGCCAACATGGTGCCGATCCTGTTCTCGGCCGCCGGCAACCATCCCGGCCATGCCGCGGGCACCGGAATCGCGGCGGTGACGATGGTGGGCTATGCGGGCATCCTTGTGGCCCCATCGACCATCGGTTTCGTGGTCGAGCACATCGGCTTCCGGCCGACCTATGCCGCGCTGTCGCTGCTTCTGGTGGTCGTGGCCCTGATGGCCGGCAGGACGGCGGCGGCGGACATGCGCCCCGCGGCCGCCCCTGCCGCTGCCTAAAGGCGCGCCTCCACCGCCTCGGCCGTCACCAGTTCGGCGAAATCGGCCCCCAGAAGCGAAAGCGTGACGCGCAGCACCGTCTCGGGGTCGATGCGCCCGCCGTCATGGGCCGGAATGTCGAAGGCCAGCAGCGCATCGCCCGGCAGGATCACCTGAAACCCCAGGTCGCTGGCCGCGCGCACCGTCGAGGTCACGCAGAAGGCCGCGACCGCCCCCGCCACCACGATGCGCTCCGCCCCGATCCGGCGCAGCGCCGCGTCCAGCCCGGTGCCGGCAAAGGCGGACGAGCCGGACTTCCAGAACACCGCCTCACCCGCCACCGGCAGCGCGCAGGGCATGGGCTCGCCGCCCGGCACGCCCTTGCGGAACGGCGAGTCCGGATCACGATCATCGTGATGCACATGCAGGATCGGCAGCCCCCGCGCGCGGAACAGCGCCAGCAGCGCCGCCACCTTCGCTTCCGCATCGGGGTTCGCCCTGGGCCGGCCGCTCGCGATGCGCTCGGCCATGCCCATCTGCATGTCGATCAGGACAAGGGCGGTGGTCATGCCCCCGTTGCCGCCATGAAATCGGCCTTGCCGATCTCGACGCCATTGTGGCGCAGGATGTTGTAGGCCGTGGTCAGGTGAAAATAGAACTGCGGCAGCGAATAGACGCAGTAGAACTCGGACCCCTTCATCGTCAGGTCGCTGCCCCGCATCTTGATGGTCACCAGCCGGTCATCCGCCTCTTCATAGGCCGAGGCCGGGAAGCTGTGAATGTAGTCGCGCGCCGCCTGGACCCGCGCCTTCAGCTCGGCAAAGCTGGTCTCGGTGTCGGGAAAACCCTTCGGCTCGTGACCCGCCAGGCGCGCCGCGCCCCGGGCGGCGAAATCGCAGGCCAGTTGCACCTGCTTCACGAAGGGGAACATGTCCGGGAACAGCCGGAACTGCAGGATCGCCTCGGGCTTGATGTTCTTCGCGGCGCAATGCGCCTCGGCCTTGTCCAGCAGACTGGACAGACCGCCCAGGAACCTGTCGTAAACGGAAAGATTGATCGCGCTCATGGAAGCCTCCGTGTTGGGCCGCCACCCTTGCCGGGGCGCGGCGGGAGGTCAAGCCGTGACGGGCTTGCGGCGCGACCGGGCCTCTGCAAGGCTGCCCCCCTGCAAGGCCGGACCCATGACCGACGACACGCTTTCCACCCGCACGGCGCTGCCCGACGAATTCCGCCTGATCCTGCGGGATCTCCCGCGCGAGGGCTGGCCCAGGCATCCGGGCTTCAACGGGCTCGCCGCCTTCTGGCTGGACAGGCACCTCGCCTTCCGTCGGGTGCTCGGGCTGCTGGATGCGGACGCCCGCGCCCTGATCGACCGCCGCATCGACCCGGAGGAACATGCCCGCCGGCTCGTCCGGTTGGGCTCTGGCCTGCTGAACGACCTGATCGGCCATCACCAGATCGAGGACGAGGCCTATTTCCCGGAACTGGCCGCGCTGGAGCCCGGCATCGCCAGGGGATTCGAGATGCTGGACAGCGACCACCACGCCCTGCACGACCTGATCGACCGCTTCGCGGCGGGGGCAAACAACGTGCTGCGGCAGGAGGGCGAGGCGGCGCGGCGCGAGGAAATGGCGCGGTTCCTGCCGGACCTCACCCGCTTCAGCCGCCTGCTGGGTCGCCACCTGGAGGACGAGGAAGACCTCGTCCTGCCGGTTGTCCTGAAGCACCGGGTCGGCTGACCGGCCCGGCCGGGGGCGCTATTTCCCCAGGCACCAGCGCATGATGGCCTTCTGCGCGTGCAGCCGGTTTTCCGCCTCGTCGAAGATCACGGAATGCGGCCCGTCCATCACGGCGCTCGTCGCCTCGTCGTTCCGGTGTGCCGGAAGGCAGTGCATGAACAGGCTGTCGGGCTTGGCCTTCGCCATCAGGTCTTCGTTCACCTGGTAGGGGCGCAACTGGTTGTGGCGACGCTCCTTGGCGCTTTCGGGGTCGTGCATGGACACCCAGGTGTCGGTGACCACGAGGTCGGCGCCCACCACCGCGCGATGCGGATCGCGCTCGATCAGCACCTTCGATCCCCGGTCGCGGGCAAAGCCCACGAACTCGGCCTCGGGGTCCAGCGTCTGTGGCCCGGTGAAGGTGAAGTCGAATCCGAACTGCCCCGCCGCGTGCAGGAAGCTGGCGCAGACATTGTTGCCGTCGCCGCACCACACCACCTTGCGCCCGGCAATCGGGCCGCGGTGTTCTTCATAGGTCATCACATCGGCCATGATCTGGCAGGGATGCGTGCGGTTGGTCAGGCCGTTGATTACCGGCACCGTCGCATGTTCCGCCATCTCCAGAAGCGTCGCCTCCTCGAAGGTGCGGATCATGATCAGATCGACATAGCGGCTGAGCACGCGGGCCGTGTCGGCGATGGTCTCGCCATGGCCCAACTGCATTTCCTTGCCCGACAGCACCATGGTCTCGCCGCCCATCTGGCGCACGCCCACGTCGAAGGACACGCGGGTGCGGGTCGAGGGCTTTTCGAAGATCAGCGCGACCATGTGGCCCTTCAGCGGCTGGTCGTCGTCGGGCGCGCCCTTCGGGCGGCCGTTGCGCGCCGACTTCATGCTGTGCGCCGTGTCGATCATCGACCGGAGTTCTCCGGCCTCGGTGGTGTGGATATCGAGGAAGTGCTTCATGTCGTGAGGCTTTCGAGGACGGCAGGCGCCGGGGGCTTCACGCCCCCGGACCCCCGTGGAGTATTTTCACAAAGAAGAAACCGGATGTGTGGAAGGCAATTCAGGCCGCCTGTTCCAGCGCCGTGGCCGCACGGTCAAGGCGCGCCAGCGCCTCGTCGATGTCGGCCTCGGGGATGTTCAGCGCAGGCAGAAGGCGGATCACGTTGTCGGCCGCAGGCACGGTGAGCAGATCCTGCGCATAGGCCGCCTTCACCACATCGGTGTTCGGCTTCACGCACTTCAACCCCAGGATCAGGCCCTCGCCGCGCACCGCCTCGAAGACGGCGGGATGGCTCGCCACCAGCCCCTCCAGCCCCTGGCGGAACTGCGCGCCCTTCGCGCGGACGGCGTCAAGGAAAGCGTCCTCCGACACGATTTCCACCACCTTGGCGCCCAGGGCACAGCCAAGCGGGTTCCCGCCATAGGTCGAACCATGGGTGCCCGCCACCATGCCCGCCGCCGCCGTCTCGGTTGCCAGCACGGCGCCAAGCGGGAAGCCGCCGCCGATGCCCTTGGCCACCATCATGATGTCGGGCGTGACGCCCGCCCATTCATGGGCGAAGAGCTTGCCGGTGCGGCCCATGCCGCATTGCACCTCGTCGAAGATCAAGAGGGCGCCGGTCTCGTCGCACAGGTCGCGCAGGCCCTTGAGGCAGGCGTCGGGAAGGGTGCGGATGCCCCCCTCGCCCTGGATGGGCTCGATGATGACGGCGGCGGTGCGGTCCGTCACGGCGGCGCGCAGCGCATCGTGGTCGCCCCATGCCAGTTGCGTGAAACCGGGCATGAGCGGCCCGAAGCCCTTGGTCAGCTTCTCGGACCCGGCCGCGGCGATCGCGCCGGTGGAGCGGCCGTGGAACGCCCCTTCGAAGGCGATGATCTGGATGCGCTCGGGGTCGCCCTTGGCCGACCAGTACTTGCGCGCCATCTTGATCGCCAGTTCGGCCGCCTCGGTGCCGGAATTGGTGAAGAACACCGTGTCGGCAAAGGTCTTTTCCACCAGCATTGCCGCCAGCCGCTCCTGTTCGGGGATGCGGTAGAGGTTCGACACATGCCACAGCTTCTTCGCCTGTTCGGTCAGCGTCTCGACCAGGGCCGGATGGGCGTGTCCAAGCGCGTTCACGGCGATGCCGGCGCCAAGGTCCAGATAGCGTCGCCCGTTTTCGGCCAGAAGCCACGAGCCCTCGCCCGAGACGAAGGCCAGGTCGGCGCGGTTGTAGGTCGGAAGAACGGGAGAGATCATGGAAGTCCTCCGGAACAGGAGCCCAAGCCCTAAGGGCAGGCAAATGTGGGTGTCAACGAGGGAATGCCCGTTACGGCCGGGCAGGCCGGACCTTGCGCCTTATCGGCGTCGCGAAGCGGTAAAGAGGATGCGCGTCAGGGTCATGACGCCGCCTTACGCGAAACCCTGCCGCAGGGGAAGCCGAAATCATGCCCCGGCGCAGATTTCCGACAGCATGGCGATCAGCGGGGGATACCAGGCCGTGTCATAGCCATCCTCGTCCTGCAGCACCGACAGGAAACAGGCCACCCGACCGGTGGCGGGATTGGCCACCATGTACTGCCCACCATAGCCGCCATGTCCCAGCCAGGTGCCGTTTGTGTTGGTCTGGTTGGAGTAGCGCAGGTGCCCCCGCGGCGGCGGCATCGGCACGCCGCCGTTCAGCGTCACCTCAATGAACGCGGCCGACCCGAAAGGTCGGCCGTTCACGCCCGCCCCCGTCCGCGCAAAGACCGCGCCGTAGCGGCACAGATCGCGCGCGGTCAGGCAAATGCCGCCGTTGAACAGCGGAAAGCCCGTACGGTCGGTCGCCATGTGCAGGGCACCTTCAACCCCGGCCGCATCGGCCAGCTCTGCCAGCCAGGCCGACAAGGGACGCCCGCCCCGCGCCTCGGCCACCAACGCCAGCACATCGGTGTTGGCGCTCTTGTACAGGCAATGCCCCGCCCGGTTCACCGTATCCGCCGCCCCCGGCGCGAGCCCGATGGTGGCGATGAAGTCGCGGTTCACCGGCTCCGCCCCCTCGGGCAGCCGCATCCCCGTTGCTGCCTCGTGGTGAAAGACCGACGCGTCGGCATCGTGGTAATCTTCGCTGTAATCATTGCGGACGTTCATGTTCAGCACATCCTGCAGCGTGGCGCCGGCGTAGCCCGGCCCGATGAAGGGCAGGATGTCGCCCACTTTCTCGTCCAGACCCACGCGGCCGCCCTCGACCAGCCGGCCCAGGATCAGGTTCGTGCTCATCTTGGAAATCGACATGATCGAATGAGGCCGGTCCGGCCCGAAATCAGGGGCGTAGGCTTCGTAAAGCAGCCGGTTGCCCTCGATCACCGCCATCGCGCTGAACCAGGGGCTGGCCGTCAGCCGCCGCACATCCTCGCGCGCCGGGATCGACAGGTCGGCCGACAGCCGCAGGTCCATCACCTGCGCGGCGCGGAAGCTTTGCGCATAGCGCGTCACCAGGTGCAGGTTGTGAAAGCCGTGCCGCCGCCCGGGGGCCGAGTTCCAACGCGGCCTCCGGTCCTCGCCCACCGCCAGGTCGGGGTTCGGATAAGTCCTGATGGCCATGCTGCTCTCCCATGCCCGCACCGGGCCAGACTAGCGGCGCCGATGACGGCGGGGAAGCGCCGTGCCGGGTGCCCTTGCGGCCACCCCGCGCCCATCGTTACAATGGTGCGTCCTTCTGATCATGCGGAGCACCAGATGTCCTGGACCGACGAGCGCGTCGAGACCCTGAAGCGGATGTGGGCCGAAGGCCAGTCCGCGAGCCAGATCGCCAAGGAACTGGGCGGTGTCACGCGCAACGCCGTGATCGGCAAGGTCCATCGCCTGGGCCTGTCGAACCGCGTCGGCGGCAAGGACGAGGAAGAGGGCGAAGCCCCCGCCGCCCGGCCGGAGCCCGCGCCTCAGCCCGCGCCCGCGGCGGCCGCCCCCCGGCCCGAGCCTGCGCCGGAACCCGTCGCCGCCGCCCCGCGCCCCGCGCCCGAACCGCGCCCCGCCCCGGCGGTGCCCGTGGCCAATGTCACGCCGCTGCCCGTGCGCAAGCCGCTGGTCCCCGCCGGCCAGCCGCTGCCGCCGCAGCCTTCGGCCAACGAGATCAGCCCCGAGGCGCTCGCCTCGGTGCGCGAGGTGGAAAAGCGCGCGCGCAGACTCACGCTGATGGAACTGACCGAACGCACCTGCAAATGGCCGATCGGCGACCCGGCGACCGATGACTTCTGGTTCTGCGGCCTGCCCTCGCTGCCGGGCAAACCCTATTGCGAGGCCCATGTCGGCGTTGCCTTCCAGCCGATGAGCGCGCGGCGCGACCGCCGCCGCTGACATGCGTGACGGGCGCAAGGAACCGCTGTACCGCAAGGTAAACACGCGCGCCCGTGGCCACCACCACAGCACCGGCCCAGACTTCGCCTGGACGCGCCACAGCAAGGCCGAACGCGTCGCCGAGGCCCAGGGAGTGACGCGTGGCAAGATGAAGCAGGGCGTGCAGCGCGGCCTCGATTACACGCCGCTCTACCGCTTCCTCTTGTCGAAGGTGGGGCAGAACTGGGCGGCCGTCCATTCCGAGGCCGTGGCGCGGCTGGACCGCGAAGAGCCGATCTTCCACATGGTGGCCCTGTCGCGCGACGAAGGCCGCGCCTGTTTCATGGGCGGCGAGAGCGCCTGGTTCAGCGGGCTTTACGTCGATGACGACAACCGCCTTGCCTTGGTGGACCCAACGGTGACGCCTGAAACCCTTGAGCCTACCTGCGCCTGCTGCACTCACACACTGAACGGCAAGCCACTGACCCGGCCCTATCGCCCGGTCTGACAGCCCTGCGCCTCAGTTGCCACCCAGCAGGTCCTGCAGCGCCTTGGCGGCCTCTTCCTGAAGCTTCTGTTCCAGCGCGTCCCTCGCCGCCTTCTCCAGATCCTCGGCATTGGGGTCAATGGTGACACCCAGTTCCTCGGCCGCCTTCTTCGCAAGTTCCTCCTTGGCTTTCTGTTCCAGCTTGGCCTGTTCCTCGGCCAGCCGTTCCTTGGCCAGCGCCTCGACATCCAGCTTCAGGTCGGGCGAGTTCCACGGCCCCTTGATGATCAGCGGCACCATCACCCCGCCCGTGCCGTCGGCATCGGGCAGCGCCACCGGCTTGATGCGGTAGTCGATCCACTGGCGGTTCATGTCGACCTTGCCCGCGCCCGTCGCCGTGACCAGGGGCGCCGCGAATTTCAGGTCGTCGTTCTGCAAGACTCCGCCCTGCACCGCAAAGCTGGCCGTCACCTTGTCGAAGATCGTCTTGTCCTCTGGCCCAACATAGGACGGGTCCAGGTTGATCAGCATCCCCGCCAGATCCAGACCGCGGAACTCGCCCTGGCCAAGTACCAGGCTGCCCTCGCCCGACAGGCTGCGGATCAGGTCGGGCAGCCGCGTGCCCGAACCCAGCAGGTTGAACCGCAGCGTGCCCCGCGCCAGAAGCCGGTCGAAGCCTGCAAACTGGCGCAGCAGCGCCTGCATGTCCATGTCTTCCAGCGCCAGATTGGCCCGGGTGGAAAACC
>Ga0209368_1001040_pt1 | contig 14234 bp, 9 predicted proteins | sample EBPBio242008_DNA_FD_185862 | JGI IMG/M metagenome (GOLD analysis project Ga0209368, IMG submission 185862) | Wastewater treatment Type I Accumulibacter community from EBPR Bioreactor in Madison, WI, USA - Reactor 1_4/24/2008_ DNA (SPAdes)... | ecosystem: Engineered > Bioreactor > EBPR >...
ACATGAGCACGAACTGGAAGTCCCGCACCACCGCCGTCCACGGCGGCAGCCGCCGCAGCCAGTATGGCGAGATGGCCGAGGCGATCTTCCTGACCCAGGGCTTCGCCTATGACAGCGCCGAACAGGCCGAGGCGCGGTTCATCAAGGCGGGCGACGACGAATTCATCTATGCCCGCTACGGCAACCCCACGACCCGCATGTTCGAGGAGCGCATCGCCGCGATCGAGGGTACCGAGGATGCTTTCGCCACGGCATCAGGCATGGCTGCCGTCAACGGCGCGCTGACCTCAATGCTGCGGGCGGGCGACCATGTGGTGTCGTCGCGCGCGCTGTTCGGTTCCTGCCTCTACATCCTTGAAGAGGTGCTGACCCGATATGGCGTGAACGTCACCTTCGTTGATGGCGGCGATCTCGACCAATGGCGCGCCGCCGTCACGCCAAGGACCAAGGCCGTGTTCTTTGAGACCATGGCCAACCCGACGCTCGACCTCATCGACATCGCTGCCGTGGCCGAGATCGCCCATGCCCAGGGCGCGCTCGTGATCGCCGACAACGTCTTCGCCACGCCCGTCTTTTCCAGAGCCGTCGAACTGGGCGCCGATGTCGTGGTCTATTCGGCGACCAAGCACATCGACGGGCAGGGCAGGGCGCTTGGCGGCGTGGTCTGCGGCTCGCGCGACTACATCCGCAAGGTGCTGGAACCCTACATGAAGCACACCGGCGGCTCGATGAGCCCGTTCAACGCCTGGATCATGCTGAACGGCATGGCCACGCTGGACCTGCGTTGCCGGGCCATGGCCGACTCGGCGCTGAAGGTGGCAATCGCGCTGTCCAGCCACCCGAAACTCAGCCGCGTGATCTATCCGGGCCTGCCCGCCCACCCGCAGCACGGCCTCGCCATGCAGCAGATGGGCACGGGCGGCACGCTCGTCACCTTCGAGATCGCCGAAGGCAAGGAAGCCGCCTTCCGCTTCATGAACGCGCTGACCGTCGCCAAGATCTCCAACAACCTCGGCGACGCCAAGTCCATCGCCACTCATCCGGCCACCACGACGCACCAGCGCCTCTCGCCCGAACAGAAGGCCCGCCTGGGCATCTCGCCGGGCCTGATCCGCTTCTCGGTCGGACTGGAAGACGCCGACGACCTGATCGCCGATCTGACGCAGGCGCTGGAAAAGGCCTGACCCAAGGGAACGCGGCACTGATCCGGCTGCCGCTTTCCTTCGTAAAGAAGGCGAAAGCGATGGTATAAGGCAGGTGGCATTCCCATATGATGCCCCTGCCGACCGGAATCGGAGGACGCGCGATGACAATTCATGAGGCCGAGCTTGACCGGAAGCCCACCCGGGAAGAGGCCGAAGCGGCGCTGAGCACGCTGCGCCGTTGGGCGGGCGTCGTTCCCGCACAGGACCTGCCGGCCGAGATCGCCGCCCTGCTGCCGGCACCCTATCCCATGCTGTCGCGCGCCTATCCGGCCGATTTCACGGCCGATACCGCCTATCGTGCCACTCTGCCCGACCTGCAGAACGGCCCGTCCAGCCTGATCGTCGGCGCAAAGACCTCGATCCAGCACGTCGGCATCTCGAACTTCCGCCTGCCGATCCGTTACCGGATGCGCGAGGGAGGCGAGATGATGCTGGAAACCAGCGTCACCGGCACGGTCAGCCTGGAGGCAGAAAAGAAGGGCATCAACATGAGCCGCATCATGCGGTCCTTCTATGCCCATGCCGAAACCAGCCACAGCTGCGACGTCATCGAAGCCGCCCTCAGCGACTACAAGCGCGACCTTGGCTCATTTGATGCCCGCATCCAGATGCGGCTTTCCTTCCCGATCCGCGTGCCTTCGCTGCGGTCCGGCCTGACCGGCTGGCAATACTACGACATCGCGCTGGAACTGGTAGACCGCTCCGGACTGCGCCGGAAGTTCATCCACCTCGACTTCGTCTATTCCTCGACCTGCCCTTGCTCGCTGGAACTGTCCGAACACGCCCGCATGACCCGCGGCCAGCTTGCCACGCCCCATTCGCAGCGCTCGGTGGCTCGCCTCTCGGTCGAGGTCCTGCCCGGCCCGACGCTGTGGTTCGAGGATCTGGTGGAACTCGCGCGCTCCGGCGTGCCGACCGAAACCCAGGTGATGGTCAAGCGCGAGGATGAACAGGCCTTCGCCGAGCTGAACGCCGCCAACCCGATCTTCGTCGAGGATGCCGCGCGCAGCTTCTGCGCAGCACTGCGCTCCGATCCGCGCATCGGTGATTTCCGTGTGGTTGCCAGCCACCAGGAAAGCCTGCACAGCCACGACGCGATCTCGGTCCTGACCGAAGGCCCGACTTTCGCCGCCGAAAGCCTCGATCCCCGGCTCTTCGCCTCGCTCGTCCACGCCGGCTGAGATCGGTAAAGATGGGCCGTTGACTTGAACCGGTTGGCCCGGCAAGCCTGCCGGCCATGATGGACCTTCGGCCGATCATCTACATCGTGGGACGCATCCTTGCGGTCCTTGCGATCCTCATGCTCGCCCCGGCGCTGATCGACTGGCGGCTGGACAACGGCAATGCCTCGGCCTTCCTGCAATCGGCCATCATCGCCGGCGCCACTGGCGTGACCCTGTCGCTGGCCACCGGCAATTCGCTGGGCCAGCCGCTTGATGCCCGTCAGGCCTATCTCCTGACCGTTCTGATCTGGGGCTTTGTGCCCATGGTGGGTGCTCTGCCCCTGATGATCGGCGCGCCGCATCTCGGCCTGACGGACGCTTATTTCGAAGCGGTGTCGGGCATCACCACCACCGGAGCCTCGGTCATCACCGGCCTCGATACGGCCCCGGCGGGAATGAACCTCTGGCGTGGCATGCTGAACTGGCTCGGCGGGCTGGGCATCGCCTTTATCGCCATGATCTTTCTTCCGGTGATGCGGGTTGGCGGCATGCAGTTCTTCCGGACCGAGGGCTTCGACACCTTCGGCAAGGTTCTGCCCCGGGCAACGGACATCGCGCGCCAGCTCCTTTTCGTCTACGCCGGCCTCACGCTCGCCTGCGTGCTGGTCTATGCCGGGCTCGGCATGGTGCCGCTGGATGCCGTGGTCAACGGTTTCGCCACGATCGCGACCGGTGGCTTCTCCTCCTCCGACCTGTCGTTCGCGAAGTACGAGGGGGCACCGGAATACGCCGGCGCGTTGTTCATGTTCCTCGGCAGCCTTCCCTACATCCGGTTCGTCCAATTGGTGAACGGCTCGGCGCGTCCGCTTCTGCGCGACTGGCAAGTGCAATCCTACGCGCTCTGGCTGGGCACTGCGGTCCTCATGGTCACGATCTGGCGTTGGGTCAGCCACGGCGGCGCGTTCGAGCCCATCTTCCGCGCGACACTGTTCAACCTCACCTCCATCATGTCCTCGACCGGCTTCTTCTCGCAGGATTTCGCCACCTGGGGTGGCTTCATGCTGGTGATCGCCTTTGCCGTGGGCACCATAGGAGCCTGTTCGGGTTCCTCTGCCGCCGGTCTCTCGGTATTCCGTGTGCAGATCTCCATGGCGGCGCTGCGCCAACAGATCCGGCTGATCGCTCGGCCGTCCACCGTCTCGGTGCTGCGATACGAAGGCCGACGAGTCGACCGTACGGTCATCGACGCTGTTGCGGTCTATGTCGCGGGCTTCATCCTGATCCTCGGCCTCATGACCGTGGGCATGACGCTGGTGGGCGTCGATCTGGAATCGGCGCTGTTCGGCGTCTGGACCTCGCTCGGCAACATCGGCTACGGCTTCGGCCCCATGGTCCAGGCCACCGGCACCTTCATCGATTTCCCGACCCCGGCGAAGTGGATCATGATCCTCGCCATGCTACTAGGACGGCTTGGCCTGCTCGCGATCCTGGTGATTGCCCTGCCGCGCTTCTGGCGGCGCTAGGGCGCTATTCCCAGCAGGACACCAGTACCGTCATGCCCGAGGCGTGCTTTGCCAGGTCGTCCGGCGGCAGCGCGCCCACGCGGTCCGAACTCGCCAGCGTCAGCCCTTCGGATGCCAGCCGCGCGGCGATCGCCGCCCCACTTGCGGCAAAGACCGTCCCCGCGGGCAGGACCTGCGTGCCCCCCGTCGGTTGCGGCAACAGCATGCCGACCACCGCGCCCGTCGCATCCAGCACCGGCCCGCCGGCATCGCCCGGCCGCGTCTGCAGCGCCAGGCGGCTCAGCCCCGGCTCGCCGTCCAGCCCGGTCTCGGCCTCCAACGTGCCGAAGGTCAGCACAGGAGCTGGCAGGCGGTCCTCGTAGGGATAGCCCGATACCGCGATCTCCGCGCCCGTCCGCAGCGAGCTTGACCGCAGCTCCGCGATCTCGGTCGGTGCCAGGCCCTTCTCGGGCGTCAGCACGGCCAGCCCCGCCGCCTTGTCCGCCAGGCGCACCTTCGCCGGCACGCCCGCGTCAAGCGTCACGCGCGAACAGCCCTCCACCGCCTCGGGCGTGGTCAACACCGTACCGGCCGCGTCGATATAGAAGCCCGACCGCGAGAGCTTTGGCCGCCGCACTTCCAGCCCGGCCAGCAGACCCTGCCGAGCGTCATCGCTCAGCGCCACCATGCCGGGGTCCAGCGCGCGGTCGCCCACGGGGCGGAAACTCGCCTCCATCGTGGTCAGTACGCGGCTCATCCGCTGTTCGTCGGCAGGGTTCCACACGACGATGTAACCCTTGATCAGACCCTTGCTCAGGTCCGCCTTGGCAAAGGCCGCGGTCCGGGCATTGCGCCCCGTGATGGTGAACCCGGTCTCGCTGACCGAGCGTTCGCCGTCGATCGGTATGATCGCAAGCGTCTGCAACAGATCGTAAAGCCCGCGCAGTGCCGCGGCATCGCCCGGCTGGCTGATCAGGATGATGCGCAGGTCCGACCCGTCCAGCGCCGTGTAGTGAACGAAGGGCGGTTCGTAGTGGTCGAAGGCCACCATTGCCATCGGCAGCGTCACCTCGATCCCGGCTTCGCCCTCACCGACGCCGCGGAATCCATAGGCGGCTTCCTCGGCGCGCCAGCCGTTCAGCAACTCGGCCCGCTGCGCCGTGGTCAGAATGCCCGTCGGCTCCAACCCCATCGACTCCTGCCAGGCCGCCATCGAGGCGCGGGTGCCGCGCCCGAAGGCGCCATCGATTCCGCCGTCATAGAAGCCGAACCATTCCAGCCCGCGCTGCAGGTCCATCCGCTCCTCGGGGGTCAGCGCTGCCTCACTATCCCGCGCCTCCTCGGGCGTTTCCTCCGCGACCGCCGGTTCCTCGGGCGTGGCGGCGGGCGGTTCGGTCGATGCCTCAGGGGCAGGGGTCTCGGGTGCGGCGTCTGCCGCCGGGTTCGCCGCCGTCCAGGCTTCACCCTCTCCTTCTGTCGAGGGGGCCTCCTGCACGGCCTGCGGCTCGGACGCAGTCTCAAGGGTCGCCTCGGCTGCGGGCGGCTCGGTTGCCGTCGCCACTGGCAGGTTGCCCGCGGGTGGCCAGAACTGCACCAGGTGGCTCCGTCCGTCGCTGATATAGGAATCCCGCGGGATCAGGTTTTCGCGCTTCAGGCTGGCAAGCCGTTCGGTGGCCGCCGCGCGGTCATAGGGGCCAAGCGCCACCGCGTACCAGCCGGAATTCAGCTGCCAGCCCTGCACATCCGGAAAGGCCGCCGCATAGGCCGCGGCACGCTCCTGCCCCTCGGCCTCGGTCGGCTGCGCCTCGATCTGAACCCAGACCTGCTCCTGAGCCGGGGCGGCCGTTGCGACCAGAAGCCCCGTCACGATGGCCAGTAGGCCGAAAATCCGTCGCATGAAACCCCGCACGTCACCCCGGAAATCATCCGGTCTTCCCGACCGTTGACCGTAACAGAGGCGTGAGCGATTGCACCCCCCGGGCAAATCACAGGCGCGCGAGTGTTGCCGCAGGGTTTCCCCGTTCCCCGACCCCGCCCGATGATTGACCATACCCGGCCTTCTGCCTATGGGAGAGGCGTCCAATCCGGGGGACCCGCCATGACAGACCGCCTAGCCCCGCCGCGCAGCTTCCAGGAAATCCTGATGCGCCTTCAGGCCTATTGGGGCGCCCAGGGCTGCGCCGTGCTGCAGCCCTATGACATGGAGGTCGGAGCCGGCACCTTCCACCCGGCCACCACGCTGCGCGCGCTTGGCAGCCGCCCCTGGGCCGCCGCCTATGTCCAGCCGTCTCGCCGCCCGACAGACGGGCGCTATGGCGAGAACCCCAACCGCCTGCAGCACTACTACCAGTACCAGGTCCTCATCAAACCTTCGCCGCCTGATCTTCAGGCGCTCTATCTCGGCAGCCTTGAAGCCATCGGCATCGACATGGCGCTGCACGACATCCGCTTTGTCGAGGACGACTGGGAATCCCCCACCCTCGGCGCCTGGGGCCTGGGCTGGGAAGTCTGGTGCGACGGAATGGAAGTCAGCCAGTTCACCTATTTCCAGCAGGTCGGCGGCCACGACTGCAGGCCCGTCTCGGGCGAACTGACCTATGGCCTCGAACGGCTCGCCATGTATGTCCTTGGCATCGACCATGTCATGGACATGCCGTTCAACGACCCGCAGTCGCCGATCCCGTTGAAATACGGCGACATCTTCCGCCAGACGGAAGAGGAATACTCGCGCCACAACTTCGACGCCGCGACCACCGAAATGCTCCTGCGCCATTTCGAGGACGCCGAGGCCGAGTGCCAGCGCCTGCTAGATCAGCCGGCGCAGGACCCGAGGACCGGCAAGCGTATCATCATGGCCCATCCGGCCTATGACCAGTGCATCAAGGCCAGCCACCTCTTCAACCTCTTGGACGCCCGCGGCGTGATCTCGGTCACCGAACGCCAAGCCTATATCGGCCGCGTCCGGGCGCTGGCGAAGAAATGCGCCGATGCCTTCGTGCAGACCGAGGCGGGGGGCTACGTCCCCGCATGACCCGCCTGGGCCAGAACCGGCAGCAAGGCCTTCAGCCCCTCGGTGATCATTTCCACCGCGATGGCCGCAAGGATCATGCCCATCAGGCGCGTCATGATGATGCGCAGCTTCTGGCTCATGTAATGTCCGATGGTGGTGCCAAGCGCCAGCACCACGCCCATGATCAGCATCACCGCCGCAATCGCCAGCCAGAAGGCCACATGTTCGCCCCCCGTCACCGCGCGCTCCTTGAACACCACGATCGTGGTGATCGTTCCGGGGCCGATGATCATCGGGAAGGCCAGCGGATAGAAGGCCACGCTCTCGCGGCTTGCCGCGCTCATCGTGCGCCCCTCTTCCGGGTCGCCGTTCATCATGCGCAGGCCGATCAGCAGGATGGCCAGCCCGCCGGCCAGCCGGAAGTGATCGACCCCGATGCCAAAGAAGGCCAGGATCGCATCGCCCGTGACGGCCACCACCGCGGCCATGACCGCGGCATAGACCGTCACCATCAGCGCCGTGCGGCGCACATCCGACGGGCTCTGCCCCGCCGTGAGAGCCAGGAAGATCGGCAGGCTGATGAAGGGGTTGGCCAGCGCGAACAGCGCGCCGAAAAACTTGATCAGGAACGCGCTGTCCATCCGCCTCTCCGTTCGGCCCGCCCGACCGTTCTGGGCGCGGAGTGCAGGCCATGAACGGAAAGATCGTCGCGGGGTTCATCGTGGTGATAGCACTTGCCGCCGGAATAGCCATGTACTGGCTGCAGGAATACGCCTTTTACGAAAAGGCCAGCTTCAGCCCAGGGGCCGAGATCGAGCTCACGCCCATCGAGGGTGGCCAGCCCGAGGCGATCCTGGCCGAGAACGTGCAGGGCATCGATTCCGAAAGCTCGCCCATCCGCTTCCGCGCCTGCTTCACCACGCCGCTCTCGCTCGGCATGCTGACCGAGACCTACGTGACCTATCCGGATGCCGAACCGCTGATCGCCCCTGCCTGGTTCGACTGCTTCGATGCCACCGCCATCGGCAAAGCGCTGGAAAGCGGCGAGGCCGTGGCCTTCCTGTCCCGTGCTGGCGTCAAGCCCGGCATCGACCGTGTCGTCGCGGTCTTCGCCGACGGCCGCGCCTTCGCCTGGACCCAGGTCAGCAAATCCGCGGGGCAAAGCCAGTGACCATCGGCCCGCCTCTCGCCATTGATGCGTTCGAGACGACGACACTCGGCTTCCTCGTCTATCTCATCGGCGCGCGCATCACCCGCTCGGTCGCCCCCCTGCGCGATTTCAACATCCCCGAGCCCGTCACCGGCGGCATTCTCGCCGCCCTTGTAACGCTGGCAGTCTTTCTGGTCAGCGGCCACCCGGTCGAATTCGACCTCTCGGTGCGTGACTACCTGCTCGTGCTGTTCTTCTCCGGCATCGGCCTCAACGCCCGCATGTCCGACCTGGCGACCGGCGGCCGCCCGCTCCTGATCCTCCTGGTCCTCACCGTGGCGCTGATCATCGCGCAGGACATCGTGGGCATCCTCACCGCCTTCGCCTTCGGCCTGCCCATGCCCGTGGGCATCCTCCTCGGCTCGGCCAGCCTCATCGGCGGCCACGGCACCACCATCGCCTGGGCGCCAGTGGTCGAGGACAAGGCCGGGCTCGACGGCATGATGGAACTGGGCATCGCCTCGGCCACGCTCGGCCTCATCACCGGCGCGGTCATCGGTGGCCCTATCGCCAAGCTTCTGATCCTGCGCAACAAGCTCGCCCCTGCACCGGGTGACCATGACCAGACCGTCGGTCTTGCCTGGGCCGACGAGGCCGGCGCCTCGATCACCGCCCCCGCGCTGATGCACACGCTGCTGGTGCTGCACATCGTCATCATCGCCGGCATGGCCCTGCACGAGATCATCCTCGACCTCGGGCTGAACCTGCCGCTCTTCGTGCCCTGCATGCTGGTCGCGATCGTCGGCGGCAACCTCTACCCCCGGCTCCTTCCCCGTGCCCCGCGCGTGGCGCGCAGCCCCACGCTCGCCATGGTCTCCGATTTCGCGCTCGGCATCTTCCTCGCCATGTCGCTGATGTCCATGCAACTCTGGACTCTCGCGGGCATGGGCGTGCTGATGACCGTCTCGCTCATCGCCCAGACGGCGCTTGTCGTGGCCTTCATCCTGTTCCTTCTGTTCCGCCTGATGGGCGGAGGCTACACCGCCGCCGTCCTCTCCGCCGGTTTCGCCGGCTTCTCGCTCGGCGCCACCCCCACCGCTATTGCCAACATGACGGCGGTGACCAAACACTACGGCCCGGCGCCCATCGCCTTCGTCATCCTTCCCCTCGTCTCGGCCTTCTTCGTGGATATCGCCAATGCCGCGATCATCCAGGCCTTCCTCGCCTTCTAAGGTGCCCCAATGCCCGACCTGCTGATCGAACTCTTCTCCGAGGAAATCCCCGCCCGCATGGCCGCCAAGGCCCGCGAGGATCTGAAGAAGCTTGTCACCGACGGGTTGGTCGAGGCGGGCCTCACCTATGCCTCGGCCGGCGCCTTCTCCACCCCCCGCCGCCTGACACTGGCGGTCGAGGGTCTCACCGCCGAAAGCCGCCCCGTGCGCGAGGAACGCAAAGGCCCCCGCGCCGACGCCCCCGCCCAGGCCATCGAGGGCTTCCTCCGCGCCACCGGTCTCACCCTCGACCAGCTGGAACGGCGCGAGGACAAGAAGGGTGGCGCCACGCTTTTCGCCGTGATCGAAAAGCCCGGCCGCGCCGCGCCCGAAATCGTGGCCGAGGTTCTGGCCGCCACGATCCGCAGCTTCCCCTGGCCCAAATCCATGCGGTGGGGGTCCGGGTCGCTTCGCTGGGTGCGCCCGCTCCATTCCATCCTCTGCCTCCTGACCACCGAAGCCGGCGCCGAAGTGGTGCCGCTCGATGTCGATGGCATCAAGGCCTCCAACACCACCGAAGGTCACCGCTTCCTCAGCCAGGGCCGCTTCGCCGTCCATTCCTTCGACGACTACGCCGCGAAACTCCGCCGCGCCCATGTCATGCTCGACCCGGCCGAGCGCGAGGCCGCGATCTGGTCCGGCGCGCAGAACCTGGCCTTCGCCCAAGGGCTGGAACTGGTCGAGGACAAGGGCCTGCTGACCGAAATCGCCGGCCTCGTCGAATGGCCTGTGCCGTTGATGGGCCGCATCAAGGACCAGTTCCTGCACCTGCCGCCCGAGGTGCTGCAAACCTCGATGAAGGAACACCAGAAGTTCTTTTCGGTGAAGAACCCCCGCACGGGCCGGATCGAGGGCTATGTCACCGTCGCCAACATCGAGACGCCCGACAATGGCGCCACGATCCTCAAGGGCAACGACAAGGTGCTGACCGCGCGCCTGTCGGACGCCCGCTTCTTCTGGGAAAATGACCTGCGCGTGGCCAAGGCCGGCATGGGCGAATGGCTCGACGCGCTGGACAACGTCACCTTCCACAACAAGCTCGGCTCCCAGAAGGCCCGCATCGACCGCATCGCCGCGCTGGCCCGGGAACTGGCCCCCGTGGTCGGCGCCGACCCCGACCTCGCCGAACAGGCGGCGCGCGTCGCCAAGGCCGACCTCCGCTCCGCCATGGTCGGCGAATTCCCCGAGCTTCAGGGCTTGATGGGCATGTACTATGCTCGCGAAGCCGGCCTGCCCGAGCCGGTGGCGCTCGCCGCCCGCGACCACTACTCGCCGCTCGGCCCGTCCGATGCCGTGCCGACCGAGCCGGTCTCGGTGGCTGTGGCGCTGGCCGACAAGATCGACACGCTGACCGGCTTCTGGGCGATTGACGAGAAGCCCACGGGGAGCAAAGACCCCTTCGCGCTGCGCCGCGCGGCGCTTGGGGTGATCCGGTTGCTAATCGCCCAGCCTAGCCGGGCATTTATCGAAGGGTATCTTTGGAAAGCCTTCGCCCAGCACGGAATGGAAGAAGTGGGAGGCGACAACACACTCGCCGAAAGTCTCGCCTCAATATACGGGTTCCTGTCGGACCGGTTGAAGATCCTTCTTCGGGACCGGGGCCTGCGGCATGATATTGTCGATGCAGCGATGGCGATGCCCGGTAGGGGCGACTTCCAATCACCAGTCGAGCGCGCCGAGGCCTTAGCGAGTTTTCTTAAGACCGAGGATGGCACCAACCTGCTGCAAGGCTTCAAGCGCGCCAACAACATCCTCAGCCAGGCCGAGGAAAAGGACGGCGTCGAATACTCCTATGGCGCCGACCCGAAATTCGCGGAAACCCCCGAGGAAAAGGCCCTCTTCGCCGCCCTCGACACCGCTGAAGCCGCCATCGCCCCCGCCATGGCGAAGGAGGACTTCCCCGCCGCCATGCGCGCGATGGCCGCACTCCGCGCCCCCATCGACGCCTTCTTTACCGCGGTCCAGATCAACACCGACAACCAGATCATCCGCCGCAACCGCCTGAACCTCTTGCACCGCATCCGCGCCACCTGCGGCCAGGTCGCCGACCTGACGAAGATCGAGGGCTGACGCGTCAACCCTCGCCCCGGCGCAGGCCGGGGCCTCGCGGGGCCAGGCGGACCCGAGGCCCCGGCCTGCGCCGGGGCGGCGCAAGGGGCAAAGCGCCTCACGCCGCTTGCGCCACGCCCATTCCGGCGTATCCTGCGGCCAGCCAGAGGATGCCGCAGTGCAGAAATTCGACGCCTTCCCCGACTTCGCCGAAGTCACCGCCACCGGCCGCATCTCGGCCGCGCTGCACGGCTGGCGGGCCAAGTGCCTGCAACGCCTCGTTCGCCTGGACATGCCGGTTCCCCGCACCGTGGCCCTTCCGGCCAACGCCGTCCGCGCCATCGCCGCCGGCCATGTGGTGGACTGCACCAGCCTCCTCGCGATCTTCGGCGACGCCCCTCTCGTCTCGGTCCGCCCCTCGCCGGCCAATCCCGATTGGGGCGGCCCCGCCACCATCCTGAACGTGGGTCTCAACGCCGCCCGCCACGCGGCGCTTGCCAAACTCCACGGCCAGCAGGCCGCCGACGCGCTCTATCTTCGATTCGTGCAATCCTACGCCACCCATGTCGCCCGTCTTGACCCCGACATGTTCGATTCCCGCGAGGCTTCGGCCGAATCCATCCGCGAGGCGCTGCGCAAGTACGAACACGAGATGGAGGAACCCTTCCCCGAGGACCCGGCCCGCCAGCTTTCGGAAGTGCTGCGCTCCATGGCCCGCGCCTGGGAAGGCACCTCCGCCCGTCTCCTGCGCCAGGCAAAGGGCGCGCCCGCCGATGCCGCCCTCGGCCTCGTCGTGCAATCCATGGCCCAGGGCATCGCCGGCGGCATCTCGGGCTCTGGCGTTATCCAGTTCGTCGATCCTGTCTCGGGCCACCCCCAGATCACCGGCCGCTACCTTGGCCAAAGCCAGGGCCGCGACGCGCTGAAACGCACCGAGGCGCTCTACCTCACCCGCGACCTGCGTGGCCCCTCGCTGGAAGACATCGCGCCCCAGATCTTCGCCGACCTCGTGGCCTATGGCAGCGCCTGCCGCGCGCGCCTGCGCGAGGAAATGCAGATCGAGTTCACCATCGAGGATGGCCGCCTCTCCGTTCTCGATGCCGTCCGCGTCCAGCGCTCCTCCCGCGCGGGCCTTCGCATCGCCGTGGCGCTGGCCGACGACCATGTCATCACAAGGGATGAGGCGGTGATGCGGGTCGAACCCCGCGCGCTTTCGGAACTCCTGCATCACCAGGTCGATCCGCGCGGCCCCCGCGACGTCTTCGCCCGCGGCATCGCCGCCTCGCCCGGCGCCGCCGCCGGGGCGCTGGTCTTCTCCTCGGCCGCCGCGCAAAGCTTTGCCTCGCGCGGCGAGCCCTGCATCCTCGTGCGCCGCGAGACCGCGCCCGAAGACATCCGCGGCATGCATTCTGCCGTGGGCGTGCTGACCGAACGTGGCGGCGTCACCTCCCATGCCGCGGTGATCGCCCGCGGCCTCGGCGTGCCCTGCGTGGTGGGGGCATCGGGCCTGCGCCTCGACAGCAAGGACAAGAAGCTCACCGCCGCCGATGGCCGCATCTTCCGCGAAGGCGATCGCATCACGCTGGACGGCACCGCAGGCGAGGCGCTGGCGGGCGAGGCGGCCATGCTGCCCCCGGCGCTAGACGAAAACTTCCGCAAGCTCCTGCACTGGGCCGACCAGGCGCGCGACATCGGCATCCGCGCCAATGCCGACACGCCCGCCGATGCAGAACTCGCCCGCCGCTTCGAAGCCGAGGGCATCGGCCTTTGCCGCACCGAGCACATGTTCTTCGACGAGGACCGCCTCGTCGTCATGCGCGAGATGATCTTCGCCGACACGCCGCAGGACCGCGCCGCCGCGCTCGACAGGCTCCTGCCCATGCAGCGTGCCGATTTCGTGCAACTGTTCGAGATCATGCGCGGCAAGCCGGTCTGCATCCGCCTCTTCGACCCGCCGCTGCACGAATTCCTGCCCCAGTCGCGCGAGGGGCTGCGCGACCTGGCCGAAGCGCTCGACAAGCCGCTCAGCGACGTCACCCGCCGCGCCGAGGCGCTGGCCGAGTTCAACCCCATGCTCGGCATGCGCGGCGTGCGCCTCGGCGTGGTCCTGCCCGAGATCTACAACATGCAGGCCCAGGCCATCTTCGAGGCCACGGTCGAGGTCGGTCGCCGCGGCGACCCGGTGGTGCCGGAAATCATGATCCCGCTGGTCTCGGCCCGGCGCGAGGTGGAACTGGTCAAGACCCGCATCGATGCCGTGGCGGCAACGGTGCGCAACCACACCGGGGTGACATTCGACTATCGCCTTGGCGTCATGGTGGAAACCCCGCGCGCGGCGCTCCGCGCCGGCGAGATCGCCCAGCATTCCGCCTTCCTGTCCTTCGGCACCAACGACCTCACGCAAATGACCTACGGCCTGTCGCGCGACGATGCCGGGCGCTTCATGAACACCTATGTCCAGCAGGGCGTCTTCCCCGAGGACCCGTTCCACACGCTGGATGTGGACGGCGTGGGCGAGCTCCTGCTCATCGGCGCGGAACGCGGCCGGCGCACCCGCGCCGACCTAGTGGTTTCGATCTGCGGCGAACACGGCGGCAATCCCGAATCCATTGCCTTCTGCCGCAAGGCGGGTTTCGACTATGTCTCCTGCTCGCCCTTCCGCGTTCCCCTCGCCCGCCTCGCCGCCGCGCATCTGGCGATCACCGACCGCCGTGAAACCGGCGTGACCTGAGCCACCCGTTTGATTGAGCCGCCGCAAGCGGCGGCACGCCTTTCTGTCACCTTCGCGGCCAAAGAGCCGCGAAGGTTCCGGTTTGCGCTTCGCGCGGGAGTATTTGGGCAAAGAAGAAACCAGCTTCTTCTTTGCGAAAACACTGTCGGGGGG
>Ga0209368_1001046_pt1 | contig 14124 bp, 12 predicted proteins | sample EBPBio242008_DNA_FD_185862 | JGI IMG/M metagenome (GOLD analysis project Ga0209368, IMG submission 185862) | Wastewater treatment Type I Accumulibacter community from EBPR Bioreactor in Madison, WI, USA - Reactor 1_4/24/2008_ DNA (SPAdes)... | ecosystem: Engineered > Bioreactor > EBPR >...
TGCCTGCAACGTGGCGATCGCCCAGGGCCTGCGCGAGCGTTTCCCGGACATCGAATATGACGATCTGAACAACAAGTGCCTGTTCCAGACCGGCCCCTATCGCAGCCGCGTGGGCCACACGATGAACGCGCACCGGGTGATCCAGCGCGGCGAGATGCTGTCGAACAACCCCTATTGCATCATCGGCGGCTATTACCACGTGCTGGAACGCTCGATGTACTGGGGCCATATCCCGAACGAGGCGATGCGCTACTTCAAGACCAACGTGCGCGCCCACCATGCCGGGCTGAAGGCGCTCAAGCCGGGGATGAAATGCTCGGACGTCGATCAGCACGTGAACGCGGTCTACGAGGAAGACGGGATCGACTGGCGCACGGCGCGGTCCTTCGGCACCGGGCATTCGCTGGGGATCATGACCTATTGGTTCGGTCGCGAAAGCGGCCCGGAACTGCGCCAGTACAACAACAACGTCTTGAAGAAGAACATGATCGTGACCATGGAGCCGATGATCAACATCGACGGCCTGGGCGGCTTCCGCCACCACGACATCTGCCTGATCACCGATGACGGCATCGAGAACCTCAACACCTTCCCCAACGGCGTTCTCCTTATCGACAACGACCTCAAACTCCAGGAAGTCTGGCGGCCAGAATGATGATGGATAGGAAGGGGGACGTCCGCCGGCGCAGTGATGCCCGAGCGCGGTGGTAGGTTGGACAAATTCCCCATGGAATCAGTGCCCGGCACAAGAGCGCGAGCACTGGTTTGTGTTGTCCTGCTGCGGCGGAAGGGAATGAAATGACCCTGCCGAAGGGCGTGCCGTCGATCCTGATCGCCGTTCAAGCCATGGCGTTGGCCGATGCTCTGGTCAAGCTCTGGGTTTCCGACATGTCGATCTGGCAAATCTGGCTGCTGCGGACCCCCCTTGTGCTTCCGTTTCTGGTGATCTTGGCGCGGGGCCGTTTGTTGCCCGCGGCATCGGGCTGGGCACTTGTGCGGGCCCTTCTGCTCGTGCTGATGTACCTCGTGAACTACCCGGCCCTGGCTCTTCTGGACATGGGGCTTGTGGGCGCCGTCTACTATGTCGCACCGCTTTTCATCCTGATATTGTCGACCCTGGTGCTTGGCCGCAGGATCAGGCTTGAGCTTTGGCTCGCGATGGCCACGGGATTTCTCGGCATCGTCTTCATCGTGCGGCCCTTTGGCGTTGCCTTTTCGCCGCTCTATCTTCTGTCAGTGGTATCCGCGCTTTGTTACGCTTCTGCGGCCGTCCTGACACAAGCACGGCTTCAGGAATGTAATCCGGCCGTGCTTGGTTTCTGGGCGAACATCGGCTTTCTCGTTGCCGCCGCCCTTGGCCTTGTTCTGGCTCCACACCTGTCGTTCGAGATCGACCTGCCGCTGCTCTTCGCCCCTTGGCACCCAATGACTGCCGCAGATTGGGGTGTCATTGCTGGATTGGCTCTGCTCATGCTCGTTATCTCCGTATTTGCGGCCCGCGCATATCAGGGGCCGCGACCGGAAATCGTCGCAACATTCGACTACGCCTATCTGATTTTCGCGATACTATGGGGCTATCTGATATTCAGCGAAGTTCCGGATATATGGGCGCTGGTAGGCATCGCCCTGATTGCTGCTGGCGGGATTAGCGCCTTGTGGGTTGGGAGGACCTGAAACGGTTCCGGATACGAACACCGCAAGCGAACCGACTGTTCCTTCCAACTACAAGGAGAGCCATTCGGCTTGCACAACGTATTGCACAAAAAAGCCTTTTTCTCCCAATTGGTTCAAGGCGTTACACAGTAGAGTTGTGTTTCCGCTTAGGCGCGAAGAGCACTCGCAGGTGGATCAAGGCGATGGGCGCGAGCGGCTTCCTCGGATGTGTGGGAGTGCCTCCTACGCAGCCCCTGCAAGTCATGAGGTTAATACATGGTTCCTGGATTGGTTTTTCGGGTGATTTCTGATAAGAAATCACAGTTGGCTTTCCCAGCGAGTGGCGGAAGGGGAGACGAAGCGATGATGCGGCTTAGAAGTGTTTTTGCCCGTTACCTACTCTGGCGCGCAAAGCGAAGAGAAATCGCCAGCCGTCGGCCACCAATACATTATAGACCATTCTAGATTTAGCTTTGTCAGCAGGTGCAGCTGACGAGATTATTCTCCGTGGATCCAGTCTGACCATCGCACTTGGAACCCGGGGCAAGATTTCGCCGCGTAGGCGTTGTGCCCCGACACTGATGCGGTCGCCGGGCAGTAGCGTGAATGGGGGGCGACACATTTTCCTTTACTTGTAGGACAACCAGACATTAGTCTTTCCGTCATGTCTTGCCTGTGAGTCCGAGATGTCTGATGTGGTTTCAGTACATGGCGCAAACATCTCAGCGCTGACGGCGCTGCTGGGGCCGGACATGCTGTTGTCTGACCGCGCGGACCTTGCCCGTTACAGCCGGGATGCGATGGGTGACCATCTGGGCAAGCCAATGGCCGTTCTCCGCCCGCGCTCGACGGCGGATGTGCAGAACATCGTCAAGACCTGCTCGCGTCTTGGCCTTGGCATCGTACCGATGGGCGGGAACACCGGGCTGGTGTCAGGTGCAACTTCGGTGATGCCCGGTCATGTCATTGTCAGCCTGGAACGGATGACGCGCCTGCGCGACCTGAACCCGGCCAACCTGACCGCCACAGTCGAGGCAGGCACGGTGCTGGAACGCTTCAAGGCGGATTTGGCCGAACATGGCCTGGACTTTGCCGTATCGCTTGGATCGCAGGGAAGTTGCGAGATCGGCGGGATCATCTCGACGAATGCAGGCGGGACCAACGTGTTGCGTCATGGCATGGCGCGCAGCTCCGTGCTTGGGCTTGAGGTGGTTCTGCCTTCAGGCGAGGTGTTTTCCAACCTTGGCGGCCTGCACAAGGACAATCGCGGTCCGAACCTTTCACAGCTTTTCGTTGGGGCCGAAGGGATCTTCGGGATCGTGACGGCGGCAAGCCTGCGCCTGATGCCGACGGCAAAGCAGGCCGAGACCGCTTTTGTTGCCGCCGCCGACTTTGAAGCCGCGCTGTCGATCCTGCAAAGCGTCCGGGCGCAGGCGCATGAGGTTCTGAGCGGATTTGAAGCGATGTCGCGGGCCTGCCTGCCCCTGGCGCGCCTTGCCCATCCCGGGGTGATGCTGCCGCTCGGGGACAAGGCCCCCGTGCATATCCTGATCGAATTCACCTCTGCCGCCGCCTTTGCCCTGCGCGACCTGGCCGAGGGCATTCTGGCCGGCGAATTGGCAGAGGGGCGGGCGCTGGACGTGGTTCTGGCGCAGAACGAGGCGCAGCGGCGCGCGTTCTGGCAGGTTCGCGAAGGCATTGTCGCGGGCCATGCCCGACGCGGCTATCATGTGCGCAGCGATGTGTCGGTGCGGCTTGAACAGACACCCGACCTGGTGCGACAGCTGGAGGCGATGCTGGCCCGGGACTTCCCCGATTGGACGCCGCAGGCCTATGGCCACATGGGGGACGGCAACCTGCATTTCGTGGCGCTTCCCCCGGACGCCATGGAAGCGAAAGACGCCCGCCTCATCGGCCGCCGGATCGAGGCGTCGATTTACGCCGTGACCGAAACGCTGGGCGGCTCGATCAGTGCCGAACACGGGATCGGGCGCAGCAAGTCCGCGCAATTCTGCAAGACCACGCCCGAGCCGCATCTGCACATTCTGCGCCTTCTCAAGCAGGCACTTGATCCGGCGGGTCTGATGAACCCCGGATGCATCCTTCCGCAGGAGACATGAACCATGAGAAAGCGATCCGCACAGCTTGGACCGGTCGAGCATCTTCCAACCCGCGTGGCCGCGCATATCCGCAATGCGGCGCGGGACGGCCAGTTGAAGGCCGGCGACCGTATCCCCTCGGAACATGAGATATCAGAGGAACTTGGCGTCAGCCGGAACGTGGTGCGCGAGGCGATTTCGCAACTGCGCGCCGATGGCGTGATCGAATCGCGGCAGGGTCTGGGATCGTTTGTCGCCGACCCCAAGCAGCGCAACGTGATCCGGCTTGATCCGCACAGCCTGGCCGATGGCGAGGAACTGGGGCAGTTCTTCGAACTTCGCATCGTGATCGAGACCCGGGCGGCGCGGATTGCGGCGCGGCGGATCACCAGCGGCGGGATTACCCGGCTGCGCGAGGCGCTGGACCGGATGCAGGGGGCCGAGCGGCTGAAGAAGGGCTCGGTCGACGCCGATCTGGATTTCCACATGGAAATCGCGCGGGCGACCGAGAACGACTATATCCAGACCTTTGTGAACTTCATGCTGCTGCAGATTCGCCAGTCGATCTATCTGGCCCGTCGCCTGGGCCCGATCAATGAAATCGTCGAACCGACGACGCATGAACATGCCGATGTGCTGGCCGCCATCGAAAGGCGCGATCCTAATGCGGCGGAAGAGGCCATGCGCCTTCACCTGGTTGCATCGGCCCGGAGGGTCGGGGCGGTCATGGACGGACGTTTCGACGGAAAGGAGCACTGAATGCTGACCGATCAGATTCACGCCATTACCGACATCTGCATCCTGGTCGAGAATATCGAGCGCACGGTCGAATTCTATGCGGGCAAGCTTGGTTTTGCCCTGCGCCGTCGGGCCGAGGGCTTTGCCGATTTTCACGCCAAGGGCGTTACGCTTGCCGCCTGGGAGCTGGACCACATCAACCGCAATTGCGGCGTCTCGAATCGTCGCGCGCCGGCTGGTGCCCACAAGGCCTGCATCGCGGTCCAGGTCGCCAGCCCCGCGGCCATCGACGCGCTTCATGCGGAACTGAGCGCCAAGGGCGTGCCCTTTCTCGGGCCGCCTCAGAATTACCCCTGGAATGCCCGCTGCGCCTATTTCACCGACCCTGACGACACGCTTTGGGAAATCTACGCCTGGCTCGACGGCGGACCCGAAGCATCCCACGCCATCACCTGAGAACCCGGAAGACGGGACTACCCCCCAGCCAACAGGAGAACCCAATGTCCAGTACCAAGATGAACCGCCGCCATCTGCTGACCCGCGGCGCGGGTGCAATCGCGGCCTTTGCCGGGGGCATCCAGCTTGTCCTGCCGGCCCGTGCCCAGGACAAGGCCAAGGTCGTGGTCAAATACGACTGGCTGATGTCGAACGGCCAGATCGGCGACATCATCGCCGCGCAAAAGGGCTTTTTCGCCGAGGCGGGACTCGAGGTCGAATTCAGCCCCGGCGGCCCCAATTCCGCGACCGTGCCGCCGGTCGTTTCGGGCGAGGCGCTTGTGGGCCAATTCTCGGAAACGGCGCAGTTGTTCAACGCCCGCGCGGGCGGCGTTCCGGTCAAGGTCATCGCCTGCGGTTTCCGGACGGGGCCCTATGCCTTCACCTCGAAGCCCGAAAAGCCGCTGCGCAGCGTGGATGACCTGCGCGGCGTTCGGATCGGCATCCAGCCGACCGCCCGCTTCATCATTGACGCCATCGCCGCCAAGAACGGAATTCCGATCGACGAGTTGACGATTGTCAGCGTGGGCTTCGACAAGGGACCGCTGGTCAATGGCGAAGTTGATGCCATCGGCGGCTGGATCACCAATACCCAGGCGCTGAGCGTGGTTGGCGACGACCGGATCGACCTTCTGGTCAGCGATCTTGGTCTGCCCGCCTATGCCGAAGTCTATTTTGCCACAGATGCGGCTATCGAAGAACATGCCGACACGCTGGCAGCCTTCATCGGTGCGGTCGGCAAGGGCTGGGGCTGGGTCTACGACAACCCGGTCGAAGCGGTCGAGATCATGGTGGGCGCGGTCGACGGGCTTGATCTGGAATGGGAGAAGAAGACCATCGACCTGGTCCTGAAGCTTAGCTTCGACGACAACACCGCGCAGGGCGGCTGGGGCACATTCGACCCGGCCTCGCTGGAAACGCAGATCGCGCTTTACGACCAGATCGGCCAATATGCCAGCGGTCGCCCAAAGCTTGAGGATGTCTATACGACAAGAATCCTTGAGATGACGGCGGACCAGCGTCCCAAGCTGGGCGCCAAAGCCTGAAGCGATGCTTGCTGTCGAGACCAAGGGTCTGACCATCGGATATCGCGCCGCAGGGCGCGATATCACGGTCCTGTCGGACGTCGATCTCTCTGTCCCGGAGGGAGAATTCCTGACGATTCTGGGGCCGTCGGGCTGTGGCAAATCCACGCTTCTGCGGGTCGTGGCCGACCTGCTGCCGCCCTTGGGCGGCGAGATTTCGGTTCTGGGCGCAAGCCCTGCCGACGTGCGCAAACGCCGGCAGACCGGGTTCGTGTTTCAGGAATCCACCCTCCTGCCCTGGCGCAACGTGGCCGAGAACATCGCCTTGCCGGCAAAGGTCGGCGGCAAGCTCAAGACCCTGGCCTCGCCCGACAGGATCGAGGCCCTGATCGACTTGATGGGCCTGACGGGCCTGGCACAGCGTCTTCCTTCGCACCTGTCCGGCGGTCAGCGCCAGCGCGTGGCGATTGCCCGCGCGCTGCTGACCGAGCCCAAGCTTCTGCTGATGGACGAACCCTTCGGCGCGCTCGACGAAATCACGCGGGACCGGCTGAATGACGAGCTTTTGGATATCTGGCGGCGCACCGGCATGACCGTGCTTTTTGTCACCCATTCCATTCAGGAGGCCGTCTATCTGGGGCAACGGGTGATGATGCTGGCCGCCAATCCCGGCCGGATCGTCGCAGTGACGGACACGCGCCCGCTTAAGTCACCGGACAACCGCTGCAACCGCGACGCACCGGACCTGATCACCGAAATGGCGCGGCAGCGCGCGATGCTGGAACAGGCCTCATGAACGGCACCTCATTGCCCACGTGGCTTCAAATCGCCCTTCCGGTCTTCGGGGTCTTCTCGATCCTGCTTGCTTGGCAGTTTCTGCTGCCGTTTTCGGGGGTGCCCGAATATGTTGCCCCCACGCCAACCCAGATCTTCGAAGTCTTCCGCACGCAGATGCCGATGCTGTGGTCGAACTTCAAGCCGACCTTTGTCGAGGCAATCGCCGGCTTCTTCTTCGGCAATCTGGCTGCCTTTCTTTCCGCCGTGGTCTTCGCCTATAGCCGGATCGTTCGCCTTGCCTACTTCCCGGTGGTGCTGTTCTTTAACACTATCCCGATCCTGGCGCTGTCGCCCATCATCATCCTGATCTTCGGCCTAGGCATGCTGCCAAAGATCATCATCGCGGCGTTCATCTGTTTCTTCCCAACCCTGGTGAACATGATCCGCGGTCTGATGTCGGCCACGCCAAACGAGGAAGAGCTGTTGCGCGTGCTGTCGGCCACCCCGTGGGAGACCTTCTGGCGGCTTCGCTTTCCGCGGTCGCTTCCGATGCTGTTCGCCTCGTTGCGGATATCATCCGCCACCGCCGTGATCGGCGCGATTGTCGGTGAGTGGATCGGCTCGGACAAGGGTCTTGGCGCGCTGATCATCCAAGCGACCCTCAACTATCAATCCGGCAAGCTTTATGCTGCCATCATGATGTCCTCGCTGCTGTCGATCAGTCTCTTCCTGCTGGCAAGCTCTGTTGAAAGGCTCGTGGTCAGGTATCGCTGAAAATCACGTCTGCGCAGGCGAACACGGGCACCGGCCCTTCCGACTTCAAACGGCTGCCAACCCCGTTCGCGCAAGCAACACTTGCCGGGGCGGCCATTGGGTGACCTTCACGCGGGCGCAATGCGCCAGAGGAGCTCGGACTCCAGAGGCAGACAAGAATGCGGTTGCCGACTTGAGCGGCGGGAATACAGGTTGACAAGATCAATGTCGTTGAGCAAGAAGACATGAAACGTTTCATAAGACTTCGGGAAACCTCGTCTCCCCTCGGTGAGGCGAGCTCATTGGTGAGTGAGAAGCATGCAGATGGCAGTTGGCGCTTTAGCCTTATCGGAAGCCGACAACGTCGCGGTAGCTTGTCGGCGCCTGGTCGTAGGCGAGCCGCTTGCCGAAGGCGTGGTTGTCAATGACCTGATCGAACCCGGCCACAAGGTGGCACTGGGCACAATCAACAAGGGAGCGGCCGTCCTCAAATTCGGGCAGATGATTGGCTGTGCGACGACACAGATCCTGCCCGGTCAACATGTCCATAGCCACAACCTCGCTTTCGAAAGGGGGCTCACCCCGGGCGCACCGCAGTGTCTTCCCGCCATGGCAGCCGACATGGGTCATCGCGTTTTCCACGGCTATCGCCGGGCAACCGGCATGTCTGCCACGCGCAATTTCATTGGCATTATCGCCAGCGTAAATTGCTCGACCACTGTCTGCAGGGTCATCGCCGAAGAAGCGAACCGCACCCTGCTGCACGAGTTTCCCGGGGTCGATGGCTTTGTGCCCATCGTGCACGGCCAGGGCTGCGGAACTGGCGGCGACGGCGAAGGGCAGAAGACCTTGCATCGCACAATTGCCGGATACGCACGTCACCCGAACTTCGGCGCGGTCTTGATGATCGGCTTGGGTTGCGAGGTCAACCAACTGACGCTTTACGGCCAAAAGGGCGCGGGCACCGGGCGCCACCACTTCAACATTCAGGAAAGCGGCGGCTCGCGCCATTCGGTCAAACGGGCGCTGGCCATGTTGGCGGAATTGGCGCAAGAGGCCGGTCGGGCTCGGCGCGAGCCAATTTCGGTGGCCGAACTGGTGGTCGGCCTGCAATGCGGCGGGTCGGACGGTCTGTCAGGCGTCACCGCGAACCCGGCACTGGGTGTCGCCATGGACATGCTGGTTGCGGCGGGCGGTACGGCGATCCTGTCGGAAACCCCCGAGATCTACGGTGCCGAGCACCTGTTGACCGCACGCGCCACTCGTCCTGAAATCGCGCAGAAGCTGATGGAGCGCATCCGCTGGTGGGAAGGCTATGTGGCCGCCGGCGGCGCCTCGCTGGACAACAACCCCTCGCCGGGCAACAAACGCGGCGGGCTGACCACGATCCTGGAAAAGTCGCTGGGTGCTGTAGCCAAGGCCGGCCACAGCCCACTGAACGGCGTCTATGGCTATGCCGAACGGGTCAGCGATCGCGGGCTCGTCTTCATGGATACGCCGGGCTATGATCCGGTTTCAGCCACGGGCCAGGTGGCAGGCGGTGCCAATATCATCGCCTTCACCACCGGGCGCGGGTCCTGTTTCGGGTGTCGGCCGGTGCCTTCGCTGAAACTGGCCAGCAATTCCGCGCTTTACCAATCCATGCCGGATGACATGGACATCGATTGCGGTGCGGTGGTGTCTGAAGGCAAATCGCTTGACAAGATGGGGGCTGAGATCTTCGAGCGGATCGTTGCAATCGCTTCGGGGCAGAAGACCCACAGCGAGGAGTTCGGCTACGGTGACAACGAGTTCGTTCCTTGGCAGTTGGGTGTAACCCTCTGACATCAGGAGAAAAACAAGAAAATACTTTGGGAGATGTATCGGATGTTGCTTGGTGTTCACCCGTTGATCGGGCCAGAACTGCTGTATGCCCTGCGCCAAATGGGACACGGCGATGAAATCGTTCTGGCCGATGCGAATTTCCCTGCGGCCTTCCTGGGGCCGCGCGTGATTCGGGCCGACGGGGTTGGAGGGGAGGCGCTTCTCGACGCTATTCTGACCCATCTGCCGCTGGACAGTTTCGAGCCGGCAGCTGCCTTCCGCATGGCCGTGGTGGACGATCCTGCCCGGATTCCTGCGATCTGCGATGCCTATCAGGCCATCATCCATCGCCATGCCGGCCCGTTTGACCTGGTTCCGCTGGAACGTTTTGCCTTTTATGCCCGGGCGCGCAAGGCAGCCTATGTCATCGCCACAGGCGAGCGTGCCTTCTACGGCAATGTCCTTTTGAAGAAGGGTGTCATCGCGCCCGACACGGTCGCCTGAACCAGAAATTCGCATGCCCCTTGACATATGGAGCATGCCCTGTACCGTGATATGAAACGTTTCATCTGGAATCGCCGACATGAATGCCAAACCCACCATGATTGATGTGGCGAAAGCGGCGCAAGTGGCGCTCGGCACGGTATCAAAGGTGTTGAGCGGCGATTCTACCGTCACGGCAGAACGCCGGGAGCGGGTGCTGGCGGCCTGTGAACAGCTTTCCTACCAACGCAATGCCATCGCCGCCAGCCTTCGCAGCCGGCAGACCCACACAATCGGCATCGTCATTCCCGACATTCTGAACACTTTCTATGCGACCCTGCTGGACAAGTTGGAAAACCTTGCGTCGTCGGCGGGCTATACCGTGGTGATCGTCACCGCCGGCGAGGACACCCAGCGCGAGATCGAACGGATCGACATCCTGCGCCAGCGCCAGGTGGATGGGATCATCGTCGTGCCCTCGCTCGAAGGCTCGGGGGCTTTGGCCGAATCCATCGGCCCCGACTTGCCTTGCGTCGTCGTTGACCGGATTTCGCAGCATGAAGCCTTCCCCTCGGTCGCCACCGACAACGTCGATGCCGCCTATCAGGGTACGCGCTATCTTCTGTCGCTGGGTCATCGCCATATCGTTCTGGCTGTCAACTCGCCGGACCTGTGGAACACCACCGAGCGCATCATGGGCTTCCGCCAGGCGATCGACGAGGCGAATGCCCGCGGCGAGGTTCGGGTTGTGGGCATGACTGTGGACAGCGCGCGCCAGTCGCTTGCAGAGCTGTTTGCCGGGGCAGATTTGCCCTCGGCGTTGTTCACGGCGAACAACCTTGTCACGCTTGGCGCGGTGGGAGTGATTCAGGAAAGCCGGTTGCAGGTGCCAGGCGACCTTTCGCTGCTGGCCTTCGACGATTTCGAATGGCTGCGGCTGGTTCAGCCGCCGGTCAGCGCCGTGGCGCAACCGATCAACCAGATTGCCGTCGATGCCTGGCGGCTGATGTTCCAGCAACTGCGCAAGCGGCCGCTGAATGCCGACCATGTTCGGGCCGGCGGGCAGCTGGTGATCAGACAATCGACCGGGGCGCCTAGTCGGCAGAAACAGGGATAGGAGACGACGTGAGCGAGTTTGAGGGACGTGGGGCGATCATCACAGGTGGCGGCAGAGGTATTGGCCTGGCCTGTGCGCGGCTGATCGCGCAGCGCGGCGGGTCGGTCGTTCTGTTTGGCAACGAGGCGGTTCCGCTGGAAGAAGCGGCGGCGGGTTTGCGGGAGGAGGGGCTGAAGGCCACGGCGGTGGTGGTTGATGTCAGTGACGAGCGCGCGATGGAAGCAGCGGTTGAGCGTGCCGCCAAGATTCTTGGGTCGATCGACGTTCTGGTCAACAATGCCGCGATCCAGCCCTATGGCACGGTCGAGTCGACCTCGCCTTCGAATTGGGACCGGATCATCGGGGTCAACCTGCGCGGCGTGTATCTGGCCTGCCATTTCGTGCTGCCGCATATGGTGCGGCAGGGGCGTGGCGCGATTGTGAACATGTCGTCGGTGCAGGCGCTGGCCAACCAGGCACGCGTGGCGGCCTATGCCACCTCGAAGGGCGGCATCATGGCGCTGACCCGCTCGCTCGCCGTGGATTTCGGGCGCGCGGGCATCCGCGCCAACGCGGTCTGCCCCGGCTGCATCGACGCGCCGATGACCTGGTTTTCGGCCTCGGAGACCGCACCTGGGCGCGAGGTGGAAACCATCCGGCAATGGGGCAATTCGCAGCCCTTGGGTCGCGTCGGCCGACCCGAGGAAGTTGCCGAGGTTGTGGCCTTCCTTGCCAGCGACCGGGCCGGTTTCTGCTCGGGTGCCGAATTCAAGGTGGATGGCGGGCTAATGGCGGCACTGGGGGTCGCGCTACCCGACTGATCGGGCGAAGTGCAAGTCGGGGGCGGTCGCCTTCGAAAGATGAAACGTTTCGAATTCGGGGATTCGGGCCTTTGGGACAACGGGGGAAGGTCATGTTGGTTGGACTGTCATTGAGGGGGGAGCAGAATGTCGCTGGCTGACATCGCATCCGGGACCCGGCGAATTGCTGTTTCGCGGCAGATGATCGTGGCGATCGTGGCCTTTGCGGTCCTGCTGATCGTGCTGGGCGTCTACGCGCCCAACTTCTTCCGCTACAACAACATACTGAACGTGCTGCTGCAATCATCGCTCCTGGGCTTTCTGGCCCTGGGCATGTCTGTCGTGATGATCGTGGGGGGCATCGACCTGTCGCTGCCCGCCAACATGGCGCTAAGCGCCATCGTCGGGGCGCTTTACATGCGTGCCACCGGTGACTGGATTGCCGCGCCCTTCCTAATGATCGGCATGGGGCTTTGCATCGGCCTGGTAAATGGCTTTGCCGTGGCGCGGCTGAAGATGATCCCCTTCGTGGTCACACTGGCCATGATGACGGTGGTTTCAGGGATTTCAGTCTGGACGACGAACTCGATCAGCATTTCGCAACTGCCGGAGACCTATCTGGACATCTTTGCCGCGCGCCTGGCCTTCCGTATCCCGATGACAGTGGTGATCGCGGTGGTGCTGGTCGTCGCGGTGTCGATCCTGATGAAATCCTCGCGTCTGGGCCGCTGGGGTTATGCGGTTGGGATCAACGAACGCGCAGCGCGCGTCGCCCGCATCCCAATCTCCCGGGTGGTAATGGGCAGTTATGTCTTCGCCGGCCTGATGGCAGGGATCGCCGCTGTGCTGTTTACGGCCCGCCTGGGTTCGGCCTCGGCAAACATGGGCAATGATGGCATGGTGCTGGACATTGTCTCGGCCTGCGTTGTCGGCGGCATCAGCATCTATGGCGGCCAGGGCAAGGTCGCGGGCGCGCTGCTGGGGGCAATCTTCATCACTATTCTGTCCAACACGATGAACCTGATGGGCATTTCCTACTACATCAGCCTGGTCATCAAGGGCGCGGTCATCATTGCCTTCGTGGCTGTCGACCGCCGTCGGGAGGCGCGCGCATGAGCATGACGCTGTTGAAAATGGACGGCATCGCCAAATCCTTTGGCAATGCTGTCGCGATCCGCCAGGCGCATCTGCAGGCCCGCGGTGGCGAGGCCATTGCCCTGATGGGCGCGAATGGCGCCGGCAAGTCCACGCTGATGAACATCCTGGGCGGGGTTCTGCCCCGCGACAGCGGCACGATCACGCTGGACGGGCGCGAGATCGTGCTGCGGACGCCGCGGGATGCGGCGGCCCAAGGCATCGCCTTCGTCCACCAGGAACTGACCATGTTCCCTACGATGACGGTGGCCGAGAACATCTTCATCGACGAGTTTCCCTCGAAGGGACCGTTGGTGAACATGCCGGAAATGCTGGAAACCTCGCGGGCGCTCCTGGCGCGGCTGGGGTCTGACATTCCGCCGCAGACACTGGTCGAGCAACTTTCCATCGGCGACCGCCAGTTGGTCGAAATTGCCCGCGCGCTACGCCACAAGGCCAAGGTGGTGATCTTCGACGAGCCGACCTCGTCGCTTTCGGTCCAGGAACGCCAGCGCCTGTTCGGCGTGATCCGCAGCCTGAAAGAGGAAGGGACTGCGATCATCTACATCACCCACTTCCTCGACGAGATATTCTCGATCTGTGAGCGGGTCAGCGTCATGCGGAACGGCGAAACGGTCTGGGACTCGCTCATCGGCGAGGTTGATCCGGCGGGCGTCGTCCATCTGATGCTCGGCATGGCCGAGGCCGAGGGCCGGGTGCGCCCGCCGGTGGTGGTGACGGGCGAGCCGCTTCTGGACGTTCAGGACCTGGGCCGCGAGGGCGTGCTGGCTAATGTGAGCTTCGACATCAAGCCGGGCGAGATCGTCGGGCTATGGGGGTTGCTGGGTTCGGGCCGGACGGAGCTTTTGCGGGCCCTGGTCGGGCTTGACCCAATCGATGAGGGCACATTGATCTGGCGCGACGGCAAGTCCGCCGGACCGATCCAACCCAAGGATCTGCATGCCCATGTGGGCATCGTGACCGAGGATCGCCGGGGCGAGGGTATCCTCTTGCCGCTGTCGATCGCGCAGAACATCGCGCTGCCAAATCTCAAGAGGCTGCTGAACAAGTGGCGTCTGGTTGACAGAAACAAGGAAGCGAGCCTGGCCGACGAGATGATCGGCCTGCTGCAGACCAAGTGCTCGGGCCGCCAGCAAACGGTGGGGACGCTGTCGGGCGGCAACCAGCAGAAGGTTGTGTTCAGCCGCTGGCTGGCCAGCAACCCGCGCCTGTTCCTGCTGGACGAGCCGACCCGCGGTCTGGACGTC